>SMTZ1_10004022_pt1 | contig 19002 bp, 10 predicted proteins | sample DeeMarSWOR136_30_FD_25667 | JGI IMG/M metagenome (IMG submission 25667)
TGGTCCGGCAATTATCTTGTAACATTTGGATAATTCTTCGTGGTTCTTATACTCGGCAAGAAGCGGAAAAGACACGCTCAACGCTCCTATCAAATATAATATAGTTTATCTAATTGAGAAAAAAATATCAAGAATAAAATCACTATCATTACTGTAACAGTAGGAGAAAGCTAAGTTTTGCACAAATCAGGCCCAGCATGGTTGGGCCTGATGATGAGTTGTTTGACATGTGTCCATAATTTCATAGAAAAGAGCAAGTTTATTGAAAATTTCATCTTCGATTGGATTGATTCTTAGTTTGAAAACGGCCATTGAATCCAAAATTGTTTTTGGAAATTGCTTCCTTAGCTTAATAATCCACATTTTTTCGGTCTCGATATATGAAAAATCAGCATTTGTAGTGACTTTTTGGAGACATAAATTCTCGAAGAATTCTGCCCCTTTGCGACTCAGGAGAAGGGTGTCTTGGGGTATATTCACACATCTATAATAAAGGCTCTTAACCTGCTTAGGATACCACCAAATCCCTACAGGAGCAGGAGTCGAAAGTGCTCGAGTGGGGGGAAGTGACTATTCTTTAGATTCGCGATTTAGGAATCCGAACTGTCCGTAGACTACATCTCTGAACATCCGTTTACGCGATGCCACGAAATCATCGTGCCATCTGTCTGATTCTTCCTTCGAATACGGTTTGCCCTTGGGACTGTCGGGTGTATAGTGAACTAGAGTCTTGTCCACATAGCCAAGCGTCCCAAGAGGATTCTCCTTGGGATGCAGTTTGCCCATACTCGTCCACCATACCAGTCCCACCCATGGCCCCGCCTTACAGTTATCGTAATACCTGTCCATAGTCTCAATCGGTGTCGTATATTGCCCCGGCAACGAGCTTGATAGACCGATATATATCATCATTGCCTTATCTGCCTTGGCAAATTGGATTGCGTTCATGAGGGCATGCGTATCACTCCAGCATTCAGGCGTCCATGTCGAGGGATCGTCAGCATTCTTGCACACACAGGTATTGACTCCCTTCGGATAATATAGTGTTCGTATACGATGCCATTCATCTACACGAGCCAATACCTTTTTCAGGTTGACTGACTTGGACGGATCGAATCCTATATTCAGCCACCAATAGTCATATACGTCTACACCGATACACTCGGTATTTGCAGGCAAACTCTGACGACCGTGTTCCATGTCCTTAGCACTACTTGCCCAACTGCTGCCATAGTTCCATGCCGCCCAGCCAACCATGTTGTACCATGCCTTGATATGGGTGAATGGCTTCTCCTCATCCATTGATCGATTCTTGACCCGCTCATGGAATGTGCTGTAGATCGTTTCCAGCCCTCTCGTACCGAGACCACCGAAGTTCTCGTCTCCTGCCTTAACCATAAGCATATTGTTGATTAACTGCTGTCCAGTAGCACGGTCTCCCTCCGGACTTACTAGAACTTCTTTTCTCTTAGCCCACAGCGTTTCAAGAATATCGACCGTCTTGTCGAATGGTTCGTGTTCATCGCCCGGTTGCCAGTAATCCCTCAGAATGAAAAGTTGCTTGTGTCGATAAGCCCGGAGCATAAGACGAACTATCTCATCACGGAAATCCTTGCGACGTGCGTAGAACATTATTGCCGTAGACCATTGGCTTGCCAAATCGATTCGGCGAATATTCTCCTTGTGAAATGCCTCCAGTGGCTTATCACCAGACCATGCCATCAACTCATATTCACAAAGGTAGGGCAAGATCCCTTTGGCCTGCTCCAAGGTCCAGTATCGATTAGGAACGTATGAATAGCTGGCCACATCACCCGCGACGAAACCATCACCAGGCTTATTAGGTTGCTTGCCATCTTCGGCTGGAGCTACTGAGCACATCAGACAGAACAACAGGATGAGTATTAACACATTCGTTCTCATAAGATCACGTGTATAAAAAACGTTCTTAACTTGATAAGGATACTACGAAATCCAAGCAGGAGCAAGGTGAGGATCTGCCCTGATTGACAATATCACACGATGTGTTAAAGTGATAGTATGTTTTTTACCGTGTAAATTGGAAATGTTAGACCGAAGTAAATCATCGTCGTTTAAACCCATCGGCGTCACCGCTGACATTACATATTGGAGATTTGCGATGAAAACGCTCACGGTGGTGCTGATTCTGATTGGCTCGTTGCCGGTGCTCGGCGCCGAGTATTTCGTGAATAAGCAAGGAAACGACACCAACAACGGCCTGACAAGGGATAATGCGTTCCTGACGCGCTCAAGGCTGGCGACACGCTGACCATCGGTGCGGGCGAGTATCGTGAAAAAGTGAAACGTGCGGATCTCGGGAGCCTGGATGTAGACACCGTTATCCACGCGGAAGTCCCCGACACTGCTCTGCTGCGGGGCGATGCGCCCGCGCCCGAGTTCAAGAAGGTTGAAGGATACCGGTTCGTCTATGCCGCGTCCCTCGATAGCGAGCCGCATGCTGTCCTGGAGCATAACCACATGCACGCAATGTTGCCTAAGGCCAATGTCCCCGAACTCGATTTCGATCCCGGCTTCTTTCACTACGACGCTGCCGCCAAGAGGCTTTACATTTCCAACCAGGACCTAAGCGCCCCGGACCGGTGTCGCTACACATTGGCCGTGACTGGGACGAGCGGCTTTGAACTCCACAGTCCCAAGCGGGTCATTATTGACGGATTGGCCGCAACCGGTTTCTATCCCGGCTGGGGTATATTGCTCGGACAGCCCGTTTCGTGCACGGTCCGCAACTGCGTGTGTTTCATGAACGTCGGGGGTATCGTCTTGGAGCCCAGTGAGGGTCTCGGAAAGGGAGACGGCGGATCCAACAACGTCGTGGAGAAGTGCGTGGCTTACGGAAACACATTCGGCGGGATCGTGCGTTACGGCGCCAACAACGATGTCGTCCGTGACTGCTACACCTACATGAACGTGCGCGAAGGACAGGAGCACTTCGGTGTTATGCACTACTCCGGCATGACGGGACCGCTCGTCTTCAAGAATAATATCTCCTGGGGCCATAATTTCAACTATTCCGTTAAACAGGGCAACCAGCAGGAAAGACTGGAAAACTGCGTGGGATTGGGATTCATCCGGATCTCCACCAACAAGATGTCCCACAACCTCATCGGTGGCGGCAACGAGTACGACCGGAGGTCCAATGCGCCTGCCGACACCATTCTTTTTGTGCGCGAGCGGAATCTGGACAAGGATTTCGAGTTCTCCGATCCACTTAACCTCGACTACCGACTTCAACCCGATTCTCGGTTCCGCGGCACAGCTGTGGACGGGAGCGACCGCGGCCCGTATCAATACAAGGAAAACATATTCTACCTATCACCCGCGGGCGACGATCGAGCCGACGGTCTGTCCATGCGCAAGCCCTGGCGAACTCTAGCGCGCGCGTTCAGGAGCCTGAAGCCGGGAGATACGCTCTATCTGGCCGAAGGTAAATACGCGGCCGCACCCTTGAACAAGGCGGGCAACAGCAAATCCCCGATCATGATTCGCGGCCGCGGCCGACATACGGTTGTCGTCAGGGGCAAGTTCACCATGACCGGCGGCGCGGGGATTGGGTTTGAACGTCTTAATTTCACCGGTGGCGTCGCGCTGAACGACAGCCTTGACCTGACCTTCAAGAATTGCACGTTCTTCGGCCGCTCCGCTGGATTGATAGTGGAAAATGTCGTGGGTCTCAAGGTCGCGCATTGTGTGTTCGCGGGCGTGCTGCTGAATCTTACCAATGTCGAGTCCGTGACGCTCAGCGGAAACATTTATGCCAACGAAGGCGCCCCCGCAGTTCGGCTCGACGCGGCCAGCGCCGTACGGTATTCGGATTACAACGGCTATCGGGACACGACGGAATGCTGGGAGGTTGACGGCGTGACATGGTCATTCGCGGATTTGCAGGAGGTGCATGACCGCTATTCGCAGGCGGTAACACCAGAATTTGCCATCGAGAAAGGCGTGCCCCGCCTCACGAACGACACGCCGTTCAAGAGCATTGGTCCCGGCAGCACGGCATTGGGCATTTATCATGAATACGACGCCGCTCCTAAAGCCCTGGATTTGGTCGGACCGTTCCTCCATTCGGCCAGCGACACAACGGCCAATATCGAGTGGTGGTTTTCGCAACCGGCAACCTGTTCGATGGTATGGGGCGAGACTCCGGAAATGAAGAATATCGTGGGCAATTTCAGAGGCTTGGGCCGCTTCAACACATTCAGCCTGACCGGCCTCAAGCCCGGCCGGACGTACTACTTCAAGATCGTTTCGGCTGATGCTTTGGGTGCGGGTGACGGGCCGGCTGCACTCAAACCGAAAAACGCTACCTTGACGTTCAAGACAGCCGTCGCGCGAGCTGATCCGCGCGTGTACTACGTGGCGCCGGACGGCAATGACGACAACGACGGCCTGAGCCGCGAGAAGGCCTTTCGCACGATATGCCGCGCCGCGGACCGCGTGGGGCCCGGCGACACGGTGATGATTGCCGCTGGTGATTACCCAGAAAATGTGCGTATTCGCGCCGCGGGAACCCCGGAGCGGCCGATTACCTTCCGTTGCGTAACGGGCGAGAAGACGAACATGCTAGCCGGGAACCTACCCCGATCCTTTGAGGTCATCTTGAAGCCGGATAACCGCTTTGATGGACTATATTTCCGGGAAGAGGGGTTCTGGCGGGAAGGTTTCGTCGTGCGCCAAAGCCCCCGCGTGCAGATCACACGTTGCCTCAACACCATGGTGGACGCCAGCGAAAGCCCCGGGATGCTGATCCGCAACTGCGTGCTGCACGGGGGATGGAACTCGGTTACTCTGAGCCGCTGCCCCAATTCGCTCGTCGAGAACAACGTGTTCATCATGACGATCCTGCGGCAGCTCGTCTGCAATTCGCCAGCCATGGTGTGTCGAAACGTCTTCTGCGAGTGCGTCCGCAACAAGACCCATCAAACGCTCCTGGAGCTTTCCGGGAATGTGACGGAGACGGACAATTGCTTCTACCTGCGCTGGCCGGAGGAAGAGAAGCTGGCCGTCAACAACTTGCCGTTGCCGATATACCGGGCGATGACCGGCTCCAATGCATTCGCTGCCAACCCTATGATGCCCGGCACGCCGGGCCGCCTTCAGGGATGGCAGCATAGTTCCGACGAGGATTTCGACAAGTTCTTCACGACCAATCCTGAACTTGTTGCGCGCGGCATTGGCCTCCAGCCAGAAGCGTTCGACGATTTCCATCTGAGTGAGAACGACTGGCCGTACGATCAGGCATGGGCGGAGGAGTTCCTCGCGGCTGAGAAGGCCGCTGCGGCGCTGGCCAAGGCCGGCAAGGATGCCGAGGCGCTGGCCGACTATACCGATCTGGCGAAGAATATGGCTATGAGCGAGCGGGTGAAAGCGGACCTTTTGGAGAAGGCATCGTTCTGCGCCCAGAGGCTCAAGGATTACGACAAGGCAATACAACTAGCCAAAGAAATTCCAGTGCTTCCGCTTTCGATGCACCGCCAGATGCAGTTGATGCTGGAACAAGAACGGAATGACGCCTTGCTGGCCGCTTTCACGCAGGAAGCGATGGGCGGGCGGAGTTTCCACCAGAGCTTCATGTATCCTGAACAGGAAGACGTAATGGCGGACCTGTACTATTATCGCGCCCTCGCCTACATCCATACTGGGAACCTAAAGGCAGCGGAAGCGGACTTGAGGGTCATGAATGACAAGCGCGCTCAGCTAAGCTACAGGTCCGGGGAGGCGATTCACGACCTGACATGGCTGCGTTTGGGCGATTTCTATCGGAAGTATCTGCAGGACGACGATGAAGCTCTCGAAGCGTACCTCAACGTGTGCAACCGCACAACGTGGGCCCCATGGGGAACTCCGGATAAGCCTGTTCTGACAGGCGCCAGCGAGACCCTCGTAAAAGCCACCGAGGCGGCGTGCGACATCCTGCGCAAGCAGGGCAAGCTCGACAAAATGAAGGAACTGAAGTCCAGCCTAGAGAAGGCTCAGGCAGACGCTGTGGCAGCGCTTCGGATGGATCGATAGAAAGTATATCAGACCACCAGAGTGTTCCTTTCGGCAAGAAGACCACTTGGTCGACACGATCCGTCAAGACAAACTCGGCAGAAGGTGGAGGACATCGACATGAGGAGGGCAAGACTCTGTTGACATTCATCATGAAAATTAATAATAGCTTGCCCTACACAGGTTGTCTTGTCCCAGCCTGCAGCAGTCGAAATCTCTCAGACACTTTCCCCCGGCGATTACCACCCTTTTATAGCGTACATTGAATCCTCCACAGGCCTGATATTTTTTGAAAATTTCGATATTCAGCCAAAAAACAACATATATCCATACTCGATTTACGCGAAATCAAAATCTGTGGAGTCATTTTGGTGACATGAATTTTTGAAGAACATTGACATTTTGCTGCTCTTGGGAAGTCCCTGTTGGATCAATATTGAACTGGTCCGATGAACGCTTGACAAGCTGCGCTAATTCTCACTGTATTCTATCCAAAACACACGTGTGCCATAAGTGCAATCAAAGACATGCCTGCCACATTGGATCTCACCTTCCCCAACAGTTTCACCAACATCACTTCTCTGGGAAAATGGTCCAGGCCTGAGCTGGCAGGTCTGTTAAGTATCCGTCCAGCCAGTCGTACTGACTGTGTTTATCTAGGAACTGCTCAGCATTGAAACCTATCTCACACGAGCTTCCCCACCTCGCCCAAAACTGCCATCTTTTCGCCATATCTGAGTCGACGACCTTGCCGTCAATGGCCCCAGCCGGAAGATACGCACCTCGGCTTCCCGGAACTCTGCCGTCGTCCAACTCGTAGTGGCCGCAGAGTGTTCTTGAACTCGGTACTTCCTTCTTCAAATAGACGTCATAATGGTCGGCTAACATTAGCTTCGCAATCTCCACATCTATCTTACCATAGTGTTCCTTCATCAGCTGTTTCCAGCGCTCCCGGCGGGACACCCGGCTGTTTCTTATATCATCGTAAGGCGAATCGGTCTCCTCCCTCAAAATTTTAACATCATCGGCAACATTTGAGCCCGAGATATACCCATCCATCTTCCTTTCAAGGCGATGGTGCTTTAGCCCTAACTCAAGCCGCGCAATCTCATTGGTCTTGATGTCACCTAACAGCCACGAATTCGCATAAGCACCGCTATTGTCTTTAATCATTATCGCGGCCCAATCATCTATGCTCTCTGCGTACTGCATGGCCTTTCGGGCCCTGACAAAGACCGGAGTACCCTTCTTATCGAATCCACTAAATCCGCCGATAGTAGTTTCTGTGCCGACCAATCCCGCCCCCGTTATGAAAAAGTCCGTGGCGCTATAAATACACGGCCCCCACGATTGCATCAAAATCCGATTTCCCTTGTTGGGTACAATATCCACTATGATGTTACAGAATCTAAGAAGGGCATAGCCGGCCCAAGAATTATGCCCCATCACAATCTTCCCATCGGCAGTTGCGCTGCCGGTCGCAATAAAAGCACTGCACCCCGGCTCCATCGCCTTTTTTTCCTTCGGCCACCAGTACCAGCATATATCAATAAATCCGTTCGCAAAGAGAATCTGGTCATAGCTGACGTGTTTCCCTGCCCTTTTCATCCCTGCCGCAATTCCCCGCATTTCCTCAACGTATTCCCGGCCAACCTTGCCCTTAAAGAGCTTGGCAGCTGCCTTAACAAAATATTCGAGCTCTTTGGCGGTATTAAATTGCTGTATGTGCGCTATTGTCTTGAGGAACTCATCAATTTCATTAGCGGTAAGATACCCTCGCTGGAATCCTCTCTCAAATGGCATCCCTTCAATATGAAGGTAAATCCACCCGTTCTTGTCATACCGATACGCCTTTGCTAACCACTGCTTTTGTATTGCCGAATCTAAGTACCTACCGTCAGTGAGATAATCCCCAGGTCCGCACCCGTTTAGAACGAACACCCAAAACGCCAACACGCATAATAAAATTCTCAAACGCCTTTCCATTATCAATTCCTTAACCTGACCTTCTTTACGTAAACCTTATACCTCCTCATACCGTGTCAAAACTGATACGGGCTGGCCGATTATACCAAATTCTAAGGCTAAGCCTCGCAAAGTCAAGGATTTGCTGTTGACTGTATATTTTGCCGATATAGTACACCTACTCGTTGCTATAACAGTCTCTGATTGTGCCTTCGTAATTAAACCCGCTTTGGGGCTTTGGGCATGCGGATTAATTTCACTTTACATCAGGTAGGCCTTTGTTGTACACAGAAAGTTTTAATCCAAGTGTTTTGGGCCTTTTTAAGGAACATTATTCTATGGATGAGCTTGATCTTCAGCAAATATGTATACACTGGGCCGATCTGCTGGTTATTGGCGTGTATCTAGCCGTAATTCTGGTTTCCGGAACGTATCTGACACGCCTAGCCTCACGCGGCATCGATTCCTACTTTCTGGGAGGCCGAAGAATCCCATGGTGGCTTCTCGGCGTCTCGGGCACATCGTGTTACTTTGACGTAACCGGTGTCATGTGGACAATTGCGTTCTTTTACATTATGGGTCAGCGATTCATGTGGATTCAGTGGGAATGGGGATTTGCAATTATGCTGGGCTTCTTCGCGGCCTACATAGGCAAGTGGCTCCGACGCAGCAAGGTGGTAACCGGAGCTGAATGGATGAACATCCGATTTGGTCGAGGCCCGGGCGGGGAATTCGCTCGAACCGCATCGGCAATTCTGGCTATTGTGATTTCAGTTGCCTTCATCGGTTTCGCGGAATACGGCTGCGGCCATTTTGTAAATAAATTCATACCACAGCTTCATCCTCATACTCTGGCGATTATTCTCATGACAGTCACCGGAATTTATACTATTGCCGCCGGCCTGTTTGGTGTTGTTCTTACAAATGTTATTCAATTCTGTATCATCCTGGTTGGTTCCTTCATTCTGATCGTCAAGGCCGTCTCAATGTCAAGCTATGAGGCAATCGCCCGGGAAGTTCCACCTGCATGGTTTGGCTTATTGCCTCAATGGAATTGGCAGCATCTCGCAAACTGGGAGATTAGCGAAGGTTTCCAGTTTTTTATCCTGATGTCGCTGGTCTGGGTCGCCAAGGGCTTCTTCCTTGCCGCCGGAGGTCCACAGCAATTGTATGATATGCAGCGTTTCCTTTCTGCAAGAAGCCCCCGGGAAGCCTGTAAGGCAGGGATGTTGTGGGGTGCGGCTCTAACGCCGATGTTCATGGTCTCGGCCGCAGTCGGAGTGATTGGGATCATCAGATGGGGCGGCAGGCTGCCACATCCTGAACATTTATACCCTGTCGTTATCGGCACAATGCTGCCGATAGGGATCAAAGGATTGGTCCTTGCCGGATTGCTGTCGGCCTTTATGTCCACTTTCGCATCGACAGTCAACGCAGGTGCATCATATCTTGTTCGCGACATTTATAACAACCTTCTCAGGCCGAAGGCCTCGAACAGAGAACTGGTTCGCGCAGGTCGAATCTGTAGTGTCATAATTATTATTGCCGGCATTTTTGTTGGGATGCAGGCTAAAAACATTGATACTATTTTCAGTTGGATTATGATGACCCTTGGCACGGCGGTACTAATACCGAATATCCTGCGATGGTTCTGGTGGCGATTCGACGGCTTCGGATATGCCGTCGGCACGCTGATTGGCATTGCCGCTTCGTTCATTGTCGCCATATTCCTCAATGAAATACCAATCTACAAGACATTTCCTGTTCTTTTCGGGATCAGCACGGCATCGAGCATACTCGCATCGCTGTTGTCAAAACCGGCGGATATGGAGACACTGAAAGACTTTTATCGTCGGATCCGCCCGGCGGGTATCTGGAAACCGGTCAGGGAAAGCGCTCTTGCTGAAGATCCGGAACTTAAAAGGGATTCGTTTACCCTGGATCTTCTGTCCGGCATTACAGCAGCCGTTGGTTTTCAGAGCCTGTATCTGGTCTCAACGTATATCTGTACAAAGCAATGGAAATCCGTTGCTCTCTCGCTTGTAGTCATGGTCGTATGCGCGTTTGTCCTGTATTTCACCTGGTTCAAGCATCTTCCTGATAAGGGTGAAGATGTGGAGATTGCTCCTGTAGCTGATGAAGTATAGAAGATAAGAATTCAAATACGTCAATATATGATGAAAGACTTTTTTCAGCTCTGCGCTGAAAAGCTGCTCTTGGGCTGCGGCGTATATTTCTTGTTAGCCTTGCAAAAGCATTACTCCGCAGGAAGGCAATTATTGAATTCTTAACGTCCCTACACCGAGCATCTTACAGACGTACTGTAACTGTTCACTCATGTCGCCGTATGCAATCATCCAGTGATGGCCGGTCCCAAAATCAGCTGTCTGCTCCAGGAACGACTTTGTCGAGCAGGGCAGCTCTACCTTAACGGGAATACCCGGAAACACCATCTCGGCTTCGACCGCTTTGGCTGTTGCATAAGTCAGCCGGTACGTACCTTTCTTGCCGCAGAGATTGGCCATAGTTACTTCACCGCATCTGGCGCAGTAAAGACTTACTACGCCCCGTCCCATCAGGCGAACCGAATCCAATGTTACCTCATCCTTGCAGTCCGCCAATGAAATAGCACTGTTGCCGCAATGGCTGAGCACAGCAGCACGCTGCTTTTCATCGACATCCAGTAGGTCGGTATTGTGCACCGGTGCAGAGCCGATATGGTGCATGATATATGTGAGTATCAGCGAGTTCATGTCCCCTTCACAGCTTGTTACGACCTCTTCCTCAGCCAGAAGTCCGCAACTCAGACAGACCTCTCCCATCAAATCCGGATAACATCCCACAGCGACTCCGGACAGTCCGTTTTCGTCGACCCATTCCTTCATCGCGAAGTAGCATTTCATTGAGCGGATACCGTCGACATCCGGTACTTTGCACTGGCCTGCTCTCCGACGGACCTTTTGCCAGAGCGAAATGGCCTGGTCGTCTGCCATCGCATCGCGCCGCCTCAACAGATCATCTATGCTGAGGTAAACCACAATAGGACCGAAAGCCTCTTTCACATCGTACTCGTGAAACGCCACTTCCATCATGCCTATAGTGCGATGGCCCAGCATGCCCATTCTTGACTTTTTCAATCTGTTTACCACCGCCGCGGCCTGAGCGAATCTCAAGACCTCACCGCATGCCCGTTTATCGGTCAACTCGCCGAAGACGAACCTGCGAGGATGGTTAAGCTCCGTAAGAACCGAAATAAGCTGCTGAGAGCCACATAATGAGCCTGTTTCCACCCCCGGTATCCCCCATGCTATTAAAGGGGCATTGATTTTGTTCACAACGTCAACCGGCACATGGTCATAAGACCAGGTCGCTGCTATCCAGCAGAGAACATCAATGTCTGACTTAGCGAACAAATCCGCCGCTTGAGTGCCAGTGGCAAAATCGTAAACAGGTGATTCGACCGAGACTATCTCTACTGGGAGTTTGGAAAGCTGTTGGCAGCTTTCTTTGAGAAGTTGCGGCGCCTTTTCATATCCCACCTCAAGCGGTGCGTATCCGACAACTAATCCTACTCGCGGCTTCATGCTTCTGCTCCCAATTTCTAATCAATAATTCCGAGCCGAACACTATCAGGCCTAAGAACTATCCTGTCTGTCCGGCAGATACAAGTGTCACTCTTTTACCCGAATTCTCTCCATGCCTCAATCATCTGCTCGAAGCCTTCCCACGGCGTGTCAGGGAATATTGCATCGACAGGATGAAGAATAAAACGGTTGGTCGGTCCCAGCGTTTCGATAGCATGTTTTACTTCCAGTCTGATACGGTTGCGGTCACCCGACGCCAAACTTATCGCGTTAGTTCCTCCCACGAGCGTCATGTCATCGCTCATAAGCTCTTTTGCCTTTTCAAGCGAAATCCCATCCTGCACGGGATCGACAAAATAAAGCACATCTACACCTGCTTTGGTAAGTCGGGGCCCAATAACCTCGGCGCCCGTTGTAATTACATAAGCGAACTTTTTGCCATACTCATGAGCAATCGCCGCCAATTGTCCAACATAGCAACACACATACTTGTCAAACAAGTCCGGCGACCAGAAATTTAGAGAAGAATACCACCCACGCTCTATGACCATATCAATCCCTATCGTGGACGCAGCCAACACCGTTCTTGCATTATCCGCAGCAGAAATAGCCTCCATAAGCTGTTGAAAGACTTTCGGGCTGTCCATTGCCATCATGATTGCGCCTTCAGTGCCGGCGAGCCAAACCGCAGCATCCATCCCAAAAGCCGACCAGGCCCCGACAAGCAGTCCCTTTTCATCAGCAAACTTCCTCACCTTCGCCATGCGCTCGGTAAACCACGCCCGATCCTGTTGGTTGGGAGCACAATACAGATGTTTCACCGCCAAAACATCAGAAGGGCTGGCAACCGCATGTTCGACTGCTCTTGGGATATTGAAGTCCTCGAACAGCGGTACATGGTCCGGCTGTATAACCCATCCCGGGCCTGGGTCTTCGCCCGTCTGACGAACGGCATGACGTAGAGGACCTGAAGGCGTCTCATACTGTCTCATCAACACCGGACTTCTGTCAATACTTCCGGCCTGGATGTGGGAATCTCGCCAAGTCACCTCGCTGTCTTGACCCCAGGGTACAGAAACCTCCAGGATGTCGTCTATACCCAAAGACAGCAAAGCCTCGGCACGCCGGAAATCATCCTCCAAACTCCAAGGTTGCGGCATCGTGTGGATGTGCTCCATTCGCTTTGAATACCAGTATTTCACCTCACGGCCGTCACTTTGCCATCGCATATCCTTCGGAGGTGAAAAGCCGAAGCACCATGTAGTCAATGGTACATGGTCAGAGCTTTCACTATTCAAAGCTGCCAGGATTCGCTCTCTGGAAGTCATTTCGCTCTTCCTTGGGCCATAGACCGTTATCCGAGGGCTCTTTTGATGATATTCGTCATAGCTTCTTCCTGCTGTTTTGTCAGTCTCGACGGTATAGTCACCAAAACAGACCTGTCAAACAGGGCATCGCTGCAGGGACAGGCACCCTTTTCGTAATCGTACAGGCTGTCGGCATTCTCCTTCAACATCCAGGGATTACCCGCCTGGGATAGCGGTACCTTTTTCACCAGAGATATAATATTATAGTAAATATGCAAGCCGTAATCGGGCAGATGCCATACAGTGTCTAATCCCTTCTTCTTTATGTTTGCTGCGACTATTTTGGCGTGTTCACCGTCTTCAAGAATCAAAATAAGCGCCGGTCCGGTGTCCCCTTCAGGATCATTCATGCGCCGCAGTTGTAATCCGCCGATGTTGTACAGGGCCTCTCTAATCCGCTGCTTGGATTGTCGCATGTGATCAACGATTTGCTGCAGTTTTCTTATCTGTACGTTGGCCACAGCCCCGCATAACTCGCTCATTCTTCGCCCATGTCCCCAAAGATTGATACTCGATACAGCATCGGGCGCTGCATTTTTCCACGGTACACCCAGATCATGCGCTGCTAGTGCTTTGAGGTAGAGTTCCTCGTCGTTTGTCACAATGAGTCCGCCCTCGCCGGCTGTTACATTTTTGTTGATCTGAAAGCTGTAAATACCGATTGTTCCAAGTGTGCCAAGCTTTTGACCTTTGAATGAACCGCCGTTGGACTGGGCACAATCCTCCAGCACGGCAATGCCGCGACGACTGGCTATTTCAATGATTCTCTCCATGTCGCTCGGTGCGCCTGACATGTGCACTGGTACTATCAACCTGGTACGAGGGGTAATTTTCTTTTCAAGGTCGGCTGGATTCATTGTAAAGCTATCGTCCACTTCACACAGGACGGGAATGGCATTATGCCATATAATAGCATTGATTGTGGCCACCCACATGTACGACGGTACGATTACTTCGCAGCCCGGCCCGATGCTCAAAGCGCTCATCGCCGTCAATAACGCCCCCGTACCGCTATTTACGCCAAGAGCATATTTGACCCCATAGTAGCTCCTGGCATACGCCTCGAACTGCTGAACATGGTTCGGCTCATCGGGTCCGTAGTAACGAAATAATGAGCCCTTTTCCACAACATCCAGCACAGCGCGCCGCTCGGCTTCATCCAGCCAGTTCACTCCAGGAAATTCAAGTGGCCAATTACTATCCATGACACGCTCCTGCAAAAAGTACACAATAAAACAATCTTTTTCCACTATGGTCCGGACATGGGCAATTCAGCAGGCGGACTGCACCAGTCCGGTTCTATTACTTATCTAAGCCAACCTTGTGTGCATTGACACTTTCGTATGCTACTATCTTCGTTAACAAATGTCAAAAGCTACAAAACAAAGAACATCCAGTAAAACAGTATGTGATGACACCATACCAAATGTGCATCATACAAACAAACTGGATAATTTAATCTAGCCAGAAAGCAACAAGTTTAATAAAAAAGTGAAAAGTGTAATAGGCCATTGAATCCTCCACAGACCCGATATTTTTTTAACAATTGTAATATTCAGCCAAAAAATGACATGTTTTTGGACTCGATTCGGGCAAAATCAGTCTCTGTGGTGACTTTTTGGAGACATGGTTTCAGCTAAGAATTTTAACAATTTGCGGCTCAGGAGAAGGGTGTCTTGTAGTATAGTCTCTTACTTAAATGCTTCGGTCAAGATACACGGACATTGATTGTAATATTGACAAATCAATCAAAAGTTTTCCCGTAGGCTAATCCCAGCACTGCACTTCACCGTTCTTCAGTGATACAAAAATTCTACCACGTGCTGCGCTCATACCGTCAAAAACAGGCATAGCGTCTAGCTTCTTCTCAGATACAGTTCTACCATCTGCTGTACTTACTATCCTAAGCATTACACCCTTCTCACCTTTAAAAGATGCCAGGGATTCTTCTTCATTCGAATAGGCAAGAATTCCAACCTCTTTTTTGCGAAGATCCGGAGGTCCGGCGACGACAAGCTTGTCACTGGTCAAAACCATGGCTCGTACAATCAGGCTTTTTACATCAGCCCAGAACGGCTCAGGTTTCAATGGTCTCCTCACAGCGGGTGACGGTTCCTTCTGCCCTTTTTTTCTCCTAGCCTTTGGCAAGCCCGTAATCATATGGACTTTTTTTACTCCATAGAGGTGATAATCGTCAGCTCTGTGACCGGTAGCGGCCGAGGCAATCCTTACCCTTCCATAACCATAGGCATTCTCATCATCAAACGTAATTATGCGCCCAAAGGTTGTCTCATTCCCTGACGCCCATCCGCCCCAACCTGCCCTGACGTTCGTTCCAAGCAGCCAGTATGAGCGAACGTACCACTCTTCCCCCAGAAAACCGTGTACGCCAAACAGATGTGGCACATCTTTAGCGCCCTTCTGCAGAGAACCATCAAACCGCTCCTGCTTCATGAACACGTTTTCGCCGTCACCGGACAGGATATCTGTATTCACACCGTCCATATCAAATCCGCCTTCCGGTCCTAATTGCGCTCCGGTCTCTGGATCAAAATTGCAGAGTACATTCTTGTTCAATACATTACCTGTCATAGGATTCAGCTTGTAGAAAGTGATTCCATCATCCAGGTAAGTATTTCGTCCTGCCGAAGTGTAAATGGCATCGTTCTGGATCAGAACCGAACCATGAACCGGCCATACGGATTCCAACTGGCCGTAAGAGGATACTAACCTGATTTCCGGTGCAGCCAGGAACTTCCATACTAAAACACCATCCTTTGCGCGCAGGCTGTAGACACAGCCATCTGCTGAACCAAACAGCACCATTCCCTTGTAGATTGTAGGCGTGCTGTCTACACGACCATCAACTGTGTAGTTCCATTTTTCTCTGCCATCTGTTACGCTTAAGGCATATATCGTATGTGAATCTGTTTCAACGATATAAACCGTGTCTCCGACAATCACCGGCTGGGTCAGACGACCTGTAAGCTTTTTTGACCAGGATTTCTTCAGTGTTCCGGAAATAGTGGTTCTTGCCCCGCCACTTCTTTTCCCATCACGCCTGTACATCGGCCAGTCCTCATCATCAGCCGCTTGTGAATCAGAAATCTTTCCGTATGCGGGGCCTTTCTCGAGTCGTTCAATATCACTTATAACCTCCTCTTTCTTCTCTCTGGCTGGACCAACGGCAAAAAAGCCCTGCACTTTTACTTTGTTGAAGCAGCCGCAGGCGTCTGGCGGAGCATAGAGCATTCCATTTGCCGGCATTATTCCATACTGACATGCTCCCCGAATCCAGCTATTATTACCCAGCCAGCCTGTCTCCATATCAGCCACTTCAATGCCCGACCTTCCCGTGAACACATAACGAACAGATGCTTTGTTCCTGTAGCATCGATGATGAGCCATGCCAACTTTGCCGCCGCTCATCTTAACATCACGATCCTCTTCCCTTTCGCCGGTCTTTAAATCGAACCTGTCCCAACTGGTGCCAATGTAGACTTTATCTCCTAAAACAAAGATATCAACGGCTGAATTGTAGCTCTCAGAGCATGGCTTGCTCCACAGCACCTTGCCATCCTTGACTGAATATGCCACAAGAATATTAGGACATCTGCGAGCAAATCCATTTTCGTTCCATCCGTGAACACCCCATTCAATCTTGTCGGTTGCCGCCATCTCTTGAGGCTTTTGAGAATCAACCTTGGGAATCCTGTCAGCAACCAGCAGAACATCGTCTGTCGCAACTACGGTAGGTGAAGCAAACGACATGCGCCTGGCAACCGTAGGCCGCTTCTTTTCCCAGATTTCCTTGCCGGTTCTTGCATCAAGCCGACCCACACCATTGATATCCTGGTAGAACACACTACCGTTCCTGACCGTCAAAGTCATAGGCAGGAGAAAATGAGTTCCCGTAAAATCTTTTTTCCAGAGATGTCTGCCACTGTCACCATCCACAGCCGTGATATACCTGAAATCCGTAGCCTTAGGTTCGTTGCGTTCAGCAAGATATACTACACCCCCATCAACGACGATCTCCTCTGTACGCTCAGTACCTTTCAATACCTTCAGAGTATCGCCTGTAGCGGCATCAAGAATGCTCACCGGCCCATCAAGACCCAGGGTCACATATACCTTGTCTCCTACAGCCACCAGCCTGCGTGGCAAGTGGGTTGGTCCAGCGCGGAAATGGCGGAGATGATCGCTCCAAATAGGAATCTTCTTCTTCCAGAGTAGTGTACCATTAAAGGCGTCACGAGCAACCAGTTGCCAATCAGCCATGAATCGAATAGAAACATTGAGAGCTTCATCCATTATTGCAAAAATCCTGCCATTTGCCGACACTAGGGCACTGACACTAGCGGCCTCTTCATGGCTCCTCGCCCACCTGGGATTTGACACCCACTGGATAGTTCTCGGCGCAGCAACAACTGTATCTTTCACCACCGCGTTGTTATCAGCTCCATGAAGGAAGTGCGTCCACTCGTCGATGCTGGAAGGCACTGGTTTTGTGGTTTTCCTTCCGCAAACTATTGCCACACCTCCCGGAACAAGAACTCTCAGGATCTCTTTTTCCCGTATCTTGAATTGTGAGTCCTCTATCACCAGTAGACTCACCAGATTGTCAGTATACGGCAGATTCTTCCCGTCAAACACGGCAGCCGACACCTTGCCGTACAGGTGGTCTGATCTGAGCGAATCACGAATATTGGCGATTTTCTTTGCATCAATATCCAGTCCATGAACAAGGTACTTCTCATTCACTAGGAGACTGGACAAGCTCTTGTCGTCCTTACACCCAACCAGAACGATAATACCGCCCTTAATCCCACTATCCTCAATCACACCAGCAAATACCGGAATCACAACCAGCATCATAATAGCAACGATACCTAATCTGTTCATTATTGCTCCCTGTCGAATAAATCTTGGCTGCAAAACGCGATTCTACATAAACGAACACCGCGACTCCGTAGTGATCAAAATCAGAACTTTACACATTCCCCTCGGGCAAATCCAGTTAAACGTTGCCCTAAAACAGATAAATTGTTCCTGTTCTGAGAATTAATAGATCAATTCCAACGAATCTATCATAACCGATGATTTGACAATCAACAATAGCCCTGTTGATAATCCGAATCTCCTTACCTTGTGCCGAATAGTCCTGCTCCGAGAAGCTCTCGGCTAGCAGTCGGTCCTTGAAACGACTGAAATACGATATACTCCGAACTCCTTGTTGGCTCGCTAAAGTTCGGGCAAGGCTCGTAGATCACTAGAATCCTTAAGATGTGTAGCAAGACATACCTCATATAAACATACATTGAATTCTCTACAGGTCCACACCTTCTCGCAGATGCGCGGCTTGCCATCAAAGCCGCGCATTTCCTCGAGCAAAGGCGCGGTGGCCAGGTCATCGTCGATGTAGTCGAGCGTCTCGACCTTGGTGTGCTCCTGCATATTTCACTGCCCGGCTAGGATATAGACCTTCAGCGGTTTCCCGGTAGCCGTTGCGCTACTGCAAATCGCCACAAAAATTGCCATGAGAAAAATCGTTCTTAGTCTCATTTTCTTTGCTTCTTAATCCTCGGGATGTTTTCGATCCCTATGGGAATCCTGTTTCGGGGCGCGCTTCGCCCGCTTGATTTCAACCGTTCCAGAAGCTTCTTTAGTTCCCGGCGCTTGGCTTGCTCGGTAAAATAAAGGTTAGTGGTTTCTGCGGGATCCTTTTCCAAATCGAACAGTTGACCCGGTGCACGGGGGGCAGTCTCGGCAAGTGCATACCGCTTCAGTGGGGCCCTGTTGTAGTTGTTTCCTCCCGATCCGCGGTGATCGAGGTACTTCCACTTTCCCTGGCGAATCTGAAACTCTCCGCGGAAGCTCTGGGTAAGAAGATGAGGCCGGATCGACTTTGTCCCTTCCTGGATTCCGAGCATGGCCGGAAGCATGTCGAAACTGTCCGTGGCCACGTCGTCGCCAAGCTTGTATCCGACGACTGACGCGAGCGTGGCGAAGATATCCGTGGTGTTGGTCATCTGATGGGAGACCTGCCCCTT
>SMTZ1_10009128_pt1 | contig 18991 bp, 19 predicted proteins | sample DeeMarSWOR136_30_FD_25667 | JGI IMG/M metagenome (IMG submission 25667)
GCAATGACACTAAACGCCCTCTTGTATCTCTAGTTGCATTGAATCGCCGCTTGATATAAGATAGCAAAACACAAAATAGCATTATGATTGCTCCTAAGCTTAAGGGAAATCTCTCTCGTCGCCACTAATGCTTTGCAGGATATGATGAGCAATCTCTCCGCAAAAATCGGCTGGCTATTCTCGGTCAGGGCAACCTATGGCATCATATTGGTGCTAATCTTTGGCATTGCGTTCTCCCTAAGAGTGTGTCCGCCGTATGAAAGCGTTTTTGGTGGGGATTGGGTCAGATTCCAAGGGGTCGACCCTTGGTATCATATGCGATTAGTGGAGAACCTGGTTGAGCACTTCCCTCAAAGGATTGCCTTCGACCCTTATACCTTTTATCCCTCTGGACAGGCAGTGTTTTTTGCCCCCTTCTTCGATCTGCTTCTCGGATTTCTCATATGGATCGTTGGCGTGGGTTCTCCAACTCAACACACCATAGAAACGGTGGGGGCATATTTCCCGGCTATTTTAGGGGCGCTGGTGACCATACCGGTGTACTTTATTGGAAAAGAACTCTTTAACCGAAATGTCGGGTTATTCTCCGCTGCTCTGATTGCCATACTGCCGGGTGAATTTCTAACCCGTTCCCTGTTAGGATTTACCGACCATCACGTCGCTGAAGTCCTGTTCAGTGCAATAACAATGTTGTTCTTTATATTGGCACTCAAGAGAGCAAAGGAAAAGGAGACGTCCTTTAGCCATATACGGAATAAGGAGTGGGGAAGTATCAGGAAGCCCTTGATTTATGCCCTGTTAACTGGAATAGCTCTGGGAATCTATCTCCTTTCTTGGGTAGGTGGGCTGGCCTTTGTATTCATATTACTTGGCGGCGCAGTCCTTCTATACCTGATCGATCATTTAAGAGGTAAATCCACCGACTATCTTTGCATTATTGGGGTGCCAATATTTCTCGTTGCTTTGATAATTGTTGCCCCATTCTTGGGTCAAATTGCTTTCAGCGGCCTCTACATCCTGTCCCTAGTTGTAGCTACGTTGACCTTTCCGGTGCTAAGCTTCGTTTCCAAGCTTATGGAAGGCAGAAGCATAAGGCGCGCTTACTATCCTGTGGCCTTGGTAGGTCTTGGTTTAGTCAGCCTGGGGTTTTTGCGCATTATCGATCCCTCTCTGTTCAGCTCTATGCTGGACAAATTGGGCGTATTTACGCCAGACACAGGAGCCCTAACCATTTCTGAGGCACGGCCGCTATTTTCTGCCCGTGGCCCGTTCTCATTAGCTCCGGCATGGGACAGATTCACTACCAGCTTCTTCATTGTCCCTATTCCGGTGATTCTAATAACTTACACTGCTGTTAGGAAGGTAAGCGCTGAGAAAATATTATTCCTGGTGTGGAGTGTGATAATGTTAGCGGCTACGCTGGGGCAAGTTCGATTCACCTACTATTTGACGGTGAATGTGGCTCTTCTCAGTGGATACTTCTGCTGGAGAATACCGGGATGGATTTCGGCAACCCTGGCCTGGTATGGCTTCAGAGAGCCCTCGGAGGCTACAGGGGAGACGGTTGATGATAGGTGGGGGAAGAAGTCGCGAAAAGCGAAAAAACTGAGGGCCAAGGAAAGGAGGAGACAGCCGAAGGGGGTTATCGCCAGATGCCTTAGGCCGAGGTATGTCTCTGGTGCCTTAGCTATAATAGTGGTGTTCTTCCTGGTATTTTACCCCAACATTGGCAAGGCCAGGAACATGGCAAGTATGTCCTTAGGTCCAAATGAAGACTGGCATGATTCGCTACTTTGGATGAGAGATAATACCCCGGACCCCTTCCAAGACGCCGATTTCTATTATGAATTATATGAAAGACCTTCAGCGGAGAAGGAGTATGACTATCCACCATCGGCCTATGGTGTGATGAGCTGGTGGGACTATGGTCATTGGATTACAGCCATTGCTCATCGCATACCGAATTCCAATCCGCATCAAGCAGGCGCTGTTGATGCAGCTCAGTTCTTCACCGCTCAGGATGAGTCTTCGGCCAACGAATTACTTGGTGAATTAGGTTCTAAGTATGTCATTATCGACGTCGAGATGGCCACCCCTTATAGAATCGCTGACGGCAAGATAACGACGCTAAAATTCTATGCCATGGCTACCTGGGCTGGAAAAAGCGAATCTGATTTTTATGAGATCTACTATCGGAGAACAGACGGGAGACTAGAGCCTGTGCCCATATATTACCCTGAATACTATCAATCCATGTGCTCCAGGTTGTACAATTTTGACGGGAAGCAAGAAATTCCTCACAATTCGACTTTGGTCATCTCCTACACGGAGAGGGATGGATATAAAGAAATCTCTACTGCTCAGTTGTTCCCCACATATGGGGGGGCAAAGGCATATTTGGAGAGCCAGGCATCCCCGAACTATAGAATAGTGGGGACCGACCCCTTCGTCAGCCCAGTGCCCCTGGAGGAATTGAAACACTACCAACCGATTTATCACTCCGATTCCTGGGGGGCAAAACGGGGAGATGAGATAATCTCCTACTACGTTGAGATATTCGAGTATCTACCCTGAAAAGCTCCTCTTATTCCTTTATATCGATAAAAAGATGAAGCGTGGCACAAGGCTCAGTTTCTTCACGAAGTGTCCACGACCGTAATGCAGATAAAACAACAGATTAAAGACCCCCTATACCGGAACTCCCTCTTTTTGATGGTCAATACCGTAGTGACCGCTGGCTTGGGCTTCGTATTCTGGATAGTTGTCGCCAGCTCTAAGCTCGCTGGGTATACGGAGGCTGAGGTAGGTTTAGGGGCTGCTATAATATCCGCTGTCTCCCTTCTAGCCTTGGTTAGCAGGCTGGGGCTTGGTATTGCTCTTATTCGCTTTCTGCCCAAAGCCGAGAAACCTGTGGAGATGATAAACTCCTGCTTCACCCTGAGCGGGATTGTAGCCCTGGCTGCGGCAGGGATATTCATCGCTGGCCTGGATTTGTGGTCTCCTACTTTGGGCTTCATTCGGGATGATGCGATGTTCATCCTGGCCTTCGTTCTCTTCGCTTTCGGCTACACACTTTCAGGGATAATAGACCATATTTTCATAGCTAAGAGAAGGGCCGATTTTACCCTAGCCAAGAGCACCATCTTTTCGCTGCTCAAAATCCCCCTTCCCATCCTTTTGGTTCTTTTCTTCCGCGCCTTTGGCATTGTTAGCTCCTGGGGCATGGCTATTGGAGTTGCCCTTGTTATTTCCCTGTTCCTCTTTCTGCCCCAGGTTCAAAATGGCTACCGTGCGGTGCCTGGGATAAATTTAGGCATAATCAAGGATATCTGGCGGTATTCCATAGGTAACTACTTTGCCGCTCTATTTGGAGCGGCTTCCCACTTCATTCTGCCTATAATGATCGTTAACCTGCTGGGCGCAGAGCAAAACGCCTACTTCTATGTAGCCTGGATGATTGCCTCTTTGCTCTTTGCCATCCCTATGGCAGTGTCCCAGTCCCTGTTTGCCGAGGGCTCGCACTTTGAAGATGAATTAGGGGTCAATGTGTGGAGGTCTTTCAGATTCATCTTCCTTTTACTGATCCCAGCCGTTATCCTTTTACTCCTGCTAGGCAAATGGCTCCTCGCCCGATTTGGACCGGGCTACTCAGCAAATGCCTTGGAGTTATTATGGATTCTAGGCGCGTCAAGCCTGTTTGTCGGGGTAAACAGCGTTTATAGTAGCATCCTCCGGGTCAGGGGCAGGATAAGGGAGCTAGTGCTCATCTCTGGATTTGTAACCCTTGCCGTGCTTCTGGGGAGCTACTTCGTTATGCCGACAACTGGCATAGTGAGCGTTGGCTATGCCTGGCTGGCAGCCCAAGGAGTTGTTAGCCTCTATGTTGCCGTTGCCATGAGGTTGCATCGTCGGGTAAGGCGGATCTAAGGAGAAAGGTTGCTCGCCATATCATGCATTTTCTTTGCCCAAGAGTTTTTGACTGGAAATCCGAGCCGTGGAAGCGGGACATGAGACGGGAATTGATATAAAATCATATCCGGTGCGGTACATCTATACCAACACACACATTTCCTTTTTTCTGAATAAAGTTCGCTTCTAATATCTTTTAAATATCTTTTGCGTAATCCGAATTTATAATTTCGCCTTTACTTTCCCTTACATTACCCCAAATTAGGTCTCTCCTATTTCCACAAGGATAGACATTGCCGTAGGGATCAATGAAATAAATAGTTCTGGCGGCGACAGGACATTTTACTTCAATGAATCTTTGAGGAGATATCAAAAACAGCGGACATAATTTATAATATACCTCATCTACCCAGCCGACACCTCGGTTTCCTATAACATGATCAAGAGCATCATCCAGGGCTTGCATATCTTCTTTTGAGAACGACATCCCCTCGTCTCTTATAGTAAAATCATCCGCAGTCTCGTTGTGAAAGGGCTGGAATGTAAAGTAACACCCGAGCCCTTTGGCAAATTCTATATAACTCTTGATCTGGTTAAGATTGTCTTGCACGATTACGCTTATTATACCTACCTTTGCGCCACGCTTTTTCAGCAATTTTACCCCTTCAATGGCCTTTTCCCATATTCCATCTATACCTCTGATCTTATCATGTTTTTCTGAAGAAACAGAATCTATTGAGACCATCACAAAATCTACATCGCCCTCGGCAATATTCTTTGCCAGTTGTGGCAGCAAGCTTCCATTGGTGCTTAACACAGTTTTCATATCAGCCTTTTTAATTTCACCAACAATCTCAAAGAAATCCCCTCTAACTAAAGGTTCACCGCCACTTAGATCTACCTTCTTTGTTCCTTGTTGAGCCAGCTCTTGTATCAGTTTTTTATACTCCTCTAACGTGAGTTCGTTTCTAACTTTCTCCTGAGGCACCCTCGGTCGGCAACAGAAGGCGCATTTAGCGGTACATTTGTAGGTCAATTCCAGTATCACTTCCTTCGGTGGGATTGCGTTTTTAGGCTGCTATATACTCTAAAAAATCTGCAATATATAAACTAGCTTCTCTCATCCTTGCTATCACTTCTTCCACCTTGCCAATTTTCGGTTCTCACGAGCTTTGATGCGGAATATAGGCGGCAAAAATTTACCAAAACAGCATTTTTATAAGCCACTTCAGCTTAGGAGTGGAAACCTTCCTCAAGGTTTCTTTTTTCACAGGCTTCCTTTTCTTAAGTATCTTAGGGAGAGCCAGAAAAGCATCAAGAACGGCCTTGAGATAGACCCTTGAATAATGTAATCCGAAGGCACTCTTTAAGTTATGGGGGATACGGAAAAAGGATGCAATGAGGGCCACCGAAAGCGGATAGTACTTCCAGTAATGCCAAATTGTGTTTCTGGTCAGGTAGTACATTCTTCTCTTATTTATCCTGACATTCTGACCTGAGGGAATTCTGTGATAAGCAATCAAATCGGGGTAATATCTTATCTCGTAACCCAAATCGATTATTCTTATAGAGAGGTCACCTTCCTCCCCATACAAAAAATTTTCCTCTGGGAAAAGGCCGACTTTATCCAAAGCAGATTTTCTTATAGCCGCGGCACAACCTACAAAATTGAAAGTTTCGAACTCCCTATCACCGAATGTATTAGCATCCGTTTCATAAATCCAGTCAGATATCTCTTTAGTGTAATAATTCAATATTCTGCTGGCTAATATTGCTACCTGAGGTTCTTTGTCAAACTTGTTGGCTGCTTTCCCTATCCAGTCTTTTTCCAGTATTGCGTCATCATCCAGGAAGACAACGATTTCTCCTCTGGCATTCGCTATCCCAATATTGCGGCTATCTGTACCGATGTTTCGCGGTAGTCTTATCAGCCGGACATCTCTGAATTCTTCTTCGATCAATTCCGCTGAGCCATCCTGCGAATTATTGTCTACCACTATCACTTCAAAGTCTGGATAGTCCTGTTGCTGGAGCTCAGTCAAAGTCTCCCTGATTTCATCTCTGCGGTTCCAGCTAGCCATAACAACGCTAACCTTGGGAAGCGAATTCATTGCTATTCTCTTTAGCAGCTTTCTGAACCGGCTTAATCTAGGACTTCGCCAATCTAGAGGCTTGGCTATTTCGGGCCAAATAGTCTCTGATTATTTCCTCTCCTTGTCTCTTCATAGAAGGGACAAAGCTCCAGCAAATCTCAGTATGGCCCCATTTGGATTTAATCTCCTCGATATCCGGGTTCAATGGGCTAAACCCCCACTTTTCCTCCCAGTATTTATAATGATGCTGCAATACATTAATCCTCCATTGACTTTGCCCTGTAGTCTTTCTTTGTCCCATAACTTTCATAAGGAATATAACAAATTCTCTTGCTTGAGGTGGAATCTTAGGAAGGAGGCGACTTGCTATCTGAAATTGGAATGACTTCTTGGTTATGTTACGGGGAAGCCTTGAATATATATGGTGGACCACTGTTACCCCAGGGAAGTAAAAAACCTTCTTGTTATGCTTTCTAACGCTCAAACCGAAATCGTCGTCTTCTATCCAGACCGGTGTGAAATTTTCGTCAAATTCACCTATTCTGTCCGCTATATCTCTGGTAAATAGGGTGCAACACCCTAATGCAGTATCTACTTCAGAGATGTGGTCGAATTGCTTAGTGTTTCTTACTCTTGTGATATTGCAATCGAGGGTTCTTGCCCCGATTTGTTCGGCAATGGCCTCCCCTCTATTATGAAGACCCTCTGGGCATATTATCTTCCTTCCAGCGCTATGTAGCCTCCCACCAGGGTAAAGTATCTTGGCTACAACCATGCCAATCCTGGTATCCGTTTTCGTGAAGTCTGTTATTTTTTGGAGCCAGCCGGGCGTTTCTACTGTTGCGTCACCATCCAGTCGGCAAATGTATTTGCCTTTAGCCAACTTCAGCCCATCATTCAGTGTTCTTGGAACTCCGTGGTGCTCATTTTCTACAACTCGCATATTCCTTATCTGACCGGATTTCTCCCACCGTTTCAAAATCTCAAGGCTTCTATCTGTTGAGCCATCATCAACAACTATAAGCTCATAGTTTTCATACCTTGTATTCTTGAGAAGTTTGGTAAAAAACATATCTAATACGGTGTCATTATTGTAGTTCGGCAGTAGCAGAGTGACCAAAGGGTCATTCATTCTATTCTGGCCCAGGTCTGTGAAGTGTAATTTTGCCCTTTTTTATTTCTTGCCTCAAACAGGGTTAACCTTGACATTATTTGCCCGTAATCAGTTTTGCCAGCTTAAAAAGGCGACGTCGGGAATATTGATAAATCCGGCGGTGGATGTCTATGTTTGGTTTTCCCGGTTTATAACCTAGCAATTTCTTAGCTTTTTCAATGGAATAGAGTGCCTCATTCCCTTTGGTATAATTCGGTACTTCTGGCCAATATCTTCGTATCATTTGTTGAACATCTATTGATGGATGCACATATTCATCTCCTACATTAAATACCTCAAAGAAACCATCTAAATCCCTTTCGATAACGAGTTTGAGCATTTGGTGATAATTCTCTGAAGAGACCGATGCGAAGAAATGGTAAAGTTTGCACGTTCCTTTATACATGTCTTTTATATTCTCTCTCCAAACACCAGTTCCTACATTTTCCAGACGCAGGGCTATCGTTCTTATGCCTGCTTTTTCGCTCTCTTCTTTGAGATATTCTTCGCAAGCAATTTTTGTGGCGCCGTATATTGTTAACCCTTCCTCAATAGAGGGTTTATAGTTTTCTTCAGAGATGGGGAATTTATCGGGTTTGGCATGATTTCCCCAAAATCCGTACACGCAACCTGATGATGGGAAAACAAATTTCTTAACCGCTGCTCTTTTGGCGCATTCAAAAACCGTCTTTGTGCCTTCGTAATTCAGCAGCCAATAATCTTTACTCCCCGCCATATGAGGATGAGGTATCGCTGCTAAATGAATTACCACATCTTCCCCTTTCATTCTCCCTGTTAATCTTTCTGTATCCCAAATATCATCTTCAAAATTGGCAGCAATGTCATATCCTTCTTTCCTTAAAAACGGGATTGTGTTTCGCCCAATTTCTCCACTTCCTCCGGTTACTAATATTTTCTTCATAGTTTTTCTGGGCACATTTCTCTCTAGCTATGTCATATTCTTTGTCACTGCCTGTGCTACCTTCTGACCGCTTAGAATGGACTGGTCCATGTTCGAATATTCCCAATCCCCAAATCTACCACATGGATAGATGTCATTGCTGTTTAGGAAGCTATGTACCAATTCGACATTCTCTCTACGGTTTGGGGTATAAGTAACATAGGCAGGGTCTAAACGCCTGAAATCCCTGAACAAAATCCCATCGCCTTTCTTAATTACTCCACACTCCAGTAAACCAGCGATAACGGCCTCTATTATTTCATCTTGGCCCATTTTCAACGGCTTATGTTTGGAAACAGATATCTCGGCTGTTATTGAACTTTCCCCCTCTGGCGCCATAAAAGGAGATAAATTCATCGGGAAGCCAATTCTGTGGAAAATGTATTTCGTCTCAGGAAAGTAGACCCAGTGATAACTTGAGATATTCGGTCTGTCTACAGCGAGGTTTATAGCATACACCGCGTTGTATTCCAAGCTTTCAGCGGCTTGCTTAACCTCTGTAGGCACATCATCAGCAATCAAAGATATAGTTTGGGGCAGAGGTATCGTTGAGACCAGTTTGTCATACTTTAGTCTCTCACCCTTAACTTCAACCTCTTTGGCGGGGAGGGAAATTTTGGATATCTCAGAATTTAAGCTAATGTTTCGTATGTAAGGTAAGAAACCATCTGGCAAAGCTCCCATGCCACCTCTCAAGGGGTACCAAAAATAAGCGTTTGGTCCGTACTTCCTTTGTGGTGGTTTGAGTGCTCCCTCCAGTACGTCTTCTATTTTGGGAATGGGCACCCTTTTGGCAACCCAGTCATAGCTCATTCTTGATAGGTCGATTGCCCATTGTTTCCTATTATAGGGGAGCATGAAGTGCTCTGCGATTCCGCTTCCAAAAGTGCTATAAATCCATTCTTCAAAATTTCTTGGATTTGAAGCACCTCCGTATGTCGCTTTGATCAGTCCAAGAATACATTCTTGAATTATGTCTGGATCTTGGCCATAGAGGTGGGCTTGGAAAGGGTATTCTGTATAGATGCCTCTATAGAAAACAAAGGACTTTCTGATTTGCGAATCGAACTCATTGTTTAAAAGTTTATTTTTGATTAGTTCTTCGGCATAGCTATCCCCTGAGTAAAGAATGTGGGTAGCATAATCAAAGGTAAAGTCATCTATTACCAACGATTTGCATAAGCCACCAGCTCGGGAATCTTTCTCAAAAATGCGGTAATTAGTAAATCCTTGCTGTTCGAGGTGGTAGGCAGTTGATAATCCGGCCAGGCCACCGCCGATGATCACCACGCTATTCACCTCTGAATTTCTCTGCATTCTTGTACTATTGAATCGTTTTTTCCATGCCGTCGTCGATTGAGACTTCGGGCTCATAATTTAAGAGTTCTTTAGCTTTGGACATGTCAGCTATGAATTGCACAATCTCGCCTGCTCTTTCTAGCTTTATGACCACCTTACCACTCGCTCCGGTCTTATCTTGTATAATCCTCGCTAGCTCTAATAGTGTAGTGCCTTTGCCAGAAGCCATGTCAAAGGCATTACCCTTAACATTATCGAATCTTTGGATAGACTTGATTATTCCACCAATGCAGTCGGAGATATACGTGAAATCCAATAACTTTTCCTCAATAATAATGGGCTGCCTGGGTAATTGCTTAACCCTCAGTAGGTCCATGTTGTTGAAAGCCTATCATACGCTCATATACATCCACAATCCTGGGGATGACAGCATCAGGGGTGTAATTCTGCACAAATCTCTGATATCCCCAAATCTCTGATATCCCTTTTCCCCCATCCCTGAAGCCATTTCTGGATTCTCAAGTAAGAGGGAGATCGCTTTAGCCAGCTTACCCGAGTCATTAGAGGGAACAAGGATGCCCGTCTCCCCATTTATGACTATATCTCTAAGTCCCCCTATATCAGAGGCTATCACTGCCTTTCTCTGGCGCATGGCCTCGATAGCGACAACCCCGAAGGGCTCGGGCCAGGCGGAGGGGAATACGGCAAATCTACATCTTGACATTGCTTCCATTACAGCATCATGAGGAGCGTCTTCTGTTACTAGGATGTTTCCTGTGCTCTGGTAGGCATAATCTGGATGTACATAGCCGATCAGAACCAGCTTTGTTTGCGTATGCAGTTCTTGGTAAGCTTCCATTAATACATCTACCCCCTTGTGAGGCCGCAGAAATCCAACAAACAATATGAAGTCCTCCGGAAGGTTGTCGACTCTTATCTCATTCGTGGCCGCCTCAGCAGTACAAAAGGGCGGGACCATTACTATATCTTCATCGCTTAGCTGCAAAGCTCTGCAACTAGCCTCTTTCACAAAGGAGCTCACCGCTATGAATTTGTCCACCGATCGTACCTTGTCTTTGTTTGTTCTTATACCGTAGTAGCAGGCCAAGGACTTGATAAGGCCGTAGTGGTCCCTACTGCAGAGTATGCAATGGCGGCCAACGGTTTGATGACAGACAGCCTTCCTATTCACCAACAGGGTTGTGGGGCAATAGAGCTCATACCCATGGAGAGTAGTCACTAGAGGGATGCTTAGGTTCCTCTTCAGTGGAACGACGGAATAAAGGATCCAGCCATGGGTATGGAGGATGTCTGGCTGTTCTGCTGCGATGATAGAAGCCAGTTGCTTGGTCAATAGCCGATCCTGGACAGGAGGATGATATCTCACTGCAGGGTTCCTATATATAAAGGGAATCCTCTGGAATAAACCCTCCAATCTGTGTATCTTCAGCTCGTCTTCCTTTTCATATTTAGGTGAATTTCCATGTCGCAGAGTGCAGACGGTGACCTCGTGGCCCCTTTGGGCCAGCTCTCTGCTTAGTGATTGAACATGCCTTGAGACTCCACCCATAAGTGGAGGATAAAGCTCTGAGAACATGAGTATCTTCATGTTTCCCCCCTGTTCTTTCTCAATGCTTTCTCATAGACCTCGATCATTTTATCAGCCCAGGCAGAGATGGAAAACCTGGTCTCTATAAGCTGTCGATTTCTCCTGGCTATCAGCCGCTTATCCTCATCTTTAAGCGAGAGCAGCTTTATCATCGCTTCTGTAAACTCTCTCGCATCACCAGGAGGCACCATAATTCCGCTTTCACCATCCAGCGCCAGCTCGGGAACCACCCCTGTGGATGTGGCTACCACTGGCTTACCGCAGGCCATTGCCTCTACAACCACCAGGCCAAATGACTCCTGAAAGGAGGGTAATACGAACAGGTCACACGCTGAGTATAACGGAATGAGTTCATCTGCAGACAAGAAATCGATGAACACTAGCTTGTCTATGAAACCGCCGGTTTTCGCTTCCTCGGTAATATAACGCTTGACAGAGCCACCATCTGGGGCGGTATTGGTATCTTGCCCCACTAACACGAACTTACTCATAGGTATGCTTCTGATAATCTCAGGGATAGCTTGGCAAAGGATGTGGACACCCTTCCTTGCCTCCAGCCTGCCCACAAACAAAACTAAGAGGGCATCTCCTGATATTCCGAGCTTCTCCCTTGTATCAGATTCAACGAACCTGTATTTGTTGGTATCTATGGCGTGGTGCACTATGTCAACCTTCTCAGGGTCTATGTGGAGTTTCTCAATTGCCTGGGTATACGGGTCTTTCGAAATTGCCACCACCCGGTCGGCTCTCTTAGCGCTGAAATCGTCCAAGCGAGAAAGGATTTTCAGGGCTAGTAGTTCTTTTATCCCGGAGTATGTCTTTGTCCTCAGTATATCGGATGCGGAAATACCAACCCTGACTACTAATGGTGTGCGCTTTATTAGGCTATAGAGCAAGGCCTCAGCACCCCAACGACTTGCTTCCACTATTTCTATCTCATGCTCTTTGATGACCTTCCTTAACTTCAGCCAGGCATGAACGCTATAGTTAATTCGCGCCATAGCACTATAACGCTTTGGATTTGTCCCAACCCTATGAATGAAGACACCATCGTCTACCAAGTCCCTGGGCTTACCTACTGCCTGGCAGATGACATGAACCTCGTGTCCCCGCTCGACTAAGCCGTATGCCAGGCTGTAGTAAACCGTGGCCACTCCACCCCAGGCGGTATCGGGAGGGTACTCTCTGGAAAGGAACGCCACCTTCACTATTTCTTCCTATCTTTCCACTTCACTTCAGGTGTTGAGCTGGAACATGTCTTGTCGTATTTGTTGCTTTCAACCATATCCAAATAGTGGGCAAAAAGGTTGTTCTCAAAAGACAGATCGTGACGCATTGCGGCATAATAATAGCCCGTATTGGGAAATACGATCATATCTGGCTGTATTTTACTTCGTTGCGGTACCTTTGAAGCGTGAAGAGCCACGAGTTTGGTTTGGGTCAGGTGAGATTGGGCCCATAGCGCTAGTTGGGCTGCCATATTTGTAGCCACGGTCTTCTCAGCTAACAGAATGTCTGCAGCCAAAGATTCCAAACTGGCTTCTCCATCTAGCAGAGCTTTTTCCTAAAGTACGGCGCGGCAATAGGGGTAACCAACTGGTAGGGTATGATTCCCCTCCGATATAGCTCAAGGGCGAAGTTAAAGGCCCTCCCGACGATGTTTCTTTTCTCTGCTGCCGCCTTCGCCCTGAGAAACCTCTCCTTGGCGATTCTCTCAGCACATACTCTGGGGATGACATTCTCTTTCTCGGCAGCCTGAATTACTTTGGTAACCTGCTGGCCGATTTTCTGCTCGAGGAAGCCTCTGACGAAGTCTTCTTTAAGCCCTGTGCGCTTCATTGAAATTCCTAGCACGCCGCCACAATTGGCCACGAAGTCGGGAATGGAGAGAATCCCTCTTTGAAACAGGATCGACTCTGCCTCCGGGGTGGTGGGGGCATTAGCCCCAGGGCATATTATTCTGGCCGCCACTCGACTAGCGTTGTTTGAGGTGATGCTATCGGACTGAGCGCAGGGGGAAAGTATATCCACATTTAGTTCTGACAGGCGGCTGTTATCTACTTTGTCTCCCCGGGGGAAGAAGTTAACCACCCCACTGCCTACCTGGTCACGAAGCTTGATCAGTTCGCCTACATCCAGACCGGCCTCGTCATAAATTGCCCCTTGGGTGGTGGAGATAGCCACCACCCTGATGCCATTCTTCCAGAATGCTTGGGCGGCGGAGGTGCCCACATTACCGAAGCCCTCAATAGCTACTGAAGCCTGGTTCAGGTCTAGGCCTATGTGCTGGGCGGCTCTGATAGCAGCAGCAAACACAGTGATACCGGTATAAAGACCTGACAACCTATGGGTTAGACTCCGGGGTGGAACCTTCAGACCATTAGCGGTGAGCATGAACCTGATGTCATCTTCCGTTGTGCCTAGGTCTGCACTGGGGATATAGCTCTTGGTTTGCAGCCAGGGTCTGATCGCCTGGCCAAAGTTTTTCAGGATCTCCGATTTCCTCTCCAGAGGAATTTCCGGGTCGGCAGCAATCCCTGCTTTGGCTCCGCCAACGGGTAGCCCCAAGAAGCCATGCTTGAGGGTCATTACCCCTGCAACTTGGGTGATTGAATCTGGTGAAAGGTCGGGTGCCATCCTCACTCCGCCGTAGGAGCGACCGTTGACGGTGGAATCTATAGCCAGGTATCCTTGAAGGTTTGCCCCCTCATCGATAGTCACACCAATTAGTGTGCTCATGACGTTTCTCTTTTTACAGCCTTCACCGCGATATAGCGTCCGGTCAAGTACTTGCTCCTCTTTCCCTCCAGCTTATCAAGGAGAGCCAGGCCCTTTCTGATGGCATTATCAAACTTGCCTCTGCCCAGCTTGCGCAGGGAACGCTCCAACCACCTCACCAGTGCATCAGGATGAGGGTAGTGGAGGATAGCCGTGCTTTCTTCTACAGTAAACCCGATTTCTTCCAGGGTGTGCCTTAGCTTGCCAGGGGAAAGGGTTTTGCCGATAAAATACGGGGCCAGCCCCAGCCGCGTCCACAGACGGATAAATATGTAGGGGGGGTAAGTTAGGTTGTTTTTATTGTCTATAGTAAGAATGAGGGTGCCGCCAACTCGGAGAACCCGCCTTAGTTCCTTTAGGGCAATAACGATGTCTGTCTCGCTGGGGAAGTGGTCCAAGGTGGAGTCAGAGATGATGAGGTCGATAGAATTCTCTTGGAGAGGAACATGCCTCACATCGGAGCAAAGATATCTACTTGCGTCGACGCCGTGGTGCTTGGCTTGCCTTTTCGCCTGGTCAACCACTTCATTAGAAACATCTATGCCGATTATGTTGCTATTGACCTGGGCCAGGTCGAACAAAAGTTGGTCCGGGCCAAAAGCTTCCTCAAAAAGGTCGGTCTTTAGAATCCTCACGCTGTTGGTCACATCAGCCCATCCACTCACCAGAGCTAGATGGGTCTTTTTTTTGTGCTCATCCAGGAGCTCATTACGAGGATTCCTCCATCCTCTGGCGACCTGGTCCCACCGTCTGCTCAATTTGATTCCCTTCACTGTAGCCATGTGTTTCACTGATTTATCGATGTACTTCGAGCATAGTTCACATTAGCCTTGTCCAGGCCTGGGTGCGGTCCTTCCTTTCCTGGGATATCTCGAGACTCAGCAAAGACCGCCCCTGAATGATAGATGATTTTACATCTCTTTGACATACCCGTACACGAATCCGAGACCTACGCTAATGGTGGAAGCAACCAGAATGAAGAGCTTCTTCAGCTCCGGCAGGCAATAAACCCTCTTCATCCTTTGCGGGATGTACCTCAGGAGCAGGGTCTTGAGATAGGATCTCTCAGTAGCTATCGAATCAGCAGAGGGGTTGAGCTTTCTCAGCAGCGCTTTGGAGTATCCTTGATAGAAGGCCCTCTTGAGCAGCGCTTTGACCTTTACCTTCGATGGGGGGATCTTATGATAAACGAGGGCCTTAGGGTTATATATAACCCCCTGGCCCAGTTTTTGCTTCATTCTCAAAGTAAACTCCGCTTCTTCGCCTTGCATATAGGAGGTTCCTCCTCTGGCAAAGCCAAAATTTTCGTTGAATAGGCCTACTTTCTGGAAGACCTCCCTGCTGAAACTCATGTTTGGCCCAAAGGTGTTGCGCACCTCGGTGACTTTTTCTCCGGCAAATCCCTCATGGGTTATGCCAACTAACCAGTAGAGCTCTTCAGGCAGGTAATCTGGCCTCTGGCCAAGCCAGAGAGGCAGGATTTTGCCCCCCACTGCAATAGCCTCGAATTCTTGATAAGTAGCAGCAAGGTTCTCCACCCAGCTTCTTTCGGCCACGGCATCATCGTCGAGAAAAGCTATGGCATTGCCCTGTGCCGCTTTAATACCGGTATTCCTGGCTCCACAAATACCCACGTTTTGTTTCAGCGGGACAGTCTTAACCGCCTCTTGGCTGCCATAATTTGCCAACATCCTTTGATGTAGTTCTTCATTACCATCAACAACTACCACAATCTCTATCTCCCGATGGGTTTGCTCCAATAAGCTATCCACCGCCTCTGCCAGGTTTTGGTAGTTATCGAGGCTATGGGTGCATACTACAACGGATACCAACATAATGCTATAAACCGTTGATTATTGTGGGCCAAACCTCTTCCTTATCAGTGTCCTGTCCATCTCAAATCCATCCCTCAGGGAGCTGAGCTTGGTGGGGGTTGACCTCCGCCTGTAGTGAATGGGCACCTCGTCTATCTGGTAGCCCTTCTTGGCTATCTCCTCTTGACAGCGTACAACATTGTATCGCATTTATCTCTTCTCGCAATCTGGTCCTCATCTGCCTTGACCATTTTACCGCCGTCACGTTTTCTAAAATCTTGAATTTCGTAGACATCCATACCTGCGTCACGAAGCAGTAAGATAACATGCTGTATGTCTGCGTGCAGCGAGGAGAGATCCCCCGGAGGGGTATCTAACTCCAGGTAGAGATGCTCCACCTCCCTTTGCAGGCTCTCTCTCATACCATCGACAACCTTCCTCCAGACACCACGTACATCAATCTTCATGATATTGGGTTGGATCGCTTCCACCTCATTCAGTTCATCGAATGGAATTGCGCTGAGTAACCCAGTATAGTTAGCCATTTCTCCCCATTCTACTACTGACATGTATCTTGATTCTCGGGGATAGGACTTTGATGTCACCATGCTAACGGCTTCTCGCTTATCGGACAATGGCAGCTTATATAGACGAACATTATGCAGATCATTCAGTTCTACGTTTCGCTTTAGGAACGAAAAGATCACTTCGCTTGGTTCAAACGAAAAGACAATTCCTCTATTAGCTATGACCTTAGCTAAGTATATCGTATACCACCCGTAATGTGCTCCTACATCTAGCACCCGAGGAGTAGGACATTGTCGTACCACTTGAGTGATATGAGCAGTAACGGCTGCTTCGTATGCACCTTGAGTTAAATACGTAAGATAGTAGTCGCCACCTGCATATCGAAACGGACCTCGCAGTTGAAAACTAGTTCCCCCGACTTTAGCATCAAAACCAAACGGAATATCACTGAGCAGTCTGCTCCCGGTAACAAAACGCCATGCTTTCATGAGAGCAGCGCGCATTCCCGGAGGCAGAGTTTTATACAATTTTGACCGACGCATCCCAGCCGCTATACGAGTTAGGAGGCCAAGAGTAAGCCGTTTATTCATCGACATGTTTGTCCCCGACAGTAAAATCGGTCTCTCGTGCGCTACCATCGCTGTCATGGTCGTTGGTCACGTATCCTGTAAATTGAATTGGGCGACTGGTAGTTTTGATTGCAAGGATCCCTGCAAAATTGTACCATTTGAAGAATACGTCTATGCTGTTGAATCCTATCGTCTTCAACAGCTTGATGTTCTCAGTTAGCGTCAGCGGTCTCAGGATGCCACGGATACTTCTTGCTTTCTGCAGAATTTGATCATCTGTCAAACCTTGCCTGTTCTTGAAATCCCAGTACAGCTCTACCCACAGCTGATCAAATCGCCCTTCCTCGGCTAGCACTTTTTCTGCCATAATAAGAGCCCCACCATTGCGAAGGCACTGGTACGCCCCCTGCAAAACTTGCACTCGCTCTGGCACACTTAAGAATTGTATGGTAAACAACGAAATGACCAGGTCTGCCTCTTCAAATATTGTCTGCACCACATCTTGGCACAAAAACTGTACATTATTTGCAGAGACCTTTTTCCGGGCCTGCTTAACCATCATCTCGCTGTTATCAATACCAATAAATCTCACATTCTCTTTAGAAGCATGTTTTTTCTGGAGATGAAATATTGTCTCGCCAGTAGATGAGCCTATATCATAGACAGTGCTCCCATTGTGAATGAACCACTCGCTCATATCGACGGTCATACTTTGGACTTCTTTGTAAAGAGGGATACTCTTGCGGACGTGAGTATCAAAGTGCTGAGCCACTTCACTGGTGAATTGCCAACCCCCTTCGACTGCACTGATCATATTGTCTACTTTTCGGTAATTGGCTTTCTTCTCACTCATTTGTTTCCCCATTTCTTTCTCTTTTTGCTTCCTGTCTCCACAAATACCCACGTTTTGTTTCAGCGGGACAGTCTTAACCGCCTCTTGGCTGCCATAATTTGCCAACATCCTTGATGTAGTTCTTTATTACCATCAACAACTACCACAATCTCTATCTCCTGATGGGCCTGTTGCAGTAGGCTACCCACCGCCTCCGCCAGGTTTTGGTAGTTATCGAGGCTATGGGTGCATACTACAACGGATACCAACATTATTAGGTATCCCCCTCTCTCTAACTCCCTCTCGAATCCTTCTCTAGGAAGGATTGTCGACCCGCCAGGGGAGGGAGAATCTTATAGGGCTAGGGTGAGGGTGAACTCCCCCTCCCATCTGCGGGAGCCCACCAGGGCCCCCCTACAAATCTGCCGCCAGGGAAGGGAGCATTATCATAGAATTTCTCATTACCGCTAGCCAAACCTCTTTCTTATCAGCGTCCTGACTATCCGAGATCCATCTCTCATGGACTTCAGCTTAGGGCGGGTTGCCCTTCGCCTGTAGTGAATGGGCACCTCCGCTATGCGATAGCCTTTGCTAGCTATCTCGGCAAACATGTTGGCCTCCAGATCAAATCCGATGGCCTCCAGCCTCAGGTCTTTGACCACCGCTCCCCTGAAGCCCCAGGAACCGGTACAGAGGTCGCTTATCTTAGTTCCATACAAGATGCTGGCTAGCAAAGCAAGTAGACGGTTGCCCATCAGGTTGAACCTGGTCATGGCCCCCTTTTCTATCTGCCCTCTTAACCTTGAGCCCAGCACCACGTCGTATCCCCTTTCCAATGCCTCTAGCATTTCAGGGATGTAGGTGGCGGGATAAGTGTAGTCTGCGTCGAGGATAAAGATGAAGTCACTGCTGATCGACCGGAAGGCTGCAGTGATGGCCTTGCCCTTCCCTCTCACTGGCTCTACGATGACCTTGGCTCCTTTCTCCTCGGCGATCTGTTTGGTCCTGTCGGTGCTATCGTTATCAACCACTATTATCTCAACCTTATACCCCCTCCCCTCCATATGCTCCTTGGGTATCTCATCGATGACCTTGGCGATGGTCTTCTCCTCATTGAGAGCGGGGATGATGATGCAGACTTCCTTTTCCGGCACGGTCTTTCCTTTGTTACAAATGATACCATAGACTGCTCCGATAACAAATCACCCGGCAACTGGGTGGGGGAGATGCCGGTATTCCCAAAGTCATTGGTTTATGCTACACTACGCCGAGAGTTGGGGCAAAGTGAGGCCACCAGTGGCCGAGGATTTTGGAGCCCCACCTTTTTGAGGGGACTTTGGCCCAGACCAATTCTTGTTTCATGGGGCACAACCTGGAAGAGGCTGGGGCCAAACTGAAGGAGGCCTGTTTTGCCTTCTGGGCAAGGAGGAGGAACCTATGAAAGTG
>SMTZ1_10002379_pt1 | contig 18983 bp, 19 predicted proteins | sample DeeMarSWOR136_30_FD_25667 | JGI IMG/M metagenome (IMG submission 25667)
TTTTTAGATATATTTAAAGCGTTTTTCGCATCCAGACTATATCGAAATATTTATTAAACTTTTGTGAAATCTTTTTGAACCTTCCACATTCTTTAAAACCATGTTTTTTATGAAATGTAAGGCTTTTTTTATTCAGAGATGATAAATTTACAATAAAATCATTTATACCCTTCTCTCTTGCATCATCCAATAATTTGTTCAATAAAATAGTTCCGTAGCCTTTATCAGTATAATCAGGAAGGATGAAATAGGATAATATGGCCGCATGTTGAAAATTATGATAAGGGAGATAATTTCGTAAAAATGCGAATCCCCTAATATTATTTTTTATTTCTAAAATATAGAATAATATTGCGCTTTGTTTAATTTTATTGAAAAATTCAATTGAAACTTCTTCCTCTGGATAAGCAGCAAATCCATTTTTTACATAATAATTAAATATTTGAAGGATTATCTCCAGATCTGAATCTTTTACATTCTTAATATTGAATTCTGTCATTATTGAAAACTAATGTTATTATTAATTGCATTCATCAAGTTTGAGCATAAAACATTTATATTAATTAATATTAATAATATTATCTTTCAGTAGTTTTACAGAAGATTAAAAAGGCAAAAAGTTGAGGAGATGCATTATTTCTGCTAAAGATGTAGAAAATTTTCAACAAAAAAGAAATGGGGAATGTTTTTATTATATGGGAGGAGAATGCTGTCATATAAATAATGAATTTAAAATTTGTGGAAGAGATAAATGTAATTTATTTAGGTCAAAGTATCCTTTAAAAAAAAAAGGAAAAAATTAGTAAAGAAAAATTTAGTTTAAAGGTCTATAGCATCAATTTAATACCATTCAATTTTTATTTTATTTTTTCTTCTTCTCTAATCTTTTTTTCATCGTTTCTGAAGATAATCTTGCTCTTTGTTGCCCCTTCGCCGCATAGTAACTTTTTGCAGGTGCTTGGACAACTTCTTTTTCTTCTGCTTCAATTTCTTCTAATTCATCATCTAAAAATGATAAACCCTCTGAGAAGTCTTTTTCGGCGAAGTGTATATTTGAGGATTTTAAGGCACTCATCTCATCCATCATAACATTTCTTAATTGAGTTAAACGTTTTTTAGATTCATCTACCTTTCCTGCATAATATCCTGTTCCAGCAGCTTGAATGTTCATCATAACATTTACTCTTTGATCGTATTCTGACTTAAATTCATTCTCATCCTTAGTTACCTTTATTTTATCGTTTATCACTCTCATCCGTTTATGTCCATCGTTATCTAAATATTCTACTTGTAGTTGTACGGGTATTTCCTCTTTTTCACTCAATTCTTTAGTAGAATTGAGTTCTAAGAATAACTCTCTATCTTCTGTAATAGCGCCTAAATTTAACTCAGAAACTTTTGATATACCTTTAGAACTAAATGCTCCTGTAATATTTGCAACATTAATACTTGGGGGGACAATAATTCTCACTTTTACATCTTTACCCACAAATCTAGTAGCTCTCATTTCAGAGAATATTGTCTCCATTTCTTCGCTTGATATTAAGTATAAAGTTCCACCCGTTTTATCTGTTAATGTCCCAAGCGTTTGAAGTCCCATTTCGTTATTATCTCCTGGAGCAGAAACTCCTACAACATCCACAATTATTTTAAATTTATTACATAGATCTGCCATTTTTTCATAGAATTTTTCAACTCCCGGACTTGTTCCTGACAAATTACCTATTCCTTGATTCGCAAGACCATCCGTTAATAATGTTATTCTTCCAGTTGACTTGAAAAGTTCAAATGAAATGATTCCAAAATAAAGTGCCGGACCCAATGCTGTCATATCCATTGATCTAAGATCTTGTACTATTCTAATCCACCCTTCAGCAAATTCTCCTATTGATCCCAAAAACTTTTCTTTTTTCATAGAATTCTGCAATTCTGCTTTCATTCCATCTAGAGAAAACAAAAGATCTCCATTAAAATTGAATGGGTTCTTATCATGTCGCAAATAATAATAGATGGAACTCTCAAAGGCGATTAACAAATATTTGGTAGTTGGAGAATTTATTTTAAAATCCTTAATGGTTTGAATTAAAGACTTTTTTACAGCTTCAATTTTTGCTCCTGACATACTTCCGGAAATATCTATTATTGAAGTATAGAGTTCCCCTTCGGTTATATCTACTTTAGTCACTTTTTCTTCTTCTATGGTTTTTTTTGACAAAGCCTCTATTAATATAAAATCAATATCATTGGGTAATTTCTCTTTTACTTTTGCTTTATCTATAATATTTTCTGTACCACAATATTCGCAAATATAATATGTCCCTTTCTTTTTATCTTCTTTAATTAAATCGGTGTCTGTGAAAATTGCACTGCAGTACTTACATTTAATAGGCTCAGTTTTAACTTGATGTTTTGGATTCCCAAGTTCCTTAAATGCAATTGAATAAAGATAAGGATACAATTCCTTTTTTGAAGGTTTTCTAGTTAAAAATTTATTAAATGCTCTATTGAACATAGTATTCACTTTTTGAACTTTGAAATTCTAATATAAAATGAATAATAAATAATTATCTAAGAATAAATTTTGCACTGGAATTAAAAAAAATAGAATAATTTATCACAGAACCTTTACGAGTTTGTCTACGAGTGTCTCATTTTTTTTACGCTCGCATCATTCTTAATTGGGATTTTTTATATATTTATCTATGAGAATCATCATCATTTGTATCGAAAGTCTGTCAGTTTTATCTTTTCCTACGTATTTCCATACAATAGTGCCATTTTTATCAATTAAAAATTTACTTGGTATCACTTGTTTTACTTTAAGATTACCAGATCCTTTAGCAAACCAGTAAACATCATAATCTTGAGCGATTTTTGCTCCACGGTCTGAGATCATGTCTATTTCGTAATTATTTTCTTCTTTAAATCGTCTTAAAAGTCTATCAGTATCACTAGCTATGGCAACTAGCTTTACTTTTCGTTCATTAAATTCATTAATATGCTCTGATAAATCATTTAAGTGATCTTTTCAATAACTTCACCAATTTCCTCAAAAGAAATCTAATATAACACCATTATAAGTTTTAAGAAGATTTTCTAAATTTATTGACTTTCTATATGTATCTACTGTGGTGATTATCGGTGCTATAGTATGAATATTTATTCCCCCTACGCCTTGGAGGTTCTTCAGAATTTAAATTCATTTTACGTATCACCTAATTATTAAACCAATGTAAATTTATACACATGGATAATAAAGTTCAATATTTTAAACATGCAATTTTCGTTAAAGTCAATTATATCTTAAAATTAAAATGTAAATAGGTTAATAGTTTTAAAAAAAAAAATTAACCTGCACATAACTCAAGGAATTTTCTTACAATCCAAAAAAGTAATACATAACTATAGTTGTTATATAAAATTTAGCTTTAAACTCAGAAAATATATAAATAAAAAACATTCTTCTTATTTAGAGAATTTTTCATAAAGGATATCTGTCATTACGTGGAAAGCTTTTTCCACATTTTCTCCAGTTTTAGAAGATAATTCAACAAAAGAAGCAAGATTATATTTTTTGGCGGCCAATATCCCGTCATCTCTCGGAACTGCTCTAAATTCGTCTAAATCTAATTTTGAGCCAATTAACATAATAGGGATATCTCCAGCATTTTCTCTGATAATTTGAGTCCAATCCGGAAGGTGATCAAGCGAAACTTGATTTGTTATATCATACAAAAAGAAAGCTCCGTTAGCTCCTTTGCAATATTGAGACAATAAAAATCTAAAACGTTCTTCCCCACCAAAATCCCAGATCTGCATTTTAACATTCTTACCATTAAATTCTATTGTCTTACTATAGAAATCTACTCCTATAGTTAGCTTAAGGTCTTCCATGAAATATCCTGAGATATATCTCAGAGTAAGAGATGTTTTCCCTACAGAGGCATCCCCAAGCATCAACAGTTTATATGTATAATCGTAGCTTGTCATTTTATTAAGCAGATAATGCATTATGTCAAATTGATCTAATTTTTTTTAAATTTTTATGTAGTTCTGATTAAAATTAAGTTATTAATATACCCGATATTAATTAATTTTTGTTTAATTTAAATGTATTATTTTTAGAAGAAAAATTATACAATCAAAATAAGAATATTAAAACAAGAATGAGCTATTGAGCAAGGAATTAATGAATTATTAAAATAAACAAATAATAAAGATAATAAAAGCCCTAATGAAAAATAATAACCAAAATACGTGATAATAGTAGAAAGAGGCACTAATAAGGGTGGAATGTGAAAAAATGTAAAAAGGCAAGATGAAATTAGAATTGAGTATATTAGTTTGATTTTTTTGGCTATATTTTTTATTAGGAAGCCTCGAAAAAAAGCTTCTTCGCAGGGACCCACAATTAAAATTTGTAAGACTATTAGAAAAATAATTTGAATAAAACTAGGTGTTGCAGGATCTGTATTAATAGCACCTTCTTCTGCTTGAATAATAAATTCAGAACCGAAAATACTTCGAGTTATAATATTCCTAAAAAATATAACGAGATATCCCCCTAGAAAATAAAATAATATTCCGAAACTTATCCCTGCTATTGTTTTTATGAATAGATCATCATTTTTTTGGAAACCCATTTCTCTAATGGCATCTTTTATTGATATTTTCTTTATTTTACTAAAAGAATAAGCAGGTAAAAGAACAAATAGAATCTCAAGAATAGTTAATCCTATTAATAACCAAGGATTTTTTCCTAATTCAATTGCCATCTTACTTAAGGTATAATATAATTCTCTTGTAAAAATCAAAAAATTAAATATCTCATTATTATTATTATTAACTCTATTTTTTTATTCTCAATGACTATACGAGACAACTTCGTAAAAGCTGAATACAAAGATTCAGGAGGTTTCTCACAATTAAAAATCGATTCGATGAATAATGGCTTAACTAAAGAACAACTTTTATTAAAAGATTTGAAGTATCTTGCAAATGAGTATATTGAGTTAGAGAAATTAAAAAAGTCATTTATACAAATAATATTAAATAATCAGGACGCTCTAGATTTTTCAAACTTTATCAAATTTCCAAGATTTTCTATTAAAGAGAGATTTTTGAAGAAAAAAGTAGAACCTTCTAACATAAGTGGTTTAAATGTAGTAAGTGTTGATGGAAGTTATGTAACTAAAAACTTTATGAATGTGGATTTTTCTTTTTTGAAGGCTATTGCAGTTAAATATTATTTCCGAAATAATCATATTGCAAAAATAGATTATTATCCAGATTTGAATGGTTTTAATAATTATATCGTACAAGGTGATTTTTTTAACCTTGATGAGAAAAAAATTGAGACTAAAAATGCTATTGATATGACTTTTATGGAGATTAATTTATTGAACAATATGATTGAAAAAACTCATGATATTGATATGATAATAATTGATGGATCAATTGTAATAATGCCCATTAATTTAGTATTTTCAAGAGATCTTGAAATCTCAAAAAAATATGATAAATTATTAAAAGAATATGATAGATTATACTCAAATTGTAAAGAAAATGGAATAATTTTAATTGGATCCATTAAAGATACAAGAACATCCTCATTAACGAATATGATAAGAGATTCAATCCAATTATTAAAGCCAAGCTATTCAAACTTACCAGAATTAGTAAAAATAAATTATAGAAATGTTTTAAAGTACTTTTGTGATATAGATTTATTTAATAGGTTATTAAAGAAATACGAAAGAAGTTGTATCTTTAATTGTAAAAAAGAAATTGATAAAATAAGAGACATAGGAATAAAAAAAGAAATTCCCTACTACTTTCCTCTCTCATTTTATGCTTTTTATCTTAAAACTACTTTTTACGATGCACCCTGTCGAATTGAGTTTTTTATGGAAGAAAAACATATAATTAAGAAAGCAAAAGAAAAAGCAAATTTAATATCTTCAATTTTGCTACCTATTTCAAGTTTAAATGAGCACTATGGCTTACCTATCCCACAAATTGAAGCTCATAGAAGGGCTGTTTTTAAATCAAAAGAGCTTGATTTATTATTCAATAGTTTGATTAGGGATTTACATAAATCTGGCATCATATTAAATGAAAAAAGGAGAAATAGAAGACCTTTCTAATATTTATACTAATTTTGCTCTATTTAATAGAATATCTTCAAAGAATATATGTTTCTTATCAACAACTTCGTTTTGATATCCGAGATTATTAATCATTATATTTAGTTCATTTAAATCTGTCCTACTAGAACTAATGAAATAAATATAATGCATTTTATGGCAATTAAGATACATTTTCGCTGTTTTTAAGAAATCAATCAAAATTTCATAACCTTTCGAACCACCATTCCAACTATAATCAATATTTATCTTAGTTTGTTCATTAATAATTAAATTTGATGAGGGTAAATAAGGTGGATTAAAAATTATTATATTAAATTTATATTTTAGTTCTTCTGGAAAAGATCTAAACAAATTAGAATGAATAAATATAATTCTTTGATTGATATTATTTAATCTCTCATTATACTTAGCACAATATATGGCATCTTTCAAAATATCTGATGCATATATTTTTATTTTATAAAAAGATAATTTAATTGCAATTAATTGAATAAAAATTGCTAAAATACCTGTTCCTGTTCCCAAATCTAAGATTTTATTGATTTCATTTAATGAAATTCCATCAAAGAATTTTTTGGTGATCTTTCTCTTGAAATAATCAATTAAAAGATAAGTATCATCAGAAGGAGCATATAGATTTTCAGAATTGTATTCAATTTTTGGATCAACAAACAATGAAATAATCTCACCCTTGTTTATTCTTATTTGGTATAAGTATAGAATAATTTGCATATTTCGAGATAATCTTCAATACTAAAATCGAGCAGTTTGTTATTTTCAAATTTGTTCTCTTGTAAAATTTTTAAAATTTCTGTTTTTAAAAGAGGTTGTTTCATACAAGATTTAAAATAAAGATTTATTGCATTAACCATTTGCTTATTCTTATATGGCATTATACCTGCGATAAATCTTAAAAAGTAATTCTTAGTGTTAGTTTCCAACAGAAATGGATTTAAATCACTTTTAGGGATTATCTTTACAAGGTTTTGGTCAACTTTAGGGATTGGATAAAAACAATTTCGCGAAACAGTAGTTTTTGAAATTAGATTCATAAATGAGTTAAATCCAATGCTAATTCGAGAGATATTTTTATAGTTTTTATTTAAAAACAGTCGATCAGCAATACTCTTTTCTAAGATTAAGATACCTTGAGGTGCATCTTTTTTATAAAATATTTTTTCGAATATGGGTCCTGTAATTTTGTAAGGAATATTCGATACTACTTTATTGTGAAATGGGATTTCAGCCTTTAGAATATCTCCATGTATTATTTCAATATTCTTATAATCAAAAAATTTATCCTTCAAATACGTACATAGATAAGGATCAATTTCAATAGCAATAACCTTTTTTGCCTTCTCAACAAGAATTTCAGTTAATACTCCTAAACCTGGACCAATCTCTAAAATTTCATCACCCTTGGATATTTCTGATAATGAAATAATTTTATGAAGTATATTGTTATTAATTAAAAAATGTTGTCCCAAATTTTTTCTAGGGGTTATTTTTAATTGGTTTAAAATAAGTTTTACTTCCGTTCTGTTCATAAAACTCATTCATATTTTTGTGTCTTGCTAAAAAGGTAGTATTTAACATCTCTTTGGAGTTCCTTAATAATTCTGTTTGCGATAAGTTTTGTTGGATGTGAAATGCTTGTTCTATCAGCTATATCCTGAAATGTAGTAAACTTTTGCCTTCCTCGTGCTTCTAATATCTCCCACATATGTTTTTGGCCAACTCCAGGTAATAATTTTAATGCGTGCATTCTTGGAGTAATGGATGTGGAATTATTAAAAAAGTTTATAAACTCTTCTTCGTATTTTAATACTTCTTTCTCAAGAATAGGTTGTATTAATGCTTTTGAAGTGCTAGTTAAATCGTCATAATCAATTTTTTTTAGAACATCTCCTAATTTATCTTCTTTTAAGAAATCTTCATAAGTTTTTTGTTCTTGAACTTGAATTCTAGAATGCTTATTTACTTTGACTTCATAAAGGACAAAATCTGGAAAAGTAAGAACTTGAGCTATAGAATTTTTTGCCCAACTTGGTTTATCATCTTCAGGGTGCCCGTGTAGTAATATATCTAATATAACAACTTCCCGAAATTTCTTTATAAACTGCTTCTTTTTCTTTGGACCACTTCGATAAGGTCTCTTGCGTGGAGGACCTCTGTATCGCTCTCTTTTTTCCATCATTGACAAAATTCTTATTTTTTACTTTTCCGATACCCATATCAAAAATTTAATATTTATGAAATATCAATTAGAAAGGCTTGTTCAATAGAATTTAAAACAACATAAACTTATAAATTCTTCGGAAATTAAAACTAAGAAAATTAGATTTATAGTTAAATCTTAAGATGTTTTTATATCCTCTATTTGATCTAGAAGCTGACTTAGCTGCTTATCATTTAAAGTTTTTCCACTCAAGCTTTTTTCTAAAAGCATCCTGAGTTCAGGAACAGAATGTGGATCAATGTTTACAATGTTAATTGCATAAAGTTCTTCTATTCCATACTCATCCATTAAGAATTTAATTATTTTCTTTGCTTCTTTAGCACTCATCTTTGAATATTTATTTACGTAACTATATGTTATTTCTTGAAAGTGAGACATACCTTCTTCAGCATCAATTTCAGTAAATTTATCCTTAACATATTCCATTATTTCTTTAACTTCAGGTATAGAAACTGCTTTTTCGTCTTTCTTTCTGCCAGACATTTTTTTATCCGTTAAAATTTTATTCTTTCTTTAAAGAAACTGGATTTAATCTTAAATGTTCTTTTCCAATTATTAATATTTTTTTAGAGTTTCCTAATTTCACATCAACTAAATAACATCGTCCTCGCTGACCAATAATTGTACCAGTTTTTCCATGAAATCTTCGATGAGGCATGCCTCGTTTATGTTTACTTGGATCAGTAATTACATCCACCTTATTTCCAACTTCATAATCTACTAAATATTTTTCAATAGAGCCAAGTCCTCGGTTGCGTACATTCTTTCTATGACGTTTACGACTTTTATTCCTGTATCCTTTGTGTAGTGTCAAACAAGCACCTTGTAGTAAATAAGATATTAATAAATTTATTTAGTAAAATCATGAATGATAACTTATTTATTTTTTGATTTTAACTATTTTACAATAGGTGAATATGATCCTAAAGAGAAATTTCAAGCACATCTAACTCTTTACAGATCAAAGGCATGTTAAAAATTTCTGAAAATGAAGGAGAAGTACGTCCATTATCACCAGTTATTAGCTCTTTTATATATGTCCCACCTTGAGTATCAATAATAAACTCAAATGAATTAGGTTTAAGAAATGTTCCTTTAATTTTATAAACTGATTTATGTCGAGTCTTATTTGCTCGTCGATGTGAAACTCTTATAGGAGTCTTTTGAAAAATTTCTCGATTTTCGAAAATATTGCTTAATTCTTCAAGTTTTTCCTTAAAAGTTTGTCTAGAAATTTTGCTTACAGATTCCACTAGTGCTCTATAGCTTTTTTTTGTATTTTCTGCATCAGATTTAAGCCAGATTACCTCTTTTTTGTTACTAAACTTGAGATCATGAATTTTTACTTTCTTTTTCGATATTTTATTCACCCTTTTCTCAATTTTGTGTAAATCTATCGCTCTAATTTTTGGATTTTTTAATTCAATTATAAAGGGTCTTCCAGTACCCAGCATTCTAACATCAATATCCTCCCTTCCAGCACCATGGAATTTTGAATCTGTAGCTTTTGATGCTTCAATGAATTCAGGGCTAATAAATTCTTCTATACTCATATTATATTGTTTTCCACTAAAATTACAAGATTCACATCCTTTTCCCTTACATTTCCCACACAACCAATGAGTTTGAGGGACACCCCTTATAAATTTATTATATCTTCCATATACAAATAAAGATCTGATTACTACATCAATTTCAAATTTGTCAAAATCAAAAGTAATAATGATTAGGAGATCAGGATTATTGAATTTAGGTGTTTTATTTAGAGATGCCATTAAAATCTTACCTACTTCACGATTGAAGTGGCTTTTAAAGGATTCAGCTTCTAAAATATTAAATTCTGATTTAAATTTATCTTCAATATTGATAATATGAGAATTAGGACTAGATCCAATTAAAAAACTATCAAATTCGATGGCTTCAATTTTTAGTTTGATATCTTCAAGGAATTTCTCTATATTATCGAAAATATCATGACATAAATAACATTCTGTTTTAAATTCTCTTACATTATAACTTAATCCTTCTTTTTTTAGGATTTTCTGTGCAGGTAGATAATCTGCTTGCTCAGCTAAAAGCTTCAAATTAAATAATGCTTGCTGACGTGGTTCACTATCTTCGGAAAGAAAAATTTTATGATTTTCCATTGTTAAGGCAAGTAATAATGCATCACCTCTTTGTTGATTTGTCTTATTCGTCCCTAAGAGAGAGAACATTCTACCAAGACAATGAATGCATATAGTGTATTTCTGATAAATTTTCAATACCTTATCAAGAATCATCTCTATTTAAATTAAATATTTAATTACTTATTGATTTTATCCATGAAAAGAATAGTCATTAAAAAAATTTTAAAATAAAAATTTATTTTCGTACATAAAACATTAAAGATTCACTCTAAAGTAGTATCTTTCTTTAATTTTTAATTATAATATAGAAATGTGATTTAATTTGGTCAGAGGACACGTCAAATGGTTTGATAATAAAAAAGGTTACGGTTTCATCAGTGTTGATGATCAAGAGGATATCTTCATTCATTTCTCGAATATTAAAATGGATGGTTATAAAAAATTAGAACAAGGTGATGAAGTGGAATTTGAAATAAGTAACTCAAAAGAAGAAAAAGGCTCTGAAGCTTTAAATGTGGAAATCGTAGCAAAAGACAGAATGTATCATTATTAATGTTCAAAATAAATCTCTAATTGTATCAAAATATTGTAAATAATAAAAGTTAAAAAAAAATAGTATATTTACTTATTATTTTCCCATCCAAAATCTAATTCAACATACTTCCTGGTGTATAAATAAGAAATAAGCAAAATCACAGAAACTATAGGTCCAAATATTACTAAGCCCATAGAAAAGGAGAAATCTCCCGTTGGGGATATATCTGGTAAAGATAATATTGTACCAATGAAAAAGGCTCCTGCAGCTTGGAAGATATTAAGAATGATTGAAGGAAATCCAGCATAGATCCCTGCTTTTAATTCTCCAGTATAGTTTTCATCATCCTCAGCAACATCAGCATATACAATGTAAGGGAATAAAAACCAACCACCTAAAATTGCACCAATCACAAGGATATAAATGATACCTACTATTAAATAAGAACCCATAGGAATTAACGCAATTAGTGTTATTGGATTAAAAATAACTGCTGATAGAAACACAAATAATAGAGTTTTTTTTTTCCCAAACTTTTGTATTGCCCTTCTCCATAGATATAAGAAGATAAATATTGAAAGAAGGAGCGAAACAGCAGCAATAATATAATCTGTAGTCCCCAGATTTAATGCATCTACAAGGTATTTTAACATTCCTGTAGTTATCATTGACCATCCTAATCCAGAAATTCCAATCATTAAAGTAATAAACATAAAATTCTTATTTCTTACTATAGTTCTCAAATTATCAAACATCTTGGATTGAATTTTAAAATGGGTTTCTGTTGGCATTTTAAATGAAATAAAGTAAAAGAGTACAATTACAAGAATTCCAAAAACTATAATAGGTATTAAAAAATCTAGTGGAATTGCAATATTCAATCCCATATTTTTAAGATCATCAACATAACCCGTGAGAATAATTAAGCTAAAAATAGCCATTATTCCATTCCCAAGATAATTATAAGTATTTTGCCATTGAGAAACTTTTGGCCGTTCCTCTACAGGAAATTGTTCTGCCATCCAAGCTTGGTAAGGAGTAGTCACAGCATAGCTTGCTCTGAATAAGATTTCCCAAATCAACATCCATATGAATAATGCTTTGGTATCAGATAGATCTATTATTAATGCAGGTAAAAGCAAGAAAATAATTGAAACTCCTAATAAAGGCGCAAATATAATTAAATAAGGTTTTCTTCTTCCCCAACGTGTATATTTAGCATCACTAATCCATCCTAATAAAAATTGAGTACATGCGATGGTTAAGTATCCCATTGATATAGAAAATCCTGCTAGAAAAGGATGAAGACCATAACCACTTGTATAGAGTGTGAGAAGTGCCCAACCTTCTATGCCAAGTACAATAGAAGTGCTTAATCTTGGTAATCCAAAAAGAGCTTGTCTTAAATTAGTAGTACTTTCTCTCTTAATTTCATTTGTTACACTCATCTTTTTCACAATAAAAGTTTAAAATTAGTTTTTTGATTAAGAATTGTTTAAGTATAGATTAGAGACGACTCTATATAAAGGTTTATCAAACTGTAAGGATGTTCATTATCTAAAAAGAGTAAATAAATTTTCCAAGATAATTATAAGACCAATATCATAACTTAATGTTATTTAATCTTCTTCTTGATCCCACCCTAGATCTTTTAAAACTGAGCCCAATGCCTCAGATTCTTCTTCTAAAACAAATTCAGTATCATATTCTGAAGCAGAATCAAAGTCTGGAGGGGATAATTCTTCAAATGAAGGCAATTCATCTAGAGAGGGTAATTCTCTTTTGGATTCTACTCCTTCACGAACCAATTTTGGTTCTTTTACCATAGATTCTTCTTCAATTTCCATAGGAGTATAATCTTCAAGTGGAATTGGAGGAATTTCATCATCATATACCTGAAATTGAGATTCTTTTACAGTTCGAGGTATCCCCCCTGCTTCAGATTCTAAAACTTGGTGTACCTCTTTTTCGATACCTAGACCAATTGATTTGGGAATGGAAACAATATTCGCTTCACTAGATATCTCAAGTTCTTCAAATTCTACACCTTCTTTCTCCCAATCATCTAAGAAACCGAGTAAATCATCTAATGCAGCTTTATCTTGCTCAACAGAGGGTCTTCTCATTATGTGGAGTTCTTCTTCTACTTTTTCTTGTTCAATTTTTTTTGCTTCAGATTCTTCTAATGAAAGCATCATATCAGTTTCCTTATCACCTGAAATCAATTTATTTATAGACTTTGCCAACTCTCGTAAATAGCCTAAGTAAAATCCAATTCGATATATAGCTCTTAATCCTCCAAATACAATATACTCGTCATTAATTGCCATCAAAATACTATATCCTGAGGTATTATGAAGAACAATTTCAGTTAATGACCCATGAGCAGTCGCTTGATTTAATCTCAATCCTAAATCTATAAGAGCTGTACTAGAAGCAGAAGTAGCATCAGCGTCTAATTCTGAAGATTTGGCACTAGCTACCTTCATTCCAACTCTTGATAATACAGCAAGATTTTCCAAGTCAGTTTTATTTTCTTCTTCTTTTAAGAGAAGCATCATCTTTCTTCTTGCATCTTCCGGAATTGATGACATTTATTTTCCCTCTATTATATTTAATATATTCGAACAAGAATTTTTTATTTTGATTTAATTATTTATAGAAAGCTCATTTTAATATATTTTTTCATTATTTCTTTTTATGAATTTAATTAAATTCATCTGTCTTGTTGATGACTGGTTTAATTTACTAAAAGAATAATCTGATAATTCTGTAATAATTTTTTTCATTTCCTCAATTATTTGTTCTGGTGTTAAAAAATTAGTATCAATTAAGAAGACATTACCTTTTGATGATAAGAATTGTTTGTAATAGGAGAGAATATTCATTAAATAATCTTTATCATTTTCATTCCATTCTTGTCTAATCTTTTCTAGCGAACCTCGTTGGAAAATTCTCTTCATAATTATGTTAGGGTCTGCAAATAAATAGAAAATATAATCTTCTTTCCAATTTATCGAATTGTACGTAGCTAAAATAAGATTATAATCCTTTTCTCTTAAATTAAGACTTTTTGAATAAATTAAAATGCATAATGGAGTTCTGTCTAAAATAATAATCCTACCATTGTATTTATTATCAAAATTAACTATATTTTGATTTCTTCTGATAAGTTGTTGAAGAAAATGGAGTTCACTCCTAAATCCAATTTGTTTATCAGAAGAACCAAAAGGAAAAGGAGGTTTTTTAACATATCTTTCAGGAAAAAATTTAAATTTATTATTATCTTCGACAATTTTCTTGAAAAGATTGAATATTGTTGTTTTTCCAACTCCATGTGCTCCTGCAATTGAAATTATTATATTATCTTTACTACCTTTATTCCTATAAACTTTTTTTACCAATCTCTTTTGCTCCAGATAAGTAGGATTATACCTTATTAAAAGAAAAATATTTATTGTTTTTTTATATCATTCTCATCTGAAATGATTAATGATTTTTTTTATTATTAAAATTTTAATATTGAGGGAGTAATGGAAAATGAGTTTATACATAGATTATAATGATAATAATAATATTATAGCATATATTGGCTATAATCGTATTATAAATATTTCCATTTATTTCATAAAGAACTCCTAACACTGCAAATATTAAAAAATTTAATAGAAAGAAGCTTGGAAAATAGAACAATAACATTATAACAGAATAAATCAAAGAAATTAAAAGAATTACATATAAGTCATTTTTGAATCTTTCTTTCAAAGCATTATGTAAAACACCTCTAAAAACGAGTTCAGAGGAGATAGAAGTAAAACATAACAACAAAATTAGCAATAAAATCCAGATTAAGTCTGCATTTTTAATAATTTGATTTTGTTCTAATATACTTTCTTCTAAATCAAAAAGATCTAATCCAATATCAGCTAAATAACTTATAAAAGAGTTGGAGAAAAAATTTAATGCCAGTAAAAGGAAGGCTCCTACAATTCCAATTACTATTGCTAGTAAGATCTTTTTAGAACCTGAGAAAAAGCCTAATTTTTTGAAACTATGGCTTTTTGAATGAATATACCATAAAGGATATATTCCAAATAATAATTCAGGTATTTGACTTATTAGAAGAAGAGGTAGATCCATTTCAATTATAACTGATTCTGGTTGAAATGAAATTATAGCGAAAATTAAGAATGATAAAATAACTAAGATATATATACAAGTTCCAAAAACATTAATACCTTCTTTTAAATTCCATGTGTTTCTTTTTAAAATAAATTTCTGCTCAGGTTCTAATTTTTTATCTGTAAAAATAAGTGCAGGTTTTTTTTGAATGGCTACCTTTTTTATCTCAGAAATTGGCTCTAAGGTGGAGTTACATATTGGACACTGATCTAAAATAGTGGAAGTGATAATAGAACCGCAACCTGGGCATTTTCGTTTAATTTCAAGAGGTTTAGCAATCTTGGTTGATTGTTGTTGAACTTCTTTTTTACCTGGTTCAAGTTTAAGAATTAATTTACCACAATTTGGACAATAAATTCGATTTTCTTGTACTTCAACGCCACAATATACGCAATATTTAATCTTTTTTTCAGAATTTCTTGACATAATTGAATAAATAGGATACTAAATGATTCTAACAATTAAGCATTTTGTTTTGTAAAATATATTAACTAGGAATTATATAATTTATGATTATTTTTAATCGTTTTTTTAATATCATTAATTTAATGTTTATGAATATCAAATTTTATAGAAATCTTGTATAATTTTAAAGATTAATTAAGTATTAGTATTTCTATGTTTTAGTCTTTTTCTTGTGATATTCGATATTTCCATAAGGAGTAAACTATGATATAGCAAAATAGAATCATAATACCCATCACTTTTTTCAGATTTTCCCGCATGAACTAAAGCCATTTGGGCATTAAGGGCAGCTCTCATTAATAACTCAATCCCTTTATGAATTAAGTTAGGACTCCATGTCCCTTTCTCTGGATTGGACCACCAAACAGGACATGAGTATATTCCACGATTATAGAAATATCTAGCAGTATTATAGTAATTCTCAACCTCCCAGTCTGTTTTTAAATCGATATTATCTGCTAGATTCATTAGGTTATTAATACTTTTCATTAATTTCCAATAAAATTTATGAATATTATTTTCTGGATGGTTCCATAATGGATAAGGAATTCCTGCTTTAATATCTTCATAGGTAGTACTCCAGCTTGATTCTCGTGGTATAATTTTTTCATTACGTATAGGAAAATGTTGATCTAATTCGGAAATAAAAATAATTTTGACTTTTTCGTCAGAGTTGATGAGATCAAGCACTTTCTTTAGAAAAGTTTTTTCATAGTTTTTAATATGATGACCAAATGTTTCTCCATCCATAGCTGTGATAACATATCGATCTATTTCTTTATTTAATTCTGTCTTAGAGCTATTTTTAGGTTGGAAAATCTCTTTTATAGATTTTACAAATTCCTTGACTTTTATACTCTTAAAAGAAATCTTATTACTCAGTATGTCATCTCTAAAAAATAGCTGAAGCCCATTAGGAGAACAATATATTTGATCATAAGGCCAGTCAACAGGGCAAGCTATTCCACTCATAATAACCCATTTGTATCCTAATTGTCTTATATATTTAGCAACTCCTCCTGAAATAGCTAATTCTGGAGGAAAAAATCCTTTTCTCTCCCACCGACCAAATTCTTTTTTATTTATTTCTTCATTTAGCTGAATTTGTTGTTGGACTTCTTTTTTTGGTATTAAAGGAAGTATGGGATGATATTTCGCAGTTCCAACAATTTCAATTTTATTTTCAGAAACTAAATTTTTTACTAAATCCATAGTATCTGATAATCCAAATTCATAGAGCAATTCAATAAGAACACCATTAATATTTAGACTAAATTTAACTGAATTATATTCATCTAATAAGGAAAATAAAGGCTTATAGCACTCTTTATTGATAATTCTTAAAATTTTGAGATCTTGAGTTGGAGGTTGATAAATATGAAGTAAAGGTGCCCAGTAAGTTGTCATTTTAACTCAAATGGTATACAATTTAGTTTAATTGATTTAATTTTAAGATAAATAAATAATAAATTAAAATCTTTTAAGTATGTTTAGTGATCTATCTAGAAAAACGAAGGAGTTAGAAGCATTATAAATGTTTATTTTTCTATTATTCTTTCTTTAATCGCAGTTCCAAAGTGAGTTGCACCAGGTCCGATATGAACCAATACTTCGTCTCCTACCTTAATCTCAATAACAGATATAGCTTTACCGTTAACTCCAATTAAACAAACTGTTTCAGCGTTTTGGCCAATATAACTCATTAAAATTTTTTTATCTCCCTGTAATACTTCAAGTTCAAATCTGACCATTGGTCGTGTTTCAATTTTTACTCTTCCAATTGATACAATTCTAGCTTCACCTTTAGTATTAACAGCAAAGATTTTATCTCCACCTTTCAATTCGCTGAGATATTTAGTATGGTAAATCTTTTCATGATCCTCATCAGGGACTAAAACATAAGCAGATACATCCCCTGCATTAACACGAAAAGGTCGAGTTGCCACAAATTGTGATTCGATTGTTTCGGAATGAATCAAGCAAAATCCTGTAGCTGTCGATCCCACCATAAATCCTTCTCCTAATTTCAATAAGGATGTTGAATCAATACATACTCTCTCAGCCTCAGGGATATTCTCAATTCTTACAATTTTTCCATGAGATATTTCAATATGAAAAGTGTTGTACAATAAATTCTTAAGTTTAATAATATCATTTGTGTTCCTTGGAGTTAAGAGTATTCCATCAACACCTATTTCTAAAGTTTTAAACATTAATTCTGCTTCTCTACTATCCTCAACAGCAGCAATTAAATCTGTATTATTTAAATGCAACTCCGCTATAAGATTTTCAAAAGGAATAATCTTCCAATTTTTTGCAGATACTATTATAAAATCTATATAACCACTTTTTGCTAAATCAACTATTTGTTTTTCATGTTCTTTGCTTTCTAATTCCATATAGAAACCAATTTTTTGTTTTGGGATGCCTTCTTTATCTAATATCTCTTTGAATTTCTCTTTATTATCTAAAATCAAGATTTTTGAAGGAATTATTGGATTTTTTGTATAAAGAACAGCACGTTCGATGTGCTCAAACTCACTAAATGTATCTTTAGAGACTAAAAAGTTCAAAATACCTTTATTAAGCGCTGCTTGAATTAATTCACTAAAATTATGTCTTTTTGTCTCAAAATTTAAAATAATTTTTTTCATATTGTCTCAAAATCTGGTCTAGGAAATTTTTAAGTTAGAAAAATAATATTAAATTTTTAAGTTAGAAAAATATATTATTCATAAATCAGATAACAATTAATAAACTTCTGAAAGGAGCTAAGTTAAAATGGGCTTAAAGAAGAAACTTTTTCCACGTAAAGGTAAAGAAAAGGATGATTTGGTATCTAAAGCAAAAGTGCATATTCATAAATTAAATTTAATGAATAAAAATTATACTAAACGAGCAGAAATAAGCAGAAAAAATGCTAAAATTGCTTTAAAACGTGGAGAAAAAGAACGTGCAAAGAATTATCTTATCCAATACAAATCCTATCAAGCTAAAGTTGACAGATCAAATAATATAAGAGCAAAAATCGAACGACAGATTCAAGCAATAGAGGAAGGTGTTTTAATATCCCAAACAGGTGATGTTTTTGGAGGAATCAGAGATACTTTAGAAGAAATCGCAACAAAAGCATCACCAGCCAAAGTAGCTGAGATTGCAGAAGATTCTGAAGCATATGTAGCTGAAATTGAAGAAGCTGCTGAAATTTTAGCAGGAGATCCAGAAATTGATCTTGCCATTGATGTTACAGATGAATTGAATCAACTCGAAACTGAAATGCTTCT
>SMTZ1_10002380_pt1 | contig 18983 bp, 16 predicted proteins | sample DeeMarSWOR136_30_FD_25667 | JGI IMG/M metagenome (IMG submission 25667)
GGGCTTCGATATACTGGTATCTAACTTCAGCGAAGGTCTTCTCTGCATCCAGCACTTCTAAGAATCCGAATTTTCCCTGCCGGTAACCCTCTCTGGCTGCCATGAATGCCTGCTCGGCCGTTGGCAGCACGACTCTCTTCAGAACCATGGCTTCGGAGTGAGCTGAGGACAACGCCATGAGTGCCTCCGAAAGTTCGATTCGAACGCGGGTGTAGGCGGCTCTCTGTTCCTCTCCGGCCCGGGCGAGCATGTATTCTGTTTCTCGCACGTTACCCTGATTGCGATCGAAGAGTGGAATGGGAATGGAGAGACCGAAGACAAACATCTGATCGCTCGTTTCTTTGAACCAACGAATCCCTCCGCTGACGGTCAGATCGGGAATTCGTTGAGCCTTGGCAAGCGCCAATTCCGTGCGATGTTGTTCGATTTCAGTTGTCCAACGGGCTATGTGGGGATTTTGGACGACGAGACTGTCGATGATATCAGCCATCGGGAGTGATTCAGGGACATCGAGGTCACCGGCGACTGCTTCGAAGCGTGGTGATATGGTTCCCCAGAAAGAAGCGAGTCGTTTCTTCGCCGCATCGAGATTCTTTTGTTCCTTTTCTCTTTGTATTGTGCTCAATGCACGTGATACCGAAGCCTTCGATTCCTCGAGAGGTGAGACTTTGCCGCCCTTGACGCGCTCCGAGACGACCTTGAAGATGCGGTCTGATAGTTGATATGTTTCCTCTGAGAGAAGCACCCTTTCCTGTGCGGCGAGAACATCGACGAAAGCGACCGTCGTCTCCGTGAGGATTTCGAGCCTTTTTGTTTCGTAATCCCATCCCGTCAGATCGGCTCCCAGGTTGGCGAATCTCGATCTTTTGGAACGCTTACCTCCTGTCTCGATTAGTTGGCTCAGCAGGAACGTGGTCTCTGTAACATCAAAGGCGCCGTCCAAACCCTGGCCATTGATATTTTCCACTTCAATGTCAAACTCCGGATTATGAAAGAGACCCTCTTGCAGTGCATGTGCCTCTTTCGCACGTTGTTCCCAGGAGATCGCGGCCAACTCGGGATTCATCGTCAAGGCCAGGGAAATAGCGTCACTGAGCGTTAACGTATCTACCGGCATTTCAAAGTCGGTGGTCCGGGTGTCAATCTCAGTGACTGAGCAGGGTGCCCGGAAAGAGGCACGTTCACTCCCCAGCGGCCGCGGTTCAGGGAACGGTTTATTCATATGACCTCCAGCGCAGCCGTACATCGAAGCGAACAGCGCTGCGCCTATCATGACGATCGTTTTATTTATCATAGAATCCTCCACAATCTAATGGCCTTGATTCGAGTAACATGCGCCTTGTATACAACGACCGGATTTGATCCGCGAGACAGAGATCCCAACGCATGAAAGCACAGGACGAGTAACGGTAATGTAAGGTTGATCTTAGATCAGGAGTACTGTTGTGCGGACTAAGTCGAGTGAATTACTGAGAGGTAATGGAAAATGAGACAGAAAACTAACTGACTTTCTATCGGTATTGCCTGCTGTAACAGAGGTGGAATAGACCGAGCCCCCATTCAGGGGATCGGTAATCTTAGAATGGTTTTTGTTGAGCAGGTGCTGATCAGTATAGTCGATTGTTATGGGAATGTCGAAACAGGAACAGCAGTCTTCATTAGATATCCTCTGTTGAGGATCGGCTGACGGTTTCTCCGAGTGATCGTGTGAGGAGTGACAGGGATTGTTGTGGGCGAACTCGATAGCGATGTGTCCGGCCTCACCGAAACACAAAACGAGAATTCCTGCTCCTCCGAGAACCAGCGAGGTGAATACTGCGAAGCAGAGCACTATCTTGAAAAGGGTTTGGTTGAATAACTTCAGACTGGAATTCATATTGTCCTGTCGGTGCTTAACCATCAATTTAGCTTATGGAAACAAGATACATCATCGCTGGGCTTGAGTCAAGCATGCCGGTTACTTAATGATAAGTAACTAACTGGCAACTGATACAAGCTGTTAGGTAGTCAATAGCATGTATCTACTGTTTTATATCAGTGGGTTCGGGATTCGATTCCCCGGCGGTGCATTTTTTGTTTGTTAAATTCCAAATTTCAATACCTCACAAGAGTTGAAAAATGTATTTCAGGGAAAAGTAAATCCCTATCCCGATGAATATGATTCCGGTAATTTTCCTGGCCCACCGTTCGAACAGGGTGATTCGGTGAAATACCTTCCCGACATAGTGTGCGCCCATCGCTATCAGAATCGCAAAGACGACGACGGGAAGAGCCGTACCGATACCGTACAGTAATGGAAGGATAACCCCCGAACCCGATTTCAGTGCAAGCGGTATGAGGCTGCCGAAGAACAGTGCAGCAGATGTCGGGCAGAACGAGAGGGCAAATACGATCCCCAGCAGTCCGGCTCCCCATATACCCATTCTGTCGGCTCTTTTCAGCATCCTTTCGCCCGTCCCTGAACTTCCGACATCGACGTTCACGAGACCCAGCAAGAACATACCGACGACGATCAATAGCGGACCCATAATCTTGATCATGTATTTCTGGAGCAGATATGAGATATACGGAGCCGAGAGAAGGCTCTTCACTAGCAGGACAGCCAGAACGAGATATGCGAGTGACCTTCCGAGCGTATAGAGCAAGCCGGTCAACATTACTAACCGCGGATGTTCGACCTTCTTTCCGATATATGATATCGCCGCGATATTCGTGGCCAGCGGACACGGGCTGATGGAGGTGAGGATGCCAAACCACACGGCAAGCGCCATGCCGGAAAAGAATTCAATCATACAGCAATTCTCCCATGAAGTTTTCGGTCTCGTCTTTTATGTAGTCCATGAATATTTCTTTATCCCTGACGAGTTTCCAGATACGGTCGAGATTCTTCCACCTGGTCTGCTCTCCGTTCTGAAAGTCGGCGAGAACCACTGATTTTGTCGTCAGTTCGTAGTCGTAGATGAAGTGCTTGTTCTGGGGCTCATCCACGTTCACGATACGAAATTCCAGTTTTCCCGATTGCTGTTGCTTGGTAAAAGCCGTTTTCATCAATTCCGTCGCGTACGCTTCGAACTTTCTGCAAGTCGGGCAGCGTTTGGTGCCATGGAAATAATAAACGATCACCTTGTGTCCCGATTCATCGGTCTTATGTGTATCGCTTCGTGTTTCGATGCTCCCGGGATTTTCACGGATTACCGTTTTATTGCTCGGATTATCATTACCCTCTTTTCTGGATTCGTTGAACACAAGGAATGCAACGCTCGCAATGACAAATATCAACAACACAATGGTGACGATGTTCTTTGCCTTCATGGCTCTCCCACTCCTTAGTTGTTATCAGACAGGATTTCTATTATTTCTTCTTCCGAGAGCACCTTCCCCACCACTTTCACTTCACCATCAACCACAAGAGCAGGCGTCATCATAACGCCGAACTCGAGGATCTTATTGATGTCGTCCACCTTCTCGAGTTCGAAGTCGAGACCGAGGCTCCTGCTTGCGATCTCTGCGTTTTCCAATAGCTTCTGACATTTCGGACATCCCGTTCCAAGTATCTGGATCTTTCTCATGTTCGTCCCTCCAATCAGAATAACGACCCATAGAGAATTCCGGTGATAGTTGCCATTACCACTACAAGCAAAACAAAGATAACTGTTTTTCTGGTTCCCATGACACTTCGTATAACCAGCATGTTGGGAAGGGACAAAGCAGGTCCGGCCAGAAGCAGGGCGAGAGCGGGTCCCTTGCCCATACCTGCTCCGATCAGTCCCTGCAGGATCGGTACCTCGGTGAGTGTCGCGAAATACATGAAAGCCCCGGCGACCGAGGCGAAGAAATTCGAGGTGATCGAGTTCCCACCCACGGCCCTGTTAATCCACGAAGAAGGTATCAATCCCTCGTGGGAAGGGCGACCGAGCAGCGCTCCCGCTATCAGAACACCCCAGAATAGCAGTGGTAGTATTTGCTTCGCGAAATCCCAGGACGAGCCGAACCATTCTCCGAGTTCTCCTTTTTCGATATTCGCGAGGACCGAGACCCCTAAAACGCCGGCGACAAAGGCGATCATCGGTCTCTCGGGCACGATCAATGCGAGCAGAACAGCAGGTATTCCGGCGATGATTACATGCCACCACTTGGTCTCAAACCACACTATCAGCACAAATGCATGGAGACTGGCAAAGATGCTCGTTATGGTCCATTTCGTTGAGTATATTGAAAACCAGATCCCCGATGTTTCCGCTGGACGACCCCAGTTAGCGAACACGAGGATAGCGACCATAGAAGCGAAGTACACTGAGGTTTGCCAAAGAGGGCGTTTGACTTCAGGCTCGGGCATCGCCATCTGAGCGTTGGCCTTCTCCAGCTCCTCTTTCCGGAAGATGACATTCATGACAAGCCCGATGACGATACTGAACAGAACGGCACCAACTACTCTCGCGACACCGAGCTCGACACCTAACACCCGCAACGTCAGTACTATCGCCAGCACATTGATCGCCGGACCCGAATAGAGGAATGCGGTGGCGGGTCCCAGCCCGGCGCCTCTCTTGTAGATCCCCGCAAATAGGGGTAATACGGTACACGAACATACTGCTAAAATCGATCCCGAGACAGAGGCAACACCGTATGCCAGAACCTTATTTGCCCGTGCTCCCAGATACTTCATAACCGACGCCTGGCTTACGAAAACCGCGATGGCGCCGGCAATAAAGAACGCCGGCACGAGGCAGAGCAGGACATGCTCCTGTGCATACCAGCGAATGAGATGGATAGACTCCCAGAAGGCGCCTCTCATACGCGCCGATTCCCTCAAAGCTTCGATCGGTAGATAGAAACATATGAATAACACAGCCACCAGAATGAATAGCGGCTTCCATTCCTTCTTCAAGAATCCCATTTGATCACCCTTACTTGCTATCCTGCAGCTTGATGCTTATTTGAATGATGGTTCCCCACTTTTCCCGGTGATGGCCGATCACTTCAGCAATTCAGCTTGTTCTTTGACTGTCGAGGCTATGACCGATTCAACGCAGGTAAAGAAATCGAGAACGCAGGGACAGTTGAGGCTGTAATACACCTTCTGGCCATCCTTCGCGTCCTTCACGATCCCGGCATTCTTCAGAACTGATAAATGCTTCGAAATGGTCGAAATGTCTGCATCGACCATCTCTGCTAGCTCCTGAACGCAAAAGTCTTGCTTCGAGAGCTGATGAACGATGAACAACCTGCTCGAATGCGCCAACGCCTTGATGATCCTGGCACGGGCTTCAAAAAGAGCCTGAGTTTTTGGATCCATGGCAATCTCCTCAATTAATTTGTTATTTGGCAAATATACCAAATAAACAACGATTGTCAAGGGAGTATTCGTATTTAATAGAGCCGGTTGAGCAAGAAATATATTGACTTACTGATGTTTTATCAGTCGGTCTTCAGCCACAATGCCGTCTTATTCAGTAGGTTCGGGGTTCGATTCCACGGCGGTGCATTTTTTATTGCATTATTTACAGTAAATTAGCGGCTCGGGACTTCAAGTCTGTAATCTTAAAATCGAAAAGTAACAAAAGGCTAAGAAAATATCGGTAGTACGTATGTCTGATTTTTCTTGACTAAGCTGCTTAATTTCTATCAAATGATAATAATTTTTTAATAGGAGGTGGTATCTATGAAATTCTGTTTCTGCCGTTTTTTGCTTGCCGTTGCAATTCTTGTGCTGGCTATAGTCTGGTGGCCTGCATCATGGGCGAAGATCGTCATTATCATCGCTTCAGCTCTTTTGACTTTGATGAGTTTCTTCTATAACGTCTGTTGTTGTCGTAGAGGAGAAGGGGCAAGTGAACAACCGTCTGGAGGAACAGTAAAAGACGAATAAGGGGAGTAAACAGAGCATCAAGGAGCTGCGTAAGACATTGATATTTCGTTTGTATTGGGCTTGCACCGAAATACAAACATACAAACGTAAGCTCGAGGAGTTTCTACCTTTAACGTTCGGCCAGACAAGAACAGAGAAATCCTGCTCAGGAAGAGGTGCCTCAACATCACCTCCGGTCCATACCGAGACACCAGATCATAATACGTAAACTTACAAGCACTTGAATCATTTGTAGAATAATGGTTTGAAAATCTTCAGTAATATTATAAGTTTTAAAAATGTAAGAAGTTTCTATTCATGGATTCAGCAACAGTAGGCTTAACATCAAACATTCATATCAATGCGAAACAATTGCAAATTCGGAGGCATGGTATGTCATATGGTAGGTATTTCAGTCTTTTTATTGTATTGATCTGTCTTATTCTGTTATCTCCCGCCCTGGCTTGCGGAGAGCTCCCTGTCGTGCGTATCGGCGTCGTCATCGACGGCATCTGGGACAGAGGTGAAGCGATCCAGGCGCTTTTCGAAGGAGAAATACTGGCACTGACGAAAGGGGAATTCGATGTGCGCTTTCCTCCCGAAAAACGAATCAGTGCTGATTGGTCAATGGATACGGTGAAGGATGCAATTGATAGGCTCTTAACCGATCCCGAAGTCGACCTGATCTTGGCTGATGGCACCCTTGCTTCGTACGAGGCGAGCCGTCGAAAACATTTCCAAAAGCCCGTGATCGCACCCTTTGTCGTCGATGCTGAAATTCAAGGGATCCTGACAGATGAAGGAACCAGTGGCATCAAGAACCTCAACTACGTTTCATTTCCATCCCCGACTAAAACCGACATACTGGCATTCCACAGTATCGTACCCTTCAAAAAGTTCGCCATGCTCATGCATCGGTCGTTTTTCGAAATGATGCCGGATCTTATGAACCGTCTCACATCACGTTTCGCGGAGGAAGGGCTGGATCCGGTTATGATACCCGTCGGGAAATCCGCTGACGAGGCATTCGACAAACTGCCTTCGGATGTTGAAGCTGTATATGTAACTCCTCTCATTCAATTGTCCATGGAAGAGTTCAATAAATTGGTCAATGGTTTGATAGAGCGAAAACTTCCAAGCCATTCTTTCTTGGGCAGGGATGAAGTCGAGATGGGCATCATGGCCGGCTCCCAGATTGATTTCTTTCCCAAGATTGCCCGCAGAGTTGCACTCAACGTACAGAGGATACTACTCGGTGAAGACGCGGGATCGATTCCGGCGCCGATTATCCCCAATACCCAGTTGACGATAAACATGGCGACCGCACGCAAAATAGGTGTCTTCCCACGATGGGATATATTAACCGAGGCCGAGCTCATAAAAGAGGAACGAGAAGAAATTGAGCGTCAGCTTGATATATCCAAGGCGATCCAGGAGGCCATCACAGCAAACCTCGACCTTGCTGCCAAGGAACGGTTTGTCGCTGCCGGAGAGCAAAATGTGAAGGAAGCTTGGGCTCACCTCCTCCCCCAAATAGATCTATCAGGAACTGGAGTGATCATTGATGAGGATAGGGCACGAGCAAGCTTCGGGCAGGCAGCTGAAAGAACAGTGTCAGGCTCCGTCACCGCAACCCAGATCATTTACTCTGAACCTGTACTAGCAAATCTCTCCATTCAGAAAAATTTGCAGAGAACCCGTGAACAGGAGCTGGAGCAACTGCGATTTGATATCATCCAGGTGTCTGCCACTGCCTATCTCAACGTGTTGAAAGCCAAGACGTACGAAAAGATACAGAAGGAGAACCTAAAGCGAACTCGTTCGAATCTGGAAATGGCCCAGGTCCGCGAGGTGATAGGCAGTGCGGGACCGGCAGAGGTATACCGCTGGGAGAGTGAGATTGCTACCAATCGAAAAACAGTTATCGAAGCCAGCTCCCAACGAAGCCTTGCGGAGATAGAACTGAACAGGCTGCTGCACCACCCTGCAGAAGAGCTCTTTGTGACCAGTGAAGTGGACATTGAAGATCTCACCCTTCTATCGGGTCGGGAGCAAATCATTACATTCCTCCGAGATCCCCGGTCATTCAGGTTATTTCGCAACTTTATGGTAGAAGAAAGTTTCAGGAATTCCCCGGAGCTTGCCGGACTTGACGCAGCGATCGCCGCTCAATCCAGGGCGCTCAGTTCAGCCACGAATAGCTTTTGGTCACCAACCATCGCCATTCAGGGAAACGCGAGTCACATTTTTTCAGAAGAAGGCGAAGGATCGGAACCTGGATTCGAAATACCTTTAGGACCATCGACATCGTTTTCCTTCCCGGAAGCGGATGACACGGACTGGAGCGTAGCCCTCAGCGTTACGTTTCCCCTCTTTAAAGGTGGAGAAAAGTTTGCAACAAGAGCGAAGGCACATGAAGAACGTTCGCAACTCAGACTGGAGCGTAAAGCTTTAGCCGAAAGAATCGAGCAGCGAGTTCGCTCCACTCTGCACATGGTTGGTTCATCTTACGCTGGAATCGACCAGGCACGCTTGGCTGCCGAGGCAGCGGATAAATCCCTGGAGGTAGTCGAAAATGCCTATTCGAGAGGGACTGTCTCAATACTCGAATTGCTCGATGCACAGAACGTCTCACTAGTAGCGGATTTAACTGCAGCTAATGCTGTTTATGATTTTTTGATAGATCTTATTGCCTTTCAACGAGCAGCCGGTAAGTTCGACCTGCTCATGACCGATGAAGAACAGGAGGCCTTTTTCAACCGGGCAAGAGATTACTTTAATAAGATGGGAGTGAAACTCGATTTTCAATAATACGACAAATTGTGAGAAGTCAACTCAATAGGTTGATAGGGACAGGAGGAAAGATGATTACCAGGATTGTTTTTAGTTCACTCTGTACTTTGATAATTGTCACCTCGCTGCTCATCTCCTGCGGCAAAGAGGAACAGCAGCAAGAGATCATTCGTCCTGTACGCTACATCCAGGTATTCGCTACCGGGGGGACGAGGGAGAGAATCTTTTCTGGGGTTGCCCAAGCTGGTCTGGAATCACGTTTGAGCTTTAAGGTGCCGGGCACGGTAAGTCGTGTTGCTGTGAAGGTTGGGGATAAGGTACAGGCTGGGGAATTGATAGCACAGCTCGATCGAAGTGACTATCAGCTCAAGGTCCAGCAGTCGGAGGCGGCACTCGAGAACGTAGAAGCACAAGCCCGTAATGCGCAAGCGAACTATGACAGAGTGAGAGCTCTATGGGAAAACAAGAGCGCCTCAAAAACTGATCTGGATGCTGCTCGAGCTGCCAATGAATCGGCCGAAGCCAGTGTTAAATCCGTCGAAAAGCAGCTCGAGATGGCAAAGCTCCAGCTGCGTTACACGACACTAACGGCTCCCGTGAGCGGAGCCATAGCGCAGGTGAATGCGGAAGTCAATGAAAACCTGCAGTCCGGCAAGACTATCGTCGTTCTCACATCAGGCTCGCAGATCGAGGTAAAAGTTTCTATACCGGAGATCCTCATCGCCCAAGTACACGAGGGCGGTACTGTGAAAGTTACCTGCGATGCGTATCCGGGAAAGGAACTACCCGCGACGATAACAGAGGTTGGGGTTGCTTCAACGGGGATGGTTACCACCTTCCCGGTCGCTGTCAGATTAGATAAACCTACTCCCGATATCAGGCCCGGGATGGCGGCGACCGTGGCATTTCTCTTTGAATCGAAAGACCAGCGCGAACGTTACCTTGTACCATCGATATCGGTTGGCGAGGATCGGGGTGGCCGCTTCGTTTACGTTGTAGATCCCATTTCTGAGGAGCCGGGCTACGGAATTGTGCACCGTAGAGCGATAACCATTGGAGAACTAACTGGCGAGGGACTCGAGGTCTTCGAGGGTCTCACCGATGGAGATCTTGTGATCACAGCAGGTATAAGCCGCATTGTAGAAGGACAGAAAGTCAAGATATGATCGAACTCCAGCTGATGGCAGGAGTGTGCAAAAAGAAACGAGGAACTGATTCATGAACATTACCCGTAGCGCCATCGAAAAAAATCGTGTGACTGCGGTCGCGCTGATTCTGATAGTAATGGCCGGTCTCATTACTTTCCGTTCAATGCCTCGTGCCGAGGACCCCGGCTTTATCATCCGCGTCGCACTCGTCCTCACATACTTTCCCGGCGCGAGTCCGGAACGCGTGGAAATGCTCGTAACAGACAAGCTCGAGAAGGCCATCCAGGAAATGCCGGAAGTCGATTATATCATGAGTGAATCCAAGACCGGTGTTTCGGTGCTATACATCTTTATAAAGGAAAACTACAAGGAGATGCGACCCATCTGGGACAGCCTGCGGCGTAAAGTGAATCGAGCGAGACAGGAATTGCCAGGAGGTGCAATCGGCCCCTTTGTTAATGACGAGTTCGGTGACGTTTTTGGAACTATAATTACCATTACTGGTGAGGGCTTTGACTACGCTGACCTGAAGGTAATTGCCGATGAGGTTAGAGACGAGCTGCTTCTCATTGATGAAGCCGCAAAAGTAGACATCTATGGATCTCAGGAAGAACGAATATTCGTAGATTACAATAGCGCCCGGCTGGCGGAGCTCGGGCTCTCTGCCGGTCGGCTCATGTCTATTTTGCAGAGTCAAAACATCATAATCCCGGGCGGAGATATCATTGTCGGTCATGAACGTATCGTTTTAGAACCAACCGGCAGCTTCGAATCTGTTGCCGACCTTCGGAGAACACTCATCAACATTCCAAAGCGCGAGGACCTGATCTATCTCGAAGATCTTGCAGACGTTTACCGTGGTTACGTCGATCCGCCACGTTCGATCGTGACCTCTTCCGGCATGCCCGCGCTTGCTCTGGCCATGAATTTGAGGGAAGGCGGAAATATCATCGAACTCGGTGAAAAAGTGAAGGCGACGATCAACAGGCTTCAAGGCCTTTACCCCATCGGCGTTGAGTTCGACTTCGTAGCCTTCCAGGCCAGGCATGTCGATGAGAAGGTCCAGAGCTTTATAGGCACCTTGCTTCAGACTGTCGCTATCGTCCTGGTTATGATGCTGATCATTCTTGGTCTGCGAACCGGGCTCGTAGTAGCCGCTCTTGTACCAATTGCCATGATAATGAGCCTCCTGGTCATGTCACTCTTCAATATCGGACTGGACCAGATGTCGCTCGCCTCACTGATCATTGCACTCGGAATGCTGGTGGATAATGCTATTGTGATGTCGGAGTCTATCATGGTGCAGATGTCAGCCGGTAAGAGGTCATTCGATGCGGCCATTGATTCAGCGAATGAACTGCGCATTCCAATGTTAATCTCATCACTTACGACTTCGGCTGCATTTCTGCCCATATTCCTGGCGGAATCAGGTGTCGGTGAGTATACTGCTCCTCTATTCAAGGTTGTAACCATCACGCTACTCTGCTCATGGGTACTTGCTCTAACCATGACACCGCTTCTCTGCGTTCGGTTCCTGAAAGTGAAAAAAATAACTACCAAGAATACCTACGATTCTAAATTTTACATCAGATACCGTCGATTCCTCGTTCGCCTCCTCAAACGGCCATATCTTTCAATAGTTGGTGTTGTCATCATCTTCTTCTTAGTCATGCAGGGATTCAGGTTTATCCCGAATATCTTTTTCCCACCCAACGAAAAAGCCATCTACACGGCCGAATTCGAGCTACCGGTGGGAACACCTATAGAGCGGACAAAAGAGGTGGTCGACAATGTCGAAGCGTTCATGCGTCAAGAGCTCTTGGCGGGCTCCAACAGAAAGGAAGGTATTGTAAACTGGTCGACCTATGTGGGACAGGGAGCTCCCAGGTTTGTTCTCACGTACAACCCGGAGCCGTCCAAGCCGGAATATGCGGTCATGATAGTCAATGCCACATCCTCGGAGGTGATCGATACCCTCATTCAAGAAACTGAAAAATACTGTTTTGAAATGTATCCTGATCTCAGGACGGATCTCAAGCGACTGTCTTACGGGCCTCCAGCGCTTGCTCCCATGGAGGTCAGAATATCCGGCAAAAACCTCGATACGGTATTTGGAATTGTTGATCAGGTGAAGGCAAAGCTTGCCTCAATGCCCGGTGCGAAGAATATCGATGATGATTGGGGTTTGCGTACGAAAAAGCTACTGGTCAAGATCAACCAGGCGCGTGCCAAACGTGCGGGTGTTACAAACTGGGATATCGCTATATCGCTGCAAGCGGCGCTGACCGGAATTATTTCTACACAGTACCGTGAGGAAGACAAGGTTATTCCTGTCACACTTCGCTCAGTAGCCGCAGAGCGCCAGGATATCGGCAAACTGGAAACAATTAATGTCTACTCGCAGGCCACGGGAAGGAACGTGCCGCTCAAACAGGTAGCAGATATAGAGGTTGTCTGGGAATCTTCAAAGATTTTTCGAAGGAATCGCCTCAAAACAGTCACCGTCACATCGGATGTTACCGGTGGAGTTACTCCTATTGCACTCAGTCATGAGATCGATGCCTGGTTATCGGACGAAAGCAAGGAATGGGATGTCGGTTATAAATACGAGCTCGGCGGCGAACTGGAAAGTTCAGAACAGGCCAACCAATCCATAATGGTGAAATTGCCGATAGCAGGTTTGATTATAATTCTCTTGCTGGTAAGCCAATTCAACTCCATAAGACGCCCTATCATAATCCTCGTTACGATTCCCTTGGGGCTTATAGGTGTTACCATCGGTCTGCTGATTACGAGATCCTATTTCGGTTTTATGACACTGCTGGGTGTTGTCTCACTTGCCGGTATAGTGGTAAATAATGCGATTATACTGATCGACAGAATCAAGATAGAAATCGAGGGAAACGACCTCGAACCACCGAGGGCTGTGATCGAAGCGGCACAGCGCCGCCTCAGACCTATACTTCTTACCACAGCGACCACAATCGGCGGTCTGATTCCACTCTGGGTGGGTGGTGGAGCGATGTGGGAACCCATGGCGATAGCCATCATCTTCGGCTTGTTGTTCTCTACAATGCTCACATTGGGTGTTGTTCCGATTCTCTACTCAATCTTCTTCAAAGTCAAATTTACTGGGTTTAACTATGACCTGCATAGAATGTAACGTGGATTAGAATGATACATAGTCCTAGAAATATGAAGATGGCGATCATTGCATTGATTGCTTTCTACTTTGCAGCCATAGTATATATATGGAAATTGATTGAGGAAGGACCAAGACTTACTACATTAATTTCGGTTATTAGTCTTTCAATAGCTGCAATTTTATGGACAGGGGTAGTAATTAATTTAAATAAAAAGAGAAAGGATAAATAACTACGACTGTGTTAAACTTTGAGTTTAAGCTGGTGGTCTTGAATGTTGTGGTCTTTTCTAGGCAACGGCCACGTCGTCTTGCCCGCAGCTAGGTTCGGGATTGTTAGGCGAAAATGGGACAAGAAGCAAAGGGAGGTACAAGATGGAAGAGATGATTTCATACTGCGGTCTCGCTTGTCACGAGTGCGGTGCATTCTTGGCCACAAAAGCTGACGATGACGATAAAAGGAGGGAAGTGGCAGAGCTCTGGTCAAAAGAATATGGTGCAGACATAAAACCAGAAGACATAAATTGTGATGGTTGCCTATCCGAGGGTGGAAGACTTCTCAGTCACACCATGATCTGCGAGATAAGGAAGTGTGGCAGGGAAAAGGCGATAAAGAACTGTGCATATTGCGATGAGTATGCGTGTGACAAGCTCGAAAGCATTTTCAAAATGGCGCCAGAAGCGAAGAAGCGATTAGACGATATACGGAACACACTATAACTTTCAAATCGTTGTTTATATTCTTGTCTGCGAGAGGCTTACTTCGGCCTCTTTTACTCTCATTATCGGGTACTTCGATTCAGAAACAGAGATGTAGTCTTAGGGGTAGGGGGGAGAGCACGGTTGACCTCCACCAATTCTTTTTGACACTATCTCGTGTAAATAACAGAATACCTGCGTATCGTAAGTTATTCTTGAACCTACAAGGTCTTTTAATATATAGTATTTTCAGGGGACTATATGATCGGTAAAACTATATCTCACTATAAGATCCTCGAAAAGCTCGGTGAGGGCGGGATGGGGGTGGTCTACAAGGCCCGGGATACCAAGCTCGATCGCCACGTCGCTATCAAGTTTCTCCCGCAGCATCTGAGCAGGGATAAAGACGCCAAGAAACGCTTCGTTCAAGAGGCTAAAGCTGCCTCCGCGCTCAATCATCCTAATATCGGTGTCATACATGAAATTGATGATACCCCGGATGGACAGACCTTTATTGTAATGGCCTACTACGAAGGAGAAACGCTCAAGGACAAGCTGGAGGGAGGCGTACTCAACGCTGAAGATGCTTTGGATATCGTCATTCAGATTGCCTCCGGCTTGACTGAGGCACATGAGAAGAGAATCATCCATCGGGACATAAAACCTTCCAATGTTCTCATCACAGAACGTGGTCGAGTGGAAATAATCGATTTCGGATTGGCCAAGCTGGCTGAACAGACAAAGATCACGAGGGAAGGTACAACGCTCGGGACGACAATGTATATGTCCCCCGAGCAGGCACGGGGAAAAGAAGTTGATCACAGAACTGACATCTGGTCCCTCGGTGTTCTCCTGTACGAAACGGTCGCTGGCCAGAAGCCATTCAAGGGCGAATACGACCAAGCCGTCATATACTCGATTCTCAACGAAGAGCCGATGGAGATCAAGAAACTCCGCTCCGATGCGCCTGCGGCTATAGAAAAGATTATCAAGAAGGCTCTGGCTAAAATCCCGGAGAAACGGTATCAACGGATCGAAGAGCTAGCAGCGGACTTGCAGTCGGTCAGAGAAAAGTTTATGTCAAAAGCTTCCGTCGAAAAACCCTTCAGGGGGAAGCATTCCATCGCAGTGCTTCCTTTCGTGGATATGAGTCCCCAGAAGGACCAGGAGTATTTCTGTGACGGCCTGGCCGAAGAGCTGATCAATGCATTGACTCATATCAAGACATTGCGGGTGGCTGCACGTACATCGGCCTTTTCATTCAAGGGTGAAAAGTACGATGTACGCGAGATCGGCGACAAGCTGAACGTGGATACCGTGCTGGAAGGCAGCATTCGTAAGGCGGGGGAGCGGCTGCGCATCACTGCCCAGCTCGTCAGCGTTGCCGACGGCTATCACCTGTGGTCGGAGAAATACGATAGGAATATGGAAGATATCTTCGCCATTCAGGACGAGATCTCGCTTGCGATCGTCGACAAGCTGAAAATAGAGCTCCTGGGGGATGAGGCGGCCCTGCTCGTGAAACGGGGCACGGAAGACCTGGAAGCGTACGATCTCTATATCAAAGGTCGATTCTTCTGGGAGCAGCGTGGGGAGGGACTGGGAAAAGCGATTGAGTATTTCGGACGGGCGCTTGCACGGGACCCAAATTACGCCCAGGCGTACGCAGGGCTCGCAGACTCCTATAATCTACTCGCATTTTACGGTTTCATGCCCTCCAGGGATGCTTTTCCCGTGGCCAGGGAAAACGCGCTGAAAGCGCTCGAGATCGACAGTACCATCGCGGAGGCCCACACTTCCCTGGGATGGATCCATCAATTTTACGATTGGGATTTATCGGCGGCGGAGAATGAATTCAAGCGGGCGATCGAGCTCAATCCGAGTTATGCACCGACCCATTACTGGTATTCCACAACTCTGCTTTTCACAGATCAAGGCGATGAGGCCCTATGCGAGAACGAGCGGGCGATAGAGGTGGATCCGCTCTCGGTTCAAGCCAATACGCAGTACGGGTGGAACTTGTTGGGATTACGGGAATACGATCGGGCGATAGCGCAGTTGAAAAGAGTGCTCGAGCTGAATCCGGACTATGCACTCGCGCACTGGCTACTTGGAAGCAGTTATTGCTATCAGTCGAGATACGATGACGCCATTGCCGAGAGTCGCAAAGCTGTGGATCTGTCGGGCAACAATTCGTGGATGTTGTCGACGCTTGGCTGGGTGTACGGTATGAGCGGTCGGACAGCTGAAGCCCGAAAGGTACTTGCAGAGCTCACGGAGAGGTCCGAGCGTGAATATGTACGATCGATGTATTTTGTGCTTGTCTACTTGGGACTCGATGAATTTGATCAGGCATTCGCCTGGCTGGATAAGGCTTATGAAGAACGTGACTTATGGTTGATTATCGTGAGCATCGATCAGGCCTTTGACGGCATCCGTGCAGATCCCCGATTCGGCGCACTGCTCGACAAAATCAAGCCGGAACAATGAGCGAGGCAATTTCTCGGCGGGCATGTATTCAGAAGAAGAGCATAGGAGTCCAATATTCGTTAAGGTCAGTAATTCATTCATGAGTAACTAATTGTTCATCATTAGATTAGATCCATCAAAGTTCTCTTAATCAGTAGATTCGGGATTCGATTCCCTGGCGGGGTTATTTTTATTGTTATCTTTGACGTTATGAAGCCACCTCCATGATAGATGTTGCATTAATAAACCATTTATGGCATATTATTGCTATGAAGTTTGATGAACTCCTTGAGATCGTCGGTCAGGAAACGATCTTTCATTCCAGTATACTGATGGCAGGGGGAGTGGACCCAGTTGACCTGGGGAGACAGTTGTCACGATGGGTTAAATCGGGGAAACTCATTCAGCTTCGGAGGAGCTTGTATTCGCTATCGGAACGATACAGTAAGATGGCTCCGCACTTGTTTGTTGTTGCCAACAAATTGAAGCATGCCTCTTATGTGAGCTTACAATCAGCTCTGGAATATTATGGTCTCATTCCCGAATATGTGCCGTCTGTAACAAGCGTAACCACCGGTAGGCCTGAAACGCTTTCCACTCCCCTCGGTTACTTCATCTTTAGACATATCAAGACGGCACTTTTTTCAGATTACAAGGTACTGGATCTCGGTAATGCGCAATCTGCTTTTATTGCCGGGCCGGAGAAAGCACTACTGGACCTGCTTTATCTGACTCCCGGCTCGGACGACCGGAGTTACATCCGGGAGCTCAGATTACAGAATTTCGAATCCTTGAATGTAGAGTTATTATCTGAATTGGCCGGAGAGGGTGGAATTCGAAAGCTGGTCAGGGCAGTGGATAGGATTAAGATTCTTATTAATAATACGAAAGAGTCATGAAAGAGCAGATTAGGCAGATCATAGATTCAGCTTCGGATAGGCTTCGGGCGAGAAGCTTGGTGCAGGAATATTGCCAAGCGAGAATTCTTCAGTTTTTACAGGAAAGCAGCGTCTTCCAGTCCTGGATTTTTCACGGGGGGACGGCACTGCGGTTTCTCTATTCACTTCCTCGTTATTCCGAAGATCTTGATTTTGCTGTGAAAAACCACGCTGCACCTCTGCAATTTAGGGGGATTATTGTCAAAACGTGCAGATCGTTCGAAGCGGAAGCATATAGGGTGGAGGCGAGGATCAGCGAAAGGTCGGTCGTTAAGTCAGCTTTCATCCATTTTCAAGGTTTGCTGTATGAACTTGGACTATCCCCGCGTCAGAATGAACTGCTTTCTGTTAAAGTTGAAGTTGACAGTCATCCTCCATCCGGCGGTATTACGGAGACTTCAGTCGTCCGCCGCTATGTAGTACTTAACCTCCTTCACTATGACAAGTCTTCCTTCTTGAGTGGAAAGCTCCATGCGATTCTGGCACGACCCTATGTAAAGGGCAGAGATCTCTACGATCTTTTATGGTACTTATCGGACCCCTCATGGCCAGGGCCGAATATTCCGTTTCTCAATGAAGCAATGCGACAGACACAGTGGAATGGACCTAATATCACAGATTACAACTGGGCTCAAATAACGACAGAACAGCTTGAGAGCATTGACTGGACGGAGGCGGTGAAAGACATCCATCCTTTCATCGAGAGACCCGCGGACTTGAACCTGCTGACAAAGGATAATGTATTAAAACTCTTGAAGGCTCGGCAATTATAGGGCATGATTCCTCGACTGGATGTGCACCGGTCTATTATCAATAAGCTCAAACCTCAATTTCCCCTTAATCAGCAGGTTGGAGGTTCGATTCCCTAGCCGTGCATATTTTATTTGTTTTATTTCAATATATTACAATTCTAGCCGTTTCATTACAAATATTTTAGGAGACGCTTTCTCATGTTGCAAACTGATTGTTTCATAGGTTTCTCGCTGTCATGGCAGCCAACGATTTTCTGTAATAGGTTCTTCTCGATTTCATCGTCTCTTTCTTGATCTTCCTGCTTCTTTGAATAATCTTTTTTGAACGACCATAATAAGCATCCGAAGGTGTCACATTGTATGTCGATTCGTGATACCGTTCTATCTTGCCCTGGGTCATAGTTTGATTTATTCTTCGCACCAGAATGTTCTAGCCCATAACTTCTCTGATTCTCTTCCTCACTCTTTTGGTAGTCACTATAAGAGGTATATTTTCCTGCTCCCACAGGTTGTGAAAACTTAAGGCGTCCTGTAAACCTAAGTAAGCGGGTTTTAAGCAAGTATACTGCAAAAGAAGAAGACTCACTGCTCTGTCCGCGGAACGGCAGCGCCTGATGATCCCTCCAGTGAAACTCCCCGGAACTCGATGACGTCGAAGACGTGGTCAAAAGGGGCCCCCTACACCTGAGATCATGCCCCGCGAGCATGTTGACAGAAATTTGAACTTCCTATAAAATATATATGTTAAGGGATAAGGAGCGAACTACAACAAACATAACAAGTGTCTCTGCTGCGTGGACCGGGATTGTCCATTATCCGTTCCTTGACACTCATTCCCGATCTCTCCGCGTGGTGATCGACATGAGTAGGGGGTGTCGACGTGAAAAAGATTCTATTCCTCGTCATGGGGCTGCTGCTTTGCGCCAACATGGCATTCGGGCAGTGCGATGAGGCCATTGAACTTTACTTTGACAGTGGGCACAGTGATTGCGCCGAAACAGGAGACATGCCTTTTTATGAGGTCGAGCTCTGGATTTGGACTCATCCAGGGCCGGATGGTGTGATGTACGCTGAATTCTCGCTCGAGTATCCGGCGACTATTATCAAGGGGACCCCGACACAGAATGTTGCGATCATATCCACTTTCCTTGGAGACTTGGATTATGGAGTATCTGTGAGTTTTATGACGTGTCA
>SMTZ1_10004986_pt1 | contig 18975 bp, 14 predicted proteins | sample DeeMarSWOR136_30_FD_25667 | JGI IMG/M metagenome (IMG submission 25667)
TCGATCTTGCGACCCAAACCGGTCTGAGGGTAAAGGAACTCCTGACTTTGAGAGTAAGCGACCTTCTCGGCCTGAGCCCTGGGGACTCCCTGAATCTTGTGAAGACTGCAGGAGATGGAGCTAATCGTGCTCTTTTCACCAAGGAGATTCTCGGGACTTTTCGTCGCTATATTGAGAGCGCCAATCTCCAACCTGAAGATTATCTATTCAAATCGAGAAAGGGAGGCAGGTCACTTACAATTTCAAGTGTCTCTCATATGGTCAGAGGTTGGTTTGAATCCGCGAATATTCAAGGCGTTTACGGCGCTAAATCACTGCATAAGACCTGGGAGTATTTCACCGAGAGACTTTCTAATGATAGGGCTGAATCATCTCATGGAGATAGCTTTATGGGGCACATTGAGCCCGTGGATACCTCCACTTTGGAGCAAAGGGTTTACGACGCCCTTTTTCAGGCAATCGTCTCTGCTAGGATTCCCCCGGGCACAAGGCTCACCAGCAGCAAAATTGCAAGAGAGTTTAAGGTCGGTCAGATGCCGATTAGAGGGGCGCTGAGCCGGCTGGAAGCGATCGGCTTTGTTGCCACTCAGAAGAAAAGGGGAACTATTGTGCGGGAACTCTCTAAAGACGATTTGAGGGAGATCTTTACCATCAGGCTGGCGTTGGAGACATTGGCTGCCCGGTTAGCGTGCAAGCTTCGCTCATCGGAGACATTGAGATGCCTAGAATCTCTCATGAAGGATTACGTGGCCACAACCGAGGCAGAGGAATTACTTCGGATTTGGGATAGAGTCAGCCCCTATCTTCACTTGTATATGCTCTCAACGAAAGAGTTGGACGTAGAGCATAAGCCCTCAATCAAGTGTCATCAGGGCATGTTAGATGGTATGAGGCGGAAGGACCCCAAGGAAGTAGTCAAATGGCTAAAGTCAGATCTGAAAAGATGCTTCTCAGGGGAACTTAAGGCATTGAAGCAGCTATGAACGTGGTACGATTTCCTTCTGGCTCTCCTATTTTAGCAATCAAAACTGGATGCCGTGGTATCAAGATCTTGTGGCGTTTTCCCCGTGGTTGAAATTGAAGAATACTACTATGTGCAAGCCTCAAGCCGTATATAAACAGGGTATTGTGACAGGGGGGAATATACGATGTCCCCTTTCCTGAACGGTTCTCTTTCGGCCATGTTTCCTCCTTCCACCTTCCAATAGAATTTTGAACCTGAAGCAAACCCTATTTAGCTAAGATATACTTACTCCTGCACATCGAAATATCAAGATGAAGGTGATCCCGGTAAGGACATTACCAGCTTACCATGAGACACGCCAATTCCAGTCTACTAAGTCACGCACGATTAACCTTATACACAACTTGAGCACCGCGTCCACTACCGGGATCGCCTTTCCTCAAAGGATGGTCAAATCGTTAAGTATGTAAATGAGCCGTGTTTTTTGATGCCCGCTGTAGAAATCGGAGGCTGTCAAAAGCTGTTTCGAGGAAAAAGCGCCGGACTTTGCTTGGGTTGTCCACCGCTAAGACCGAAAAACAAAATGGGGGAGAACTGACGTCTCCCCCCGCACGTAAAGAGAATCTTACCAGCCCCAAACTTCTCCGAATGCGCCAGGTCCGTGGCCTGGAAGCGGCTTGTACTCAATCAAAACGTCCGCAATATTCTTACCAACCACCTCGATGTCCTTGTAAGTGCCCAGACCAATCTCCTGAGCAACTCTCAGGTAACCGAAGCGTTCTGGAGCAGTACCCATAGTGGCACTACCTACGTAGTCCACAGCCACTGGATCTGTGCCGGCAATAATTATGCCATGGTAGATACCGTTACACATCGTGGGTCCGGCTCCTTCCCCACCGTATATGGCACCTAAGATGTTGTAATCCTGGCCCACGATCTCGCAGACATCAGCTATGGTCTTATGAAGCACATCGTGCCGTAATCCAACCTTCGGGGCACCGTAAACCTGGTTCGGAGGAACACCTATAGCGATATTTTTCAAGACTCCAGTTGTGCCGGCAAAACCATGGGTTTTCATTTGTGCGACACTGATCACCACATCTGCATCCAGCACCACCTCAGGGATAGCATACTCCTTAGCTGCCAAAGCATGTGGAGCTTTAACCCACCTGTAAGGCACACGGTCGACGTCAACGAGCTCAGCTCCAGCGGCGTCAACAGCCAGTTCGGCTCCCCACACCTTCATTTGCTGAAGGGTATTTGCGATTCCAGCGGCTTCGCCGATAATTATCCTCTTGGCTCCCGATTCCTTGCATAAGAGTGCGACTGCCCTTGCTATCCGTCCATCAGTGTTCGTGCAAGCGAAGTCCTCCGCCGTGTTATGACCAGTGGATAACAAGTACCATTGATCGTTATTTGCGTTGAACTTGATAAACACCGTGTCACCTTTTTTGACCGGCCATCCTCCAGCAAGTTTCACCGCCTGACGCACCATTTTCTCAACGTGGGCGATGCTTTCCGGGGTGTACTCCAGGGTCCAGTAGAGGCCTGTCCTTCCGCCCTCGGGCTTCTTGGGAAGAAACGATATAAACCTTTCGGGGAGAATTACAGAACCTTTCAGTATTTTCTCGTCCCCTTGGACAATGGAAACTCTAGGACCAGCAAGTGTAGTCCCAGTCCACGCCAGGACCAAGAGGCCCACCAAACAAATGATAACAACGCGCCACCTTTTCATAGTCCCTACCTCCTTTCTTTAAAAAATCTGGGGTACGCAGTCTATACAAGAGCAGGGCATAAAAGTCAAGAAGAAAATCATGCGGAGATAATCACAGTACCTTCATTAGGAAAGGAGAATACGCAAATTGAGGGTTGAGTGTCAGACCTGAAGCGATCTGGCGGGACAAAAGATCTTGACAACAATCAGCCGGTGTGATAGAAAAGCAACTCTATCAAAGCTGACAGCGGATCTTACTCATAATATTGAGAGGTGTGTTCAAGATGAGGCTGACGAGGATGAATGAAGGGAAGGCGTGGTCTTTAATTGCTGGATTGGTGGTTCTTCTTCCAATCGCCGCATTTTCCCAGGCCGAGGTCAAGATATCCGATTTCAACGTCCTTGACTGGTTTAAGTCGGTAAAGCTTAGCTGGTGGGTTACGGCCCCGGAGGGCTCAGAGGGGATCTTCGAGATTTATCGGAACGATAAAGAAGAAGGCCCTTATGAGCTCGTGCAAGAGATAGAATTAGGTGACAAGGCATTCATTGATGTCATTGCCAAGACTTATGTCTTTTACGACAAGAAGCTAAAGGTCGGCCGCAAATATTACTATAAGCTGGCCCTGCGAGGGACGGATCAGGTCTTTGGCCCCCTGCAAGGCATTGCCTCGGGAGCCCCTCCCGGGACCTAATGAGGATGACAATGGGCGATAAGCTCTCGCGAGAATTGAAAGGGGGTGATGAAAAAGGGACTTATCTGTTGCTTTGGAATCTATGTTTCCTTATCAAAACACTAAAGAGGAGGTAGGAAGATGAGAAAGACTCTTTTGCTAGCAGGATTGATTTTGTTGCTGGGAACCAGCGTGGCTTTTGCTGGTCCCAAGGTCGCCATCGTGAAGTCGGACAATCATGAGATCTCCGGGGAGCAGTGGAACTTCAGCATATTCGATTTCACCAAGCGATTTGAGACCACGTGGACACCCGAGAGCGAGGCATACATCGAGGGCATGGTGCGCAAGGCTGTTGACTTGGCAGGTGGCTTGCCGGTGAAAAAGGGCGATGATGTCGTCATCAAGGTGAACCTTGTACAGGATGCCTGGTATGTCCTTTCCATGGAGCTGCTTAAGAACGACATAGACCCGCAGAAATATCCTGTTCCCGATCAGAAATATATGAATCAGCTGATGCAGTCGATTCTCACTGATGCCCGGGTGGCCAAGGCGGTGTGCAAGATGGCCCAGGAAAAGGGTGCCGGGAGCGTCGCCATTATAGAGGCACCAAATGCTGGACTGGTTGCTGCCTATTATCTGGTCTATGGGTATAAGGATTGGGCGGATAAGATGGGGGTAAAGTTGCTGGATCCTGATACCAATTGCACCTTGGCCACCTATAAGCCCAAGACAAAATCCCCGGCCTTGCCTGAGTATGTTCTTCCCAAGGAATGGGTCGATGCCGATTGCCGGATCTCCATCGGCAAGATGAAGACCCATGATTGTGCCGGCATCAGCCTGACCCTGAAGAACGTGGCAGTGGGCATCTGTCCCAAGACGGTCTATGGGGCGATCAAAGTCGGCCTTCCCCACAATAAGATGTACCAGGTGGTGCCTGATGTAAACTCCATCTGTGCCCCGAACTTCGCCATCGTTGATGGCCTGTGGGGCATGGATGGATGGGGTGCCTTCCATGGCAATCCCGTCCCCTCAGACCTCATTATCGCGGGCAGGGATCCCGTTGCCGTAGATGCGGTAGGTGCCATGTGCATGGGCACCCAGCCGTTTGTCTATGGAACCATCAGGAACTGCAAGGAAATCGGAATCGGCACCTACGATGATATCAATATTGTAGGGGCCAAGCTGGAAGATGCCGTCATCCTCTATGCTGGTGTTGGTCCTACCCAGCATGTACCGGGATCCTGGGCAGGCGTCGTTGGCTGGAAGTAGGATTTAGGTGATTACAGAGCTACAAAAGGGGGGCTGTGAATCACAGCCCCCCTTTTCTTATCAAAGGTCCGGAGGTTTCTAAGTATTTTCATTTCTGGCTGTGAGAAAATCAGGAGCAGGTAAGATATCCCCCATGATTGATATCTCAAAGATAAGTTATGCGGTATTGGATAAGCCGGAGATCCTGATGTTCCTGTTTCATCCAAGGCCGGACTGGAGATCTTTCACGCCCGCTGATTCTAGCGAGGATATGCTTATCCAGGTAGAAGGGGATGCGGTAGTGGGTGCAAGGTTTCATCTGGCCGGAGGGGAGGCCCCAAACATACTGTTCTTCCACGGAAACGGTGAGATTGTTGCTGATTATGACGCCATAGCACTATCGTACCTGGGAATGGGCATAAACTTCTTGCCTGTTGACTATCGGGGCTATGGACGCTCAAGTGGCAAACCAACTATTACAGCAATGATGAGGGACTCTCATGTAATCTTTGACTACGTGCACAAGTGGCTTAAAGGGAGAGGTCATATAGGCCCCCTTATCCTGATGGGCAGGTCCCTTGGCAGCGCCTCTGCCCTTGAGCTGTCAGTCCACTATCGAGATCAGGTAGAAGGCCTCATTATCGAAAGTGGCTTTGCCCGCACAGAACCCCTCCTGGGGATTCTGGGTATCGACATGGAGGCATTGGGAATAGGAGAAGAGGAGGGATTTCGCAATATAGATAAGATCAGCAGCTTTGATAAACCAACCCTTATCATCCATGCCGAGAATGACCACATTATTTCCTTTACCGAAGGTCAGGCCCTTTACGATGCATGTCCGGCGAGGGATAAAAGGCTCCTTATGATTTCGGGCGCGAATCACAATGACATCTTCCTGAGGGGAATGAGGGAATACATGGAGGCGGTAAAGGAGTTTCTTGAAAGATTAGGCAAATAGATCTCCTTGTATTTGCGAGCACTTGACCATACACCTTGCACAGATAAGTTTTGATCTAGTCTGACAAATCGATCCCAGTCATAGTATGTTGATGGCGAGCAGTAAACCCTGTTAGATTTCACCGCGTCAAATAAGTCGTTTGAATCTGATCTATCTCTTTAGCTAACATATCTAACGGGGGCAAGCGGGGCATTCTAACAGGGTAAAGATGTTTATTGAATATCTCAAACGGTATTCGTCAGAACCAAGGATCTCTCAGGGAGGTCGATATCATCTTGTATTGGTCATTGTGATGGTTGAGATCCGATTATAAGAACCTTCTGGAGGGGTTTCAGTTTTAGCCGAGATGCTGCAAGAATAATATTGACCTCACAACACTAAACGGAAAAAAGAGAGGGGCTGAATCACCCCTCTCTTTTTAGAGTCGCCTGAACAATATCCAGCCGACAGGACTACTCGAGTTCGCGCTACGGTAATCTCCCTATGCCTGCCAGTTCATCGGCCACATCCTTGAGACCCAACTTCTCCAGTTTAGCCCTCGTTGGCCAACCCGTCTTCTTGTCCCAACCTCTGGCCTCGTAGAAATAATCAACGATCTTATTGAACATCGCCTTATCCAGTTTGCTTCCATCAGACTTCTCCGGGTACTCGAAAACCCACTCCGCAGTTGAATCCATCTCCCTTGTCCTGTCGTAGTTTCTCACATGGAGGGCCCTATCCAGGTTGCGGACCCTCTCACCAGCCTTCTCTAGATCAGCCGTCGACATATTGAGCCCGGTGAGCGGGACAAACATCTTCGTCTCGGCGTCCAGATCCCCGTAGTAATCCGTGGCCGCCGTGAGCTCATCCTTTGACATAAATCCGCTCAGAAGCCGCGGGAAGCACCAATCGCACACCAGTAGTGAGTCTTTCAGGTTAGCACGATCGCCGAGATAAGCAGCTGCCTCCGTCTTCTCCTTTATATGCCCGAAGCCGGGTTCCATAACCTCCCCGGTCCCGAACACCCTTGCATAGGTAGCTTTTAGCTTCTTGAAGTCGGTGTCCGGAGAACCAGCTCCATGATGTGGCGGGAACCAGTACTCAACAAACGAGGACTGGTGATGAGACTGCAGGGGATCCCTTGAATCCGTAATCCAGTGACACATGGTATAGATCCATATCGGGCTCGGCTGGGATTCGGCCCCCCTTCCGATCCGGTGGGTTCCAAATCCCCACATAGGCTCTGACCAGAGGGCGATCTTCTTGATCTTCTCCGGCATATTCAGCCTCTCGCAGGCCCTGATCAGGTCATCAGCAAGGATATCCCCGATGCCCTCCCTGTAGGCGATCTTATACAGCAAATCACGCCAGAAGTCCGGCTTATCCGGCTCCAGCTTATGCCCGTTCAGCTCCGCTATGCCATTATCCACACATGCCGAAACCCAGACATAATTGTTCACGTAGTTCCAACCTGATATACCCAATCCTTCGCCTATGGTCTGTAATTCTGAACCTATGTCATCGCCAAATCCCTTTGTTGGTCTCGTAAATATGTCACCTGTATATTCTTTCTTAATGAACTTGGTTGGATACTCCGTTCTGTCCCAACCCCAGGTGTACATGGGATCCACACAGTGTTTCATCATGTTTCTTGTCCCACTTCCAACCTCTAATCCTGCTGGATCACCCTTTCGCATCGACGTACATCCTAGTGGGCATCCATGGCTGCATGGTAAAGATCCCGGCCCTGGGGGCCCCCCAATTGGATTAAATGTGGGTCCCGCACTGATTAGGTCCGCCACCTCTTTGCAGGCACTGATGAATTGAGCTGGATTAGCTACCTTCACCCCACCTGTTCCCCTTATGGCTATCGCCTTGAGCTTCTTTGCGCCCATGACAGCCCCAAAACCGGCGTTTCCGGCTGCATTGGACAGCTTATGCTGGACCGTCGCGTACAGGACCTTGTTTTCTCCACCTGGTCCAATACATATCACCTGAGTCTGATCTCCCTGTTCTGCCTTAAGCTTTGTCTGAGTAGCAAATGTGCCTAATCCCCAAAGCTTTTCCGCATCCTTTATCTCGGCCTTCCCGTCATTGATCCAAAGATACACGGGTTTTCTGGAGTTGCCTTTAACAACCACACCATCGAACCCGGCGTACTTCAACTCAGCAGTCCAATGTCCGCCCATACCCGAATAGGTAAACCACTCAATCGGATATGAGCGCGGGCTCACGGCGCAGACTATTCCCCTGCCTCCAGTTGGTGCTAACGTGCCGGCAAATGGTCCAGTCATGAACATGAGCAGGTTCTCCGGATCATATGCCTTGACACCGGGCTTGAGCTCATTCCATGCGATCCGGGTAGCTACCCCTTTTCCGCCGATATATTCCGGAACATATTTTGCCGTATCCTCGGTCTTGACCGTTCCCTTTGTCAGGTCAACTCTCAGTATCTTGCCGGCCCAACCATATGTTTTTGCCATCTTAATCCCTCCTTTCCTCAAACGTTAAAGCCTTTCGAGGACATAGCTCCACACATATGGGTCCTGCCGCTCTGCCTCGACACAAATCGCATTTAAAGGCGACTTCTCTCCCCTTTACCGTCTTAAGCCATATAGGGGCTTCGGGTAAGGGGCACGCCTCTATACACTGTCCGCACCCTAAGCATTCATCCTGGTTGATGTACCTGGCTCCAGTCTCCTTATCAATGCAGAGGGCTTGGTCCTTCTTAGGGCAGGCAAAGTAACAGCTCGGCGATTCACACTGAGAGCACACGAGTCCTGAAAAGACCAGATCCAGATCATTCGGCTTTATGTGTATTCTGGATAGGTACGAGCTGCATTCCCCGTCGTGAGAGGCTGAACACGCAACTTCACATATCTTACACCCCCGACAGAGACTGGGATCGTGAACCACCACACCGGCTTTTGGTATTTCCTTGATGACCTGAACTTCCGCCAAGGCCTCTTTAGACAGACCAACACCAACAGCAGCCGCACCGGTAACAACAGCAAAATCCCTGACAAACTCCCTTCTTGTTACTCTCTTCTGATCTGACATTTCTTTCCCCCCCTTTCTAAAATTTGCTTTTTCCTCCGCTTACCTCTGCACACCCATAGTCATCACCCCCTTTGAGTACAAGGTTGAGCCTTTCAGGAAACTTGGAACCCGTCGTCCTGTAAGGCTTTCCAGAGCCTTCCATTTTATCCTTCACCTCTACCCCTAAAACCCTCATCTGAGCAGGGGTTCAGAAAGCCCTTCGTTAATTTCTTAAAAATCTTCCGATCTTTCTTGGGATTGGAGGTGAATCTTTTATAGTTTCCTCTGACCTTCAGGCTTTTCTGAAATCCTCTTTTCTCCCTTTCTTCCTGACCTGGTGCGGTCACGTTGAAATGCCTCAGGTCGGTGCAAAGATCACAATATTACTGATAAAAACTGGAATACGCATCAATCCATCGCGTATCTCCCCTTTAGCGGGGCATGAACACCTGCATAATGTATGCGCTGATGTTTCATGGGCTTTGGGTGCCAGAAAACTATTTATTTCCGGACGCCTAGCTGAGAGCGGAGCATAAATCAACAGCACAAGCAGTTACACTGCCGCGAAGAAATTGAATTTCTAATAAAAATGCATTAAATGTGCTGCGGGTTACTCTCCAATGCTGATTCTTAGAGAGTGAGTTTATTCTACCGCCCGGCAAAGTAAATAAGGTGAATCCCGTATTTTTCGCTCAGAAATACTGTATTTTTTCCAAGTGACTGGTTGTTTTCCGATCGAAGTCTGCTTGTTCACCACTATTGTCAAAAATTGAAGCGCCGTAACATCTCATGTATAAGACAATTTCAATCCCAGAAGTCTTTCGCCGACTTATTTAGTCCTAACTGAAACATGAGGTTTCTGTCGATACCAATTCGTTGCATGTTTCAGGCGGTATTCGCCACTGATACCGAGAAATAAATTGATTATTGTAAGGACGGGTTAAAGCTCTCATCTCTGGTTGTGAGATCAAATCTCATAGGTGAGGTCGATCTGGTTTTACAGTCGGATGGACAGATCTACATTATCCGCGGCTTGTTTGCGTATACCCATCCTCTTCGGGCGCCAGTAAGTAAATCCAGAGGGCTAGCTAAGGAGGCAAATCAGCGCGGGTTAACTTATTCAGATGTTTTCTCATAGCAGCTTCGCTCGTAGTAAGAGTTCGTCTCTCTGTCAAACATGGCTTCATCTTCGTGGATGTACCTTTCGCCTTCCCAATTGCCACAGGCCCGCACTACCAGCTCCCCGAGTTCAAACTTCCTCCCGCAGGCAGGGCAACCCTCCGGGTTGAGGATGTTAAATTTTTCAAGGTCTATGAGGGTCTTAGATCTGCCATGAGCTTTCATTGACAAGTCCTTTTTATGTTTTAAGCTTAGGCTGCTACTATTTACTCTTGTCAAGCGGCTTTGTCGCTACGATAAGATGTTGTGAGAAGAGGTTTCGGGCTACCCAGTTTCTTGGTGATGAGGTGTTTTAGGGAAGTATTCCTACCAATCATAGCTCCTCCTGCTAGGAACGCATTCTTGACTTAGGGGATTTCCTTTAATATCTGCACCGTATCAAAGAAGTCAGAAAACCCAAAGCACTATTTCCTCATGATGGGGCTTTTTCCGAAGGTCATGCCTTGAGGGGGGATTGCATTTAAATTTAACTGGAGTTTCCGAAGTCTTATGAGGTGTATTTCCATAACCTGTTGATTATATCTCAAGTGCTATTTTTCATGAGCGAAAACCCTTGTCCTTTCGCTTCCACTGCTTTCGAGGTGACCCTTTCGGGGCTCGCAGGCGGGGAATACTTACCCCTTCCAGCCTCTAAAGGGCTGGCTTTCCCCTTCCTGCCCACCCTCGATGGGTAACCCACCTCTCCAGCAATTTACGCTCAAGGACAACGGTTTTCTCCAAAGATTAAGGAAAGTCCAGTTAAATTTAACACTTGATCTAGTAAGAGTTGATCCTATAGATTATTCCACTCGGCTCTGGTACTTGAACGTAATGACTTCCCCTTAATTGGGGCAGTGGAAAGCTTTAGCTAGGTAATGCAGTATGAGGATGAGATTACTCTTTGTCCTTTGGTTGCCTTTGGTTCTTCCTATTAGCCTGTGCTCGGATGTGGAGGCCCAAGACGCCCATGGGATCGTGGAGGCAAGTTTCAATTATATGCGGGGTAGGACTTCCATCTCCACCGTGAAAATGACGATTCATCGTCCGGACTGGGAGCGGGCCCTCACTATCAAGGCCTGGACAAAAGGGCAGAGTGACAGCATTTTTTGGATCACAGCACCGCCAAGAGATAAGGACAACGGCACCCTCAAGAAAAGGCGTGAGATGTGGATGTACAATCCAAAGGTCAACCGGGTAATCAAGATTCCGCCCTCGATGATGTCCCAAGCCTGGATGGGATCGGATTTCTCCAATGATGATCTGTCCAAGACCGAGAGCCTGATCGATGATTATTTCCATGAGATTATTGGCACTGAGACCCACGAGGGGCAAAAGATATACCTCATAGAGTCCATGCCCAAGCCCGAAGCGCCGGTGGTATGGGGTATGCAAAGGCTCAAGATTCGGGAGGATCACATCTTCCTGAGACAGGAGTTTTATGATGAGGACCTTAAGCTGGTCAAGTCCCTGACCGCTTATGAGATCCAGATGTTAAGCGGCAAGCTGTTTCCCAGCCTGTGGAAGATGCAAAAGGCAGATGTGGAGGATGAGTATACTGTGCTTGAATATATGGAACTTATCTTTGACCAAGACCTGCCGGATAGTCTATTTACGCTGTCTTCGTTAAGGAGCCCCAGAAGGTAGCAGACTATGTCCACCGATGTCAAAATGGCCTGGCGGAATATCTGGAGGAATCCGAGGAGATCCATCCTGACCATATCCGCCATAGCGTTTGCGAGCCTGCTCCTAGTCTTTATGTTGTCCTGGCAGTTTGGCTCCTATAATACCATGATCAATTTCGCGGTAAGGATCCATACCGGGCACCTACAGGTGCAGGCGAAGGGGTATAAGGATAAGAGGAGCATTCGCCTGGTGGTTCCGGATCCAGAGGTGGTAGGCGGTATTTTGGATAAGACTCCGGGGGTGGCTGCCTATACCTTTCGTGCCAATGCCTTCTCACTGGCCTCCTCCAAGGAACGGACCTACGGCATCATCGTGACCGGGATTGACCCGACGCGGGAGGCCAAGGTATCCACCCTCAAAAAGCTGATACGCCAGGGGAGCTATCTCTCCGAAGAGGACGCGAATCAGGCCTTAGTGGGAGAACTCCTGGCCAGGAACCTGCAGGTGGGCCTGGGTGATGAATTAGTCCTGCTCGGACAGGGACGTGATGGTACTATTGCAGCCACTGTAGCTAAAGTAAGGGGGATTTACAGTTCCGGCCAGGACGAATTCGATCGTTCCTCCATACATATCCCGCTTAAGACCTTCCAAGACGTATACAACATGGGGGGCGCAGTCCACGAGGTGGTAGCGCTTTGCAAATCCCTGGATCGCCTGCCCGATGTGAAAAGTAGTGTTGCGGCCGGCATTGAGAAGACCGACAAAAAACGCCGCCTGGCGGTCTTAGGTTGGAAAGAACTCATGCCGGGTTTGATCCAGGGGATTCAAATGGACCTGGTCAGCGGGCTTATCTTCTATATCATCTTGATCGTGGTGGTAGCGTTCAGTATCTTGAATACCTTCCTTATGTCCGTGTTCGAGCGGAAGAGGGAGTTCGGCGTCCTTATGGCCATCGGAACTGCTCCTCGGAGGTTGACCAAGCTGCTCCTGATTGAATCCACTACCATGACGATGGTGGGCATTATCATCGGCATGATCGCCGGAAGCCTGATCACCTGGTATTTCCAAGCACATGGTATCGTTATCTCCAGTGCATCCGAGCTGATGAGACAGTGGGGCTTGCCAGAGCGTATGTATCCCCAGCTTTCCCTTCTCTCTGTCTCGATCGGACCTGGTATAGTGATGGTCATCACCTTTTTGACCGCCCTGTATCCGGCCCTTAGGGTCAGGCGCCTCCGCCCGGTCGAAGCGATGACATCCGTGTAGGTATTAAAGGGACATGTATTTACAGTTAGCCTGGCGAAACATTTGGCGAAACCCCAGACGGACGGTGGTCATCATGACTGCGGTGATTATCGGGGTTTGGAGCATGATCTTTTTGGGTGCTCTGATGCGGGGTATCGCTGACCAGATGGTCCGGAACGGTGTAGCTACACTCATCGGTCATCTCCAGGTGCACTGGAGAGGCTATCGAGATGACCCGGTTATCGAAAACAGCATGGCCGATCCTGAAGTGGTAGAAACCGCCCTTAAGAGGCTTATCCCACCTGGCTCCCAGTGGACCTCCAGGGTTCGCGTCAACGCCATTGCCAGCAATGCTCGACACTCAGACAGTGTCACCTTAGTGGGGATCGACCCGCTACGGGAGGCGAGGGTCTCCTTCATCGGGCAGGCCGTCACCCAGGGGCGTTATCTCAGGCCTGATGACAAATACGGGATTGTTGTGGGTAAGGCCTTGGCGGAGAAGTTTGAGACTAAGCTGGGTCGTAAGCTGGTTCTAATGTCCCAGGATACCGGAGGAGAGGTCGCCTCTCGGGCCTTCCGTGTTTTGGGGATCTTCAGGGCGGAAATGGAAGCTACGGAGAAACAGTTCGTCTTTGTCACCATGAATGCGGCCCAGCAAATGCTTAGATTGAAAAACGGTATCTCCGAAATCTCCGTCATCCTGCCAGACCACAAGCAAGCTGAGGAGGTGGCAACCAGCCTCGGGGCTGCTTTGCCCCCTACATGTTATGAGATTCATACATGGCGAGAACTCCTGCCTTTGGTTACTGCATACTTGAAGATTAATCACCAATTCCTCTTCTTGTGGTTTTTAGTGGTTTTCATCGCCATGGGCTTCGGCATCGTCAACACTACCTTGATGGCCGTATTCGAGCGGATACGGGAATTTGGCCTGCTCAAGGCATTAGGTATGAAGCCATGGTGGATCATCAAAGAGGTTCTCACAGAAACGTGTTTTCTCCTGGTTATTGGTATGGCGATTGGGGACATCTTGGGCGTTTTGAGCATTTTAGCGCTGTCCGCCAGCGGCATCGACCTCTCTTCGCTTGCCGCTGGCATGGAATATTTTGGCATATCCCGGGTGATTTATCCCGTCATCCATGGCAGGGACCTGAGCATGGCTAACTTGGTGGTATTTGTTTTGGGTCTTTTGGTGAGCGTCTATCCGGCTCTCAAGGCGGCTAGGTTCACCCCGGTGAAGGCCATGGTGCACACGTGATCTAGGTGAGAGAAGTTTGCGGCATGCAATTATCCAAAACTGAATGAAAGAGGGATGGGCCATAATTCCTAAGGCTGAGTATTTGAAATTCGAATATCGAAATCCGAAGCTCGAAACAGACAGTTCCTAGTGCTGCCATACTTAAAGCAGGTTTGTAATTTACTGTGGGGGATAACATATGAACATAGTGGAATGTATTGATGTCAGAAAGACTTATCGACAGGGAAAGGTGGAAGTTAACGCGCTCAATGGCGTAAACCTGTCCGTAGAAAAGGGAGGCTTTGTGGCCTTGGCCGGTCCCTCGGGGTCAGGCAAGACCACTATGCTGAATATCATCGGCGGCTTGGACCTAGCGGATTCCGGCCAGGTCACGGTAGATGGAAACGCACTGGCGGAAATGACCCAATCGGAGCTTGCCAGCTTACGTCTGCAAAAGGTCGGGTTTGTATTCCAGGCCTATAATCTTATCCCAGTTCTTTCCGCATTGGAAAATGTGGAATACGTGATGCTGCTCCAAGGTGTGCCGCGAGTTGAGCGGCGGGAACGGGCCAAGGCCATCTTAGACGATGTTGGTTTGGAGGGCAGATACGACCGGCGCCCATCCGAGCTATCAGGCGGGCAACAGCAGCGAGTGGCAGTTGCTCGGGCCATCGTGTCCAATCCATCCATTGTGCTGGCGGACGAGCCCACAGCGAACCTGGACTCCAAGGCCGGGACCGGTTTGCTGGAGATGATGAGGCAAATGAACAAGATGAAGAGAGCCACCTTTATCTTTTCCACCCATGATGAGATGGTCATGGATTATGCACGCCGGCTCGTTCTCATCAGGGATGGCCTCGTAGCTGGTGACCAGATCCGCGAAGGGTAAAACCGGAAAAGATCTTGAGTCAAAAGGCTGCAATATTTTTTGGAGTCCTCCTGTTTTGCATTTCTGTAGCGCAAATCGAGGTGGCTGCCTCCGAAGCAAGGCCCGAGGAGCAGCCTATGGCCACTGAGCCCTGGCATGAAAAGGTGGATGGCGAGTGGGGCGGTCATATCAAGGTCCGAGGTACCGTGTCATGGCCTGATGAGGAATCATTTTTCCAGCCTGTGGGCACTGATCCTTACTATGACGGCAGCGCTGAGATCCGGGTCAATAACAGGCTCTTTTTTGAAGAGTGGGGGGTTTTCGAAACCCATTATGAAGCCGTTCTCTCAGGTGGGGATACCCGGCGTAAACTGAGGTCGCTGGAGCGGCTTTATTCGGATCTCTTCAACGCGGCTTTTGCGGCCAGCCGGCCCGTGGAAGACGATCGTCGCTTTATGGACTTAACCAAGACTATTGATGAGGATGACGGCCATATCCTGTACCACCGCTTAGACCGGCTTTCCCTGACAATGCTGAATAAGTGGGCTGTTGTAGGCATCGGGCGGCAGGCGGTGACCTGGGGAAACGGGCTGCTCTTCAACCCCATGGACCTGTTTAATCCCTTTTCGCCGACGGATATCGAGAGGGACTACAAGACCGGGGATGATATGGTGTCTGCCCAATTTTCGTTGAGTAAGATGGGCGACTTCCAGTTCCTGTATGTACCGAGGCGGGACCCGGTATGTCGGGATGTTGAATGGGAGGAATCCTCCCTCGCTGGAAAGTTACACCTTGCTCGGGGCACCACCGAGTTCGATATATTGGCCGCTGAACACTACAAGGACACCGTGGTGGGCTTGGGCTGCGTCGGATATCTTGGGGGTGCGGCCTGGCGCCTGGACGCTACGTGGACCTTTCTGGAAGATAGCGGCAAGGAAGGGTATCTTTCGCTCGTGGCCAATATGGATTACTCGTGGACGTGGTGGAAAAGGAACTTTTACGGGTTCTTGGAGTTTTATTTTAGTGGCCTGTGTGACGACCAGTACACAGACGCATTTGCAGATCCGGAGATCTCCGAGCGTCTTGAACGGGGAGAACTCTATACTTTGGGCCGGACCTACCTGGACGGCCACATCAGGCTGGAGTTACATCCCCTGTTTAATGTCTATTTGACGGTGATCAATAACCTGGCTGATCCCTCGGGGGCCCTTCAACCCCGTGCTGCCTGGGATATAACTCAAGCCATCCAGATAACTTTTGGGGGTACCATCTATTATGGCGGAAGAGGCACGGAGTATGGAGGGTTCAGGATACCGGGCACCAATTTCCTCAATAAGGCCCCAGATAGCGCGTTCCTTTGGCTGACATATTTTTATTAACGCATTGATATCAAAGGGGTTAAGGTTCGGCCAAGGCTGTAGCTACTTTTTCAAATCCTCGATCATCTCTTTTATGATAGAGGCAACATTGCGGCCCGTTTTGCGGGCAATACGATGGGCCTCATCAACGAATTTGCTGGCCTGATCCTGAAGTTCTGAAAGAGCAGGTACGCGGAGGTTCATTCTCTGGTACTTCCACACTAAAAAGCGGATCACCAGTTGCTCTTCCTGACGTCTGATGAAGCCCATCGCGCTATCCCCTTTTCGCGCCTTCTTGGTCCCATGCAGGGGACGGACTGAGGCTGCTCCCTTGGCAGGTTCTCTCTTAATAGCCCCAGATCACTGAGCCACATCCATGACCCAGATATCGAAGTTACCCATGCGGTCGGATTCAAAGGCAACCTTCTTCCCATCAGGGCTCCAGGCAGGGAACATATCCCATGCCAGGTTGTTAGTTAGTTGGGTCAGACCGCTTCCATCAGCATTCATGAGGAAGACCTCAGGGTTCCCGGTCCTCCAAGACCAGAACAGGATGCGGGTTCCATCAGTGCTCCACCGGCAGGACATCTCATTCTCGGGCGAGGGGGCAAGGTCTTCCTTTCCGCTGCCATCAGGGTTCATGTGCGTCAGGTCATAGCTCCCCTCAATGGGGTAATCGCCTCCTATCCATCTGCCCCAGAGGATCTTGGTGCCATCTGGTTTCCACCGCGGCACCACACTGGCACAGGTCTCAGGCGAGAGGTGCCTTCTCTCCATGGTCTCAACATCCACCGTCCAGATCTCCATCCTCCCGGTATCCTTGGAGATATAGGCAACCCTCTTCCCATCAGGGCTCCACTGGGGGGTCCAATCCCAGGCATCGGAGATGCTCAGGCGCTTGACATTGGAGCCATCGGCATCCATCAGGTAGATATCGCCATTGCCGGTGCGCTCAGAGACAAAGGCAACCCTTTTCCCATCAGGGCTCCACTGCCCATCGCCATCAAGTGCCGGGTGATCGGTGAGCCTGCGCTTGTTAGCACCATCCGCATCCATCACCCATACATCCTGGTTTCCTCCCTTGAAGGCCCAGTAGAGGATCTTGCTGCCATCCGGGCTCCACACAGGCCAGCCCGCCTCCTCATCGCTGTCGGTGAGCCTGCGCTTGTTACCCCCATCGGTATCCATCACCCAGATGCTCCAGTACCCATCCGCATCGGAGTTGTAGGCGATCTTCCTCCCATCGGGGCTCCAGGCTGCCCCCACCTCCCTGGCCGCACTGTCGGTCAGGCGCCTGAGGGAGCTCGAGGAAGGATTTACCATGGAGGCATCCACCTGCATCAGGAGCACGTCCCAGTGGCCCCTGATTGTGGAAGAGAAGATGACCCACTTCCCATCCGGGCTCCAGTAAGGACCCAGCTCGGCTGCCGGATGAGTGGTCAGGCGAATCGGATTGCCCCCGTTGGTATCCACTACCCAGAGATCCAGGTTGTCCGAGCTCCTGCGGGAGAAGATGACCCTCTTTCCATCCGGGCTCCAGTACGGACTTAAATCCTCACCGGGATCATGGGTGAGCGCCCTCTGGCCTGAGCCATCTCCGTTCATCACGAAGATATCCCTGTTGCCTGAGCGGTCTGACACAAAGACGATCTTGTCGCCCTTTGGGCTGAAGACGGGATTCTCATCCTTGGCGGGGTTGTTGGTCAACTGATTCAATCCACCTTTTGGGATATCGAGCACCCATATCTCCTCATCCCCGCTCCGGTTGGACTGAAACACGACCCTCTTCCCATCAGGTGACCATTTGGGCATGGTGTCCTCACCGGGATTGGTTGTGAGTTGGGTCAGCTTTCTTGAGGCGATATCCATCGTCCAGATGTCGTTATTCCCCGCGCGATTGGAGTGAAATACAATGGCCTTTCCATCCGGGCTCCAGTCAGGTGCGAGATCGATTGCAGAACCGGGTACTAAGGGACCTCGATTCTTGCCATCCGCATCAATCACCCAGATATCCCAATCATCCTTGAACAGGTTGATGGAATAGGCTATGCGTTTCCCGTCCGGGCTCCACCCCCCTCCTATCTCGTTGATTGGACTTGAGAGGGCTGTCAGCAGACGCAAACCTCCCGGAGGTGTCGTCTGGATTGAGGAGAAGGGCTCTTCGCCTGGCTTTTCCGGCTTCCGCGGTGCTGCGGGATACGGGATGTGAAGGCATTTAATGCATACAGGGCCCTTATCGGTATCGATAATCTGCCGACGGGCTGGGCGGAGGGGCGGCATTGCGCCCACCTCGAGAATGGGTTCCCCTTTGGCCGCAAGCAATTTCTCTCGTACCTCGCCTAAGTAAGCCCGGGATTCCAAGGGGCTAAGAGCTAGTGATCCAAGGATAAGGGCAAGGATAAGGACATAAATCCGAATTTGCATGATGATCCTCCTTTTCAAGTTTGATTTAGAACGTGCTGAGGGGGTCCCTTGCTGCATATCTGTTTATCTGGTAATCTACTATTGGGTCCCCATAGTGTCAAGGATATCCGCAAATTCCACTTAGAACCCTGCTTCGATGAAGGGCTGGTCTAAGTCCTCTAATGACCCTATCGACTCAAAAGGATATGCGTCGTCACCCTCTTCTACTTGACATACAACCAACGTGGTCCTAAACTGCAGTAACCGAAAAAGCGATTCTTATTGCCTCATTCTGGAGTCGGGTGAGCCAATGAGCTCAAGCACATCATCGGTTAACCAAGGCCAGGAGAAATGGACAGCAAACACCTAAGGCAGTTACTTAAGCAAGTGCAAAGCGGCCGGATGGGTGTGGAGGATGCCCTAGATGAGCTCAAAAAGCTCCCCTTCCAGGATCTGGGCTACGCCAAGATCGACAGCCACCGCTCCCTCAGAAAAGGTGTACCCGAGGTG
>SMTZ1_10002383_pt1 | contig 18970 bp, 16 predicted proteins | sample DeeMarSWOR136_30_FD_25667 | JGI IMG/M metagenome (IMG submission 25667)
CCAGACATTCTGCACATCATCATGGTCTTCCAGTTCTTCCATTAACCTCAGCAGCTGATGAGCCTGTTTTCCCTCGAGTTTCACGTAATTCTGGGGGATGTATCCCAAGCTGGAGGCAGCCAATTCGATCCGATTTTCATTCAATGCCTTAACGACGGACTCGTAATCCTCAGGGTTGGTGAAGATTTCATAGTTGCTTCCGTCTTCCCTCAAGTCTTCAGCCCCGGCTTCCAAAACGATATCCAGGAGCTTGTCCTCTGAAGCCTTGATTTTCTCGACGACGATATACCCCATCCGCTTAAACATCCAAGCCACACATCCTGATTCGCCGATGTTACCGCCGTTTTTAGAAAATGTATGTCTCAACTCAGAGACGGTCCGGTTCTTGTTGTCGGTGAGGGCTTCCACATAAATAGCGACGCCTCCAGGGCCGTATCCTTCATAGCTGATTTCCTCGTAGGTTATTCCCTCCAGTTCCCCTGTGCCTTTTTTGATGGCTCTTTTGATGTTATCAGAGGGCATATTCACAGCTTTGGCGTCAGTGATGGCTTTTCTCAAGCGAGGATTGGCATCTGGATCACCTCCCCCTATACGTGCAGCCACAGAGAGCTCTCGGATGATCTTGGTGAAGGCCTTTCCCCTCTTGGCATCCTGAGCGGCTTTTTTATATTTTATTGAGTGCCATTTAGAATGCCCTGACATGTTGACTCCTTGCTTCTCAGTCAAAAAAATTCTAGCACAATTGCCAGGGTCATGCAACGACAACTCAAAACAGATTCCTCAGGGACGGCCGACAGTTATCCCAGGCTATAGGATTTGTCCAATGACAAAAAAATAAGATCGCAAGATGCAGATTATTCTTGATAATTTTGATAGATGTGGTATCTTTGTGAGAAATTGTGGTAAGGACTAGGATAAGCAAAGGAGGTTTTTATTGAAAAAAAACATGGGCACTGTTGACCGCCTTATCAGAACTATTCTCGCTGCTGTGATTGCCGTGCTCTATTTTACAAACCAGATCACAGGAACAGCCGCGATTATCCTGGGGATTTTCGCCATAGCCTTTCTCCTGACGAGTTCGATCGGATTCTGTCCTCTGTATGTTCCCTTGAAGATTTCAACAGCCAAGAAGAAAGAGAAATAATCCCAACAAGAATCCTGGAAAGCTTTTCTGGTTACTTCTCTTTTTTGTGAAATCAGTCTTTCCATACTAATTTTTCAACCTGTTGACATACCCTTGGGGGGTATGGTATATTATTATTAATAATATAGATTTTATATTTATAGTAAAGATTATTTAAGAGGTTGGCATGGCCGAACAGGCGACAACACATGAAGAAGAAATCGTCCATCTGAAAAGAATAGAGGGGCAGATCCGAGGCATCCAAAAGATGATTCAGGAGAAAAGATACTGCATCGATATTCTCACTCAGCTTTCGTCAATTGTCGGGGCCATAAAAAGTGTGGAAGAAAATATTCTGGAAAGGCACCTTAAGGGTTGTGTCAGGCAATCCTTTAACAAGGGGAGTGGGGAAGATCGGGATCTAAAAATCGGTGAGGTCATCGACGTCCTCAAAAAATTCAGAAAATATTAAGGAGCTGCCATGAGCTACTATTTCAGCACATCAGTCACCGGATCATTCGAGACTGTTCTGGAGAGAGCCACCGCCTCTCTCAGGAAAGAAGGCTTTGGCATCCTGACTGAGATCGATGTCCAGGCTACGTTGAAGCAGAAGTTGGATGTGGATTTCCAGAAATACAAAATTCTCGGAGCCTGTAACCCGCCTTTCGCTTATCAGGCTCTCCAGACCGAGAATAAAATCGGAACGATGCTTCCCTGCAATGTCATTGTTCAGGAGGTTTCAGGAGGAAAAATCGAGGTGGCGGCGGTCGATCCGGTGGCCTCGATGAGGGCTGTAGATAATCCGGGTTTGTTCTCAATTGCCGAACAGGTCCGAGAAAGACTGAAACGGGTGGTCGAAAATATATGAATACAGGTTCTTAAGGAGATTGAGATGGCCAAGGACGTGATCTGCGGGATGGAGGTCAGAGAAGAAGAAGCCGCCGGGATTTCTAATTATAAAGGAAAAAACTATTATTTTTGTTCACGAATGTGCAAGCAGAAATTCGATGAGAATCCTGAAAAATACATTAAGGCTGGAGACGAAAAGCCAAAGGTTCAGAGGGATGAAAGATCTCCTGATGATGAGTTGAAACACAAACAAGAAAAAACTCAAGAGAGGAGGATTGACCTACCTATCGTCGGGATGAGCTGTGCCAGCTGTGCTTCGACCATCCAGCGTAACCTAGGCGACCTAAAAGGAGTGACCAAGGCCTCTGTGAACTTCGCCACATCCAATGCGACCATCTTTTACGAACCCCGGCTCATCCGGCCTGAGGATTTTATCTCCTCTGTCAGGAACAGCGGTTATGATGTCGGGACCGTGTCTGTCGAAATCCTCCTCCAGGGCATCCAATGCGCTTCCTGTGTTCAGAAGATTGAGAAAACCCTGCATCAGATAGGCGGTGTGACCAAAGCCTCCGTCAATTTGGCCTCCGAGAAGGTTAAGGTCGAGTATATTCCCTCTGAGATAAGCCTTTCAGATATCAAAAAAAACATCGAGCAGTCGGGATACAAGGTGCTGGACATCCCCCCTGAGGAGGAGTCAGGAGATGTAGAGAGGATCGTTCGTGAGAGGGAATACAAAAGGCTAAAACGTAAGTTTTTCGTCGGAGTGGCGCTGGCAGTCATCATATTTTTGGGGAGCGCCCCTCGAATGTTTCCTTGGGTACCGGCCTTCTTGAACAATTATTATCTCCTCTGGATCCTGGCCACGCCTGTTCAATTTTGGATCGGCTGGCAGTTTTACAAGGGAGCTTGGGGAGGCTTTAAACACAGGAATGCCGACATGAACACGTTGATCGCCGTCGGCACCTCTGCCGCTTATATCTACAGTCTGGTCGCCACACTTTTTCCCTCATTTTTTGAGGCTGGGGGATTAAAACCTGACGTATATTTCGACACCTCAGCCATGATCATAGTCCTGATCCTGTTCGGGAGGCTTCTTGAAGCCCGGGCTAAAGGACAGACCTCGGAGGCGATAAAAAAGTTAATCGGACTCCAGCCGAAAACGGCTCTAATCATAAAGGAAGGTAAAGAGCTTTCTCTCCCCATCGAAGAAGTTCGAGTCGGAGATGAAGTTATCGTCAAGCCGGGAGAGAAAATTCCTGTGGATGGGGTTGTGATTGGGGGAAAGTCCTCTGTGGATGAATCGATGATTACCGGGGAAAGCATGCCGGTTCAGAAAAAAATAGGCGATGAGGTCATCGGAGCCACTCTGAACAAGACGGGCAGCTTCCGTTTCCGAGCCACCAAGGTGGGAAAGGACACGGCTTTGGCCCAGATCATAAAGCTTGTCCGGGATGCTCAAGGATCCAAAGCGCCCATCCAGCGCCTGGCCGATGTCATCGCCAGCTATTTTGTCCCGATCGTGATCTCGATCGCGATCGCAACCTTTATCCTCTGGTTCAATCTTGGTCCCTATCCAGCCCTGACATTTGCCCTGTTGAATTTTGTGGCCGTGATGATCATTGCCTGCCCCTGTGCTCTCGGGCTGGCCACTCCGACGGCTGTCATGGTGGGAACCGGAAAGGGAGCCACGCACGGAGTGTTGATCAAAGGAGGAGAAAGTTTAGAAACAGCTCACAAACTGGACACCATCGTTTTCGATAAAACCGGGACTCTGACCAAAGGAGAGCCTGAAGTCACCGACATCATCACCGTTGACTCTGTTTCTGTCGAGATGATTCTGGAGATGGCGGCCAGTGCGGAGAAGAACTCCGAGCATCCGCTGGCTGAGGCCATCCTCAGAAAGGCTTCGGAAGTCGGAGTGACTCCTCTTGAGACCCAAAGCTTTCAAGCCTTAGCCGGCCGGGGATTAGAGGCTAAGGTCAGCGGAAAAACAGTTTTGATCGGTAATAAAAAGTTGATGGAAGAAAGGCAGATCGGGATACCCGATCTTGAGGAGAAGGCAAAAATTCTGACTCAAGATGGAAAAACCCCGATATTCGTCGTCATCGACGGTGAACCGTCGGGATTGATCGCTGTGGCTGATTCCTTAAAACAGGATGCTGTTCGATCAATCAAGAAACTAAAAAGTAGAGGATTAGAGGTCATCATGCTGACCGGAGACAATCGAAGAACGGCTCAAGCCATAGCTAGAATGGCGGGCATCGAGCGCTTCCTTGCCGAAGTGCTCCCGGAGGACAAAGTTCATGAGATAAAGCGCCTTCAATCCGAGGGAAAAAAAGTCGCCATGGTCGGTGATGGGATTAACGACGCTCCTGCTCTGGCTCAAGCCGATATCGGGATAGCCCTCGGGTCGGGCACGGATGTCGCTCTGGAAGCCTCGGATATCACTCTGATCAGGGGTGATTTGAGTGGCGTTGTCTCGGCTATCGAGCTCAGCAAGCAGACCATAAAAGTCATCAAGCAGAATCTCTTCTGGGCCTTTTTTTACAACGCGGCTGGTATCCCGATTGCTGCAGGTATTCTATATCCCTTCTTCGGCCTTCTCCTCAACCCGATTATTGCCTCTCTGGCTATGGCCTTCAGTTCCGTGTCTGTTGTCTCCAATTCCCTGCGGCTGCGAAAGGCCAGGCTGAATACTTAAGCGGAGAATTGTCATGATAACAAAGATTATCGTCACTGCCTTTGGGGTTGTCCTTATCATCCTCGTCAACTGGTTTTTCTTGTTTTCCCGAAAAAAGACCTCTGCGGCGGTCCGGATAAAAAGTGAATTTAAGGAAGGGCCAGGGGAAAACTCATCGTAAGATAAAACAGGGAAAAAAGGCTCTTAGTACTCCCAGCGGGAGCACCTGATTCCGTAAAGAAACATTCCCATCGTCCGCTCCCTGTTCAGAGGTGCAGGGAGCTTTTTTTTTAACAAAAAGTGAGATGTCAGTTGGGACAAGATTCTATATGCTGCCCAAAAATGCTATTCTATGGATGCTGTGAAGATAAAACAGAAGAGAGTCGTAGTAGCCATGAGCGGGGGAGTGGACTCTTCTGTTGCGGCGGCCCTCCTCAAAGAGCAGAGGTACGAAGTCATCGGAATGACGATGAATGTCTATGAATTGCCCAAAGATATTTGCAGGTCGGAAAACTTGATGAGCTGCTGTGGTTGGCAAGCAGTGGAGGACGCCCATCGCGTCGCCCATCTCCTTGGCATCTCTCACTATGTTGTTGATTTAAAAGCAGATTTCGAAGAGAAAGTCATCAAAGATTTCTGCGACCAGTATGCCCGGGGAAAAACACCCAATCCCTGTATCCGGTGTAACGAATTCATCAAGTTCGACGCGCTGATGAAGAGGACCCATAAACTTAACGCTGATTTTTTGGCCACAGGACACCACGCCAGAATCGAATACGATCCGCGAATAAAGCGCTATCTCCTCAAAAAAGGAAAGGATAAGCAGAAAGATCAGTCATACTTTCTGTATCTAATGACCCAGGAACAACTGTCCCGAACACTGATGCCGATCGGATTTTTCACCAAGGATGAAGTGCGGAAGAAAGCCCACGAATTAGGATTGCCAGTGGCTCAGAGAGTGGAAAGCCAGGAAGTCTGTTTCGTTCCAGATGACGATTACGCGGGATTTCTCAGATCGAGAACACCTAAAGCCTTCCGGCCTGGACCTATCGTAAACTCTGAAAATAAAGTCTTGGGTCAGCACAAGGGCATCGCTCACTACACCATAGGGCAGCGCCGGGGGATGGGAATCGCTGCTCCTCATCCCCTTTACGTGCTGGAAGTCATGCCGCAGAAAAACACGATTGTCGTCGGGACCAATGACGAGCTTTATCATAAGAAACTCATCGCTTCTCATGTTCACCTGAATTCTGGAGAAGGCTTAAAAGAGCCCATTCCTGTCAAAGCCAGAATCCGGTACAAACACCGTGAGGCCAAAGCGATTCTCAGTCCTTTAGATTCAGGGAATGCCCTCGTCGCATTTTTCAGAGCTCAGAGAGCTATCACCCCAGGTCAATCTGTTGTCTTCTATGATAAAGATGTGGTCTTGGGAGGCGCTATCATCGAAAAATCCCTCTAAAAAGGGACTGCATCCCTGACTATCATCTCTTTCCGATGGCTTTGAGCTTGGACTCTATCGAGGCTTCGGCGTCTAAACGATGGTCCACTTTGAGGTCGATGTGAATCCTCCTGGCTCCCATCTCCACCATTTTTTGGTGGGTCTTTTCGATGACCTTGAACAGGGTCATCAAGTCAGGGGATTCGATCGTTGTCGACATCCCTCCTGTCTCGCTGTAGAGGCTGGAGTCCTCGATGATTTTGATCGCTTCCTTGACATATTCGCTGACCGACACACCTTCGCTCGTCGGAAATATAGAAAATTCAGCGATGATCATGGTCCTCTCCTTTCTAATGACTTTCGGGCTTTGATGGTTTGATTTTTCCTTGTGGATTCCTCTCTGCCCTTTTCAAATCCGGAAGTATGTTAATGGAGATGATTCCGGGATGTCAATGTCATCGTCAGGAATGGTTTTTAGTTATTCCCCTCGGGATGGATGCATTTCTAAATCCGTGATTACGATGTTGATGTATGAGACCATTAAAGGCGAGGCCCAATCCATCTTCGCCGAAGACCCCCCCACCCACCACCATGCGGCTCAGACGGACAGGCCCTCGCCTTCATTGGACCTATCCATATTTAATCTATGTCTCTTATCAAGGAAATAGAGATGCTAACCCTCGGGATCGAGAAATTGACAAAAAGGGGTGATTTTCCTATCATCAATTCCTTATAAAGACTATTGATTATATAAGAAAAAAATCCCTATCCCTGAAAAGATTAAAGGAATGAGGAATGAAAAAGAAGAAAAAGACCTCTGGTAAGGCAGATCAGGGCTTCAGGACTCAACCCAAGATCGGAAAAATTGATGTGGAGACCTTCGCAAAATTTATCCTGAATCGTCTTGGCCATGAAGATAAATCCGTCATCGTTCCCCCGCTGACAGGTGTAGACGCAGGAGTCATTGACCTCGGTGATAACAAAGTCCTGATCATAGCCGAAGATCCCATCTTTACCATGCCCAAGCTTCCTCTCGAGATGTTTGGCTGGTTTGCCGTCCACATCGGAGCCAGCGACGTGGCGGTGATGGGAGTCAAGCCCAGATACATGACGTACACTCTTCTCCTGCCGCCTGAAACAGCGGATGGTGATTTGAAGAGAATCATCAATTCCATTCATCAGACGGCCACAGATCTTGAGATGGCGATCGTCGGAGGACATACCGGATATTATCCAGGATTTGTCGCCCCCACGATCGGCGGCATAACCGTCTTGGGTGTGACAGACAAAGAAGGCTACGTGACACCAGCCGGGGCCCGGCCGGGTGATGAGGTCATTTTAACCAAAGGACCGGCTATCGAGACGGCCGCCCTGCTCTCTGTTTTGCGTGAGGAAGAGCTCTTGCAGGATTGTCCCTCATCCCTCGTGGAGAGAGCGAAGGCGCTCTGCACCCAGATGACCGTAGTCAAGGATGCGCTCACAGCCATGCAGGCAGGAGGTGTGACGGCCATGCACGATGCCACAGAGGGGGGGGTCATCGGTGGACTTTTTGAAGTCGCCAATGCCAGTCAGGTGGGTATGGAGATCGATGAGGCATTATTCATCTACCCGGAAGAAGTGAGAATAATATGTGAAGCCTTCGGGATCGATCCAGTGGCCGCCATTGCCGAAGGATCTCTCCTGGTCACGGCAAGTCCAGACTATTCAGGACGTATTATCCAGGCACTAAAGGCAGTAAACATCATGGCCTCAGTGATCGGCCGGGTGGTAAAGGATAAGGAACAGAGGTCCATGAGAAGAAGGGATGGAGGCACGGTCCCGATCGCCATCCCCGAACAGGATCCTTTCTGGCCTGCCTTTTTCGAAGGATTGGAAGAATAAAATGCACCAAAATTGCACTCAGGAGAACAGGAATGTTTAAATCCTCAAAAAGTATGACGAGCTTGCTCGAGATTTTTTTCTTAATTCTCTTGAGCTTTGTTTTCATTTCCTTCGCCATAACTCAAGAGAAGGATGAGGAGTACGAAAAAATTGACAGCGAGGTCTGTCTCGACTGTCACGAGAAGGGAAAACACGAGACAGTCATAACCGAGGACTTATCCCACTCCATCCACGAGGGCTTCGCGTGCCTTGATTGCCATCAGGACAAAGGTTTTCTTCCTCACAAGGAAGACACGGGATTCAGTGCGGCTTGTGACGGATGTGGGTCCTGCCACGAGGATGCAGCCGCGCAGTACGGGTTTCACGGAAGGATGAGTGCCGAAGAATGCCGAGATATTCCGACCTGTGCCGATTGCCATGGGGATCATGATATTCTTCCTTCATCGGTGAAAGCCTCCAAAACGCATCCGGCCAATGTCCCCGCCGCCTGCGCCAAATGTCACGAAGATATCAATCTCACAAGAAAATACGCAATTCTGATCGACCATCCGATCGAGATATACGAAAGCAGCGTTCACGGCCAGGCGATTAAGGAAGGAAAAGAACAAGCAGCCACCTGTAACGACTGCCACTCCACAGGCGGGACAGCCCACAGGATCCTATCCCCAGGGGACCCTGAATCGACGATCAACCATTTCAATATCCCGGAAACCTGCGGCCAATGTCACAAGGGAGATCTGACAGACTTCAACCAAGGAATCCATGGTCAACTGGTGGCCAGGGGAGAAACAGATGCTCCGGTCTGTACCCACTGCCATGGGGAACACGGGATTCTTTCGCCGAGCGATCCTCGCTCTCCTGTGTCCAAGGCCAGGGTTGCTGAAGCGACCTGCTCACCCTGTCATGAGTCGATCACTTTGACCGAGAAGTATGGTCTTTCCTCCGGTCGGTTGACATCATTCATCGATAGCTTTCATGGCCTGAAGACAAAAGCTGGCGATTACCGGGTTGCCAACTGTGCCTCCTGCCACGGTGTGCACAGGATACTGCCCAGTACAGACCCAACGTCCTCGATATATCCAGACAATCTTCAGCAGACATGCGGAGAATGTCATCCTGGGATTTCCCCAGCCTTGGCTTCCACCCCGATCCATGGGATCGGCGGCCGAGGACTGCGGACCAAAGCCGCTGATATCGTCAAAGTCATCTACATCGTGGCCATCGTCGTCATCATCGGTTTGATGGTCGTCCACTGGTTGATCGACCTCTTCAGGCAGATCATTCTCGTCATGAAAAAACCCCAGGTCCGGAGGATGCGGATCGGCGAGCTCTGGCAGCACCATCTGCTCACGGTGAGTTTTTTCGTCCTGGTGGTCACTGGGTTTGCTCTCAGGTTCGATGAATCATGGTTCACAAAGCTGCTTTTTGGCTGGGAACGGGGGTTTGAGCTCCGAGGACTCATCCACCGCCTATCTGCCGTGGTCCTGATCTTTGTTACCGTTTGGCATCTCGTCTATCTCTTCACCCGCCGGGGTCGAACATTTTTGCTGGATATGTTGCCCAAATTCTATGACTTTCGGGATTTTGTCCAGCGCATCCTTTTTAACTTGGGGTTGTCGAAAAAGACGCCGCGATTCAAACGGTTCAGCTACATAGAAAAGGCCGAATATTGGGCTCTCATCTGGGGAACCGTAGTCATGATCCTGACCGGGATTCTTCTGTGGTTTGATAACTTTTTTGTCCGATTCCTACCCAAGGGATTCTTAGATGTGGCCTTGGTCATCCATTACTATGAAGCCATCTTAGCCACCCTGGCCATCGTTATTTGGCATTTTTATTCAACGGTGTTCAGCCCCCAGGTCTACCCGATGAATCCCTCCTGGCTGACCGGCAAGATGCCCCGAGATATGTTCAAACATGAACATCCCGAAGCAGACGTAGAAGAGGTCGAAGGGTGTGAAACGGAGCCTGAGCAGGCTTAGTCTGTCCCTCCAGAGGTTGAGAACGTTTTCCTGGACTGAGGGATCTTTAGCCGGATAATTTACTTTTCTTCTGGCTTCGGGTGTTTGATCTTTTCCCAGGCGGCGGCGAAGTCGAAGGGCTTGTCGTGGGCCATCTCATGGCAGGATAAACACTGAGCCTTGATCGCCTCTTCGGATTCATAGACGATCAACCCTTTGCTCACCGCGTCTTCTCTGTTCTTCATGACGCTCAGTTTTTTGTAGTCGCTTCCCGGACCGTGGCAGACCTCGCAGGTGACGCCTTCTTCCTTAAACTCCGGAGCCTTTTCATGGAGAGGGCCGTGACATTTGAGGCAGTCGGGATTTTCAGGAGCATCAGGGACTTTGGCTTTGGTTTCGTCCAACGTTAGGGCCTGGTAGGATTTTGAGTGTTTTGTTGATTCCCAGATCGTATACTGCGCTCCCTGTTTTTCGGTCTTGTGGCAGATTTTGCATTTGTCGGCGCCGACGTAGCTGAACTCATTGCTGTACAGTTGAACTAAAGCAACGCAAATGAAGACGATTGTAAAAATCATGAGGGCTTTTTTCATCTCTCCTCCTTGAGGCTGTGGTCTATAATATTTTTAAGACAACCGGATGTCAATATCCAATTTCTCGAACGTTCAGATCTCTCCCAGTTTTATCTGTTTTGGTCTTGAACTGGATGATTATTGACCGGCGCCTTGATGGCACTCTGAGCACAGCATCTCTTTCCAGGCCTTGTCAATATCCACCGGGTGTTTGAATTCCAGAGGGTGTCTAACCTCACTCACTTCAAGGTTCGGCGGCGTTCCCTGGGCGGTAATGATGTGGCAGAGGTTACAGTCGTGCCGAACAACAGGCCCCTCATCACTAGACAGCGTTCCCGCATGACAGCGAAAACAGCCTTTGTAGTCCAAATGCCCGATGTGGTTGGGGTGAACATCCCAACGGACTTTCATCTTTGGAAATATATTCTGGGAGAAAAGCGTTTGCAGTTCTGTCACGGCCCTGTCGACGAGGTCTCTTTTTTCGGATAGGATCTCGGGGTAATTTTTTTCATAATAGCCATATATTTTGTTTTGGAGGGTCTCTAGGCCTTCATCTTTTGAAGCATATTCCTCACCGCATAATCCCATGATCAAGGATTTAATGTTTGGCAACTCGGATGATATTTTTCCTGCGACCATGGCTGTGTTGACGAATCGGGATGGTGTTTTATAATTGTGAGAAGCTCGATTGTGACAGTCTATGCAGTCCATGGTCCGGATTTCCCGGTTATCCATCTCACCTGATTCAAGGTCAAATCCATCACTTCGGAAAACGATAACCTCTTTTGTTTTCAGATCGGTGTATCTGACCCAAGGGATGTCTTCACGCCGTTCATCTGCGGCCGCGTACTCGATCTTAACATCAGGGTTTATATGCCAATGGATGCCCTCTTTAAGGCCCATCGCCGGATGCTCTGAGCCTGTTTTCACGATGAGTCGGAGATTCCATTCAGTATTCTCTTTATCAGCAAGATAATACGTCTCAAAGTGAATCTTATAGTCGTAAAATTGTTCGGGCCAATGGCAAATTTCGCAGACCTCGCGAGCGGGTCTCAGGTTTTCAATCGGAGTCGGAATCGGTCGGGGATACTTATCCGTCACGGTCGCATAGACCTGATATAGGCCTGAGAGTTTGGAGCGGACGTACCAGTCGGCTCCAGGGCCCACGTGGCATTCCACGCAGGGCACTCGGGCATGGGGAGTATGCTGGTAGGCCGTGTATTCGGGCTCCATGACTGAATGACACAACTGGCCGCAGAAGGAAACCGATTCGGTGAAATGGAATGCTTCGTAGCTTCCCAGAGCTGAGATGAAGAGAATGAAGGCCGTCAAGCCGGAAAAGATAAAAAAAGCACGCCGATGTTTGGCGAGATTCAAGTCAACCCGCGGCCAGCCCAAGGCTCTGATTTTCCCTTCCTTTCTCTTTCTAATGGTATAGGTGATCATCCCGATGATGATGAGGAAAAATCCAGCCATCATCAGCGCTGGCAACAGGATATAGGTGACCAGACCGAGATACAGGCCGCCCTGGCCTAGGAAATTGGATATGACAAAGAGAATGACGATGATGAAAAGACTGATGAAAGCAATCATGAGGCCGATCAAAGAGATCCAATTTTGAACGGAAGTAGGCAACCGAATTTTCATTTTTTCCTCTTATTCAGCATAAGAAAGATTTTGTATCACTCGGAAGATTTTCGCATATTTTCCGGCTGAAAATACAAAAACCACTCCAACTAGACGAGAAAATTCAGGCATAGCTGTGCAACCCTACCAAGAGATAGTTGACTCCAAAATATGTAAACAAAGCGGCCAGAAAGCCCAAAATGGCGACAAAAGCTGATCGATGTCCCTTCCAGCCCATGACGATTCGGGTGTGGAGATACAGAGCAAATACAAACCAAGTGATTAAGCTCCACGTCTCTTTAGGGTCCCAGCTCCAGTAGCTTCCCCATGCCTTATAAGCCCAGACCATCCCGAAGATCAGCCCTCCGAGAGTGAACAGGGGGAATCCGACGGCAATACATCTGTAGCTGATCGAATCGAGTTTAGCGGCTGTGAGGGTTGGTGAAGAAGTCTTCCCCTTTTTCTCCTGAGAATCAAAGACCAGGTACATGATGCTGGTGATGAAAGCCACGGCAAAGAAGGCCTCCCCGAGGAGGGTCACAGATACATGAAGCCAGAGCCAGTAGCTCTGGAGGGCTGGAACCAGAGGAGTGGCTTCTTTGGGCATCAGCGGCGATGAAGCCAGGGCCATCAAGGCAATGACAATCAGCATGAAATAAGGGCCGGCCTTCTGAATGAGGTATTTTTTTTCTATTAAGAGATAGGCAAGGATGGAGGCCCAGGCGAGGAAGGAGAGGGATTCGTACATGTTCGTGAAGGGTGCATGCCCGCTTTCAACCGTCCTGAGCCCAAGGGCGACTGTGTGAAACAGGATTCCGAGGAAAGCCAGCCGGAAACCTGTCTTGGCTAAGTTTCCCTTCTTCGAGAACAGAAAAAAAAGATAGAAGACGGCGGCCATGATGTAGCAGATAAACGTTATCAGAAAAAGAGTGGACTCATTCATTTAGATCTCCTCAGCGCGTTCATGATCCTCTCGAATTCAGACTGGAAGGTCTCCTGGCTTTTTGTGGCCAGTCCTCCAGCAATGACTTCTGTCCGGCCTTCCTTTTCCTTGAGTATCATCCGAATTTCCCGGCTTGGCCAGTAAAAAGCCAGGACAAGCCCGATCATCATCAAGGTACTGCCGATCCAGATCAGATTGGTGCCTGGATCTTTTGCCGCCTGGATGACGGAGTATTGGCTGGCTTGAAAGTCCCTGAGTTCAAATCGGTAGTCCGTCTCTTTTTGGGAGTGAATCTGATCGAAATCCGGGAATTGAGCAAAAATCCAGCCTGAAAAAGCCTGTTCATCATCTCTAAAACCTTCGATAAAGGCGGCCGGGTTGTTGGGTTGAAGGGATCTGGTTGTCACTTGTTTATTCTCGTTGATGACAAAATCGGGAACAAAATGTTTAACAGAAATGACGATGTTATCATCTGGAAGAGGGACTTGCTCTCCGAGCTTCACTTCGATTTTCCGGACAAACGAGGGATCGCTTTTTCGTTTGATGTGGATTTCTACAGCAGGATTTTTCCAGTCCCATCCGTAACTGCTCTGGTAGAAAACAAAACCCTTATGGGAAAGGGGATGGTTGACTTCTATGGTTTTGGTTAGGCTGGGTTTTTCGTTCTCGATCACAGTCAGAGTGCTTTTCCAGTCTCTGACACTTCCATTCGGATAGAGTTCAGTTTCGAATTTGTCCAGCCTGATTTGAAAGTCGGCTTCAGGAACGGCCCGGATTTGTCCTTCAGAGAGAGAGATGCTCTTCCTGAATCCTCCCAGACCGCTGATGATTCCCCCGGCTATAATCACTAAAAGCCCGAGATGGACGATATCGGATCCAAACCAGCTCAGCGTTTTTTTTCGGGCCAAAAGACAAACTTGATCTTTTTCTTCGCTCGTTTTCAATCGATACCGATGGGACAAAAGTGCTTTTTTGATTTCTTCTTTCGATCTCTCCAGCCTCCAGTTTTTACTGAATTTATCTTTTGTTTTGAGAGCGAGAATCCTTTTCGCCTCTTTTTCGATCTTGGGTCTGAGGAGGCGTCTCAGTTTGGGAGTCAGGCGCGTCAGAGTACAGACGATGATGTTTATGGAAAAGAGAAAAAGGAGGGTGATGAACCAGGTGGACTGATACAACCTCGTCAGCTGGAGTTTCTGGAATAATCCAGCCAACTGACCATACTGGGCCACATATTCGGCAGGGCTTCTCTGCTGGGGAATAAGAGTGCCGATTATTGAGGCCAGCGTTATGATTATCAGCAGAAAAATAGCCAGTTTGACAGAGCTGAAGAAGCTAATAAATGATTTCATTCTATTTGAGATAACCTGAAACCTAAATACTAATATTATCGGAATTATCGAAAATTATCAATCCGAAAAAAGTTCTACCTGCGGAAGCAGGAATCCATTCCCCTCCGTCATCCCTGCGGAAGCAGGAAACCAGAACTAAAATAATTCCTATCCAGATATCTCTGGATTCCCGTTTACACGGGAATGACGGGGGAAGGACTCTAGATTCCTGTACCTGCTACCTGCCTTCGCAGGCACAAGCTCCAGCGAAAATCCACTTCCCTCCGTCATCCCTGCGTAGGCAGGGATCCAGTAATATTAATGTTCTTTCTTCTCGTGACGCAGTTCCTCGGCCATGGCTTTGATTTCAGTCAGATCCATCCGCATCTCGCTCCAGCCGTACCAGAGAGCATAATCTGGATTGGCATGGAAAGTCCCCTGGAACGCTCGCATCCTGTGCTCCAAGAACATGACAAATAGCTTTTGCTCAATAGGCGTTGGAGCGTCATGAAAGGCGAGGAGATCGGGGAAGGGATAGGCATAATTTTCAGGCTTGACCAGCAGGCCATCCTTATATAATCCTGCTACAATTTTCACCGCCTCTGCCAGGAGATGGTCGACCTCGTTAATCATCTGGTCGCCTTTCTCGAGCTCTCCCTTGGCAAAATTCAGGGAATGGCACTCGTTACACGTCTTGAGCATTTTATCCCGTTCCTGCTGCCAATCTTCCTGGGTGAGGCGGGCTAAGTTTGCCGCTTTGACGACATCGAGTCTGGCCGTGGGTTTTCCCTCAGGATCAAGGACCCCAAGGGCTTGGAGGATGGTCGCCCGGTCTGCGGCCCACTGTCTGTCCTCTGGCATTGGAAGCCGGACGGCGAGAAATCCCCATGCTGTCAGGACAGCATGATTTTTCTCCTGCATATGGCAGGTTTGACAGGTTGGAGCAGCCACACTCTCGGGAAGGGTTTTATTCTGTTTGAGCAGATAACGCACGCCATGTTTGGAGGCTGAATACATCTCCCACTGCGGATGGTCGAACCCCATATGACAGGTTTGACAGGCCTGTGGCTGTCTGGCCTCTTGAGCCGAAAAAATATGTCGGGTATGGCAGGCATCGCACGATGCCCTTCCGAATCCGGCGCCCTGTTCTTTCAACCCTATGATCTCCTCTTCTGTTTTTAGCCCGATCTTATGACAGCCGCCGCAGCCCTTCATTCCTTCCATCAAGGCCATCGGTTGCCAGTGAGCCGTGGGCATGGCTTTCATGGCCGCCCAGGCAAAGGCGTGCTTTCCCTTCTTGAACTGCTCGACCCTCTCCTCATGACAATTGGCACATGTATCAGGTGTCGGGATCTGAACTTTGGCGACATCATAAGGATCCTTGTGCTCTTCACCGTGACAGGTGGAACAGTTGACTTCATTCTGACTGTGTTTGCTGACCTGCCAATCGGTGACGATATTCGGAGTCACCTCTTTATGGCATTCGATACATTCTTGAGCGTGGGCACCCAGGCAAAAAATGATGCTTATCAGGATAGTAAATACTGCCTTTTTCAAATTTCACCTCCCTGGTTGCTGAGTTCAGCAGATATCGTTCGAGATTACACTGTTTTCAATGAGTTATTCATCCTGCGGGAATGCGGCTTTTTATCAATTTCTTAAGAGAATAGCGCATAAATATTATTGGATTGATATGATATTTTCAACAGAAAAAAGATGCAATCAAGAAAAAGTATGTGGTTTTTTCAAGATTTATCTTCATCGGCCAGCCAGGAACCTAACATAATAAAAAAAAGCCGCGGCAGCAAACGATGCCGCCCCGAGAAATTGCGAGATTTAGCGCCAGGTGTAAAGAGTCACATCTCCACCGAGAAACTCGATGGAATCCACGAGGAGCTGAGCCACGTAACGGGAGTTGTGGATAAAGCCATGGGGGGCTTTCTTGCTCAACTGGTAGTTGTAAGCGGCTTTCAAAAGACGAGCGTTAAACTTGTACCGGTTCGGATAGATATTCTCACCAGGATCCACAGTTCCGTTGGCATTAGTGTCGTTGAAGTAATATGGATACGCAATGGCATCATACACAATGGGGGCTCCTATTTTGTTGGCATAAGCTTGGATCTGAGCATACAGCACGGCTTCCAAATCCTGGATCTCATCTCTTATCGATTCGGTGATGTCCCCATCACCGTCATAATCGGGAGTCGGGTAGGGACGGATTCCGCTGAACGTGAACTTCGCGGGATCCGCGCCTGGGTTTGGCTGGGAGACATCCTGTCCGTGGCAGAAGACACAATCCTCGGCGTTGGGTTTCTGGACATTATGGTTCTTTCCAGTGAAGTCGAAAGGCTTGCTGTCGCTTTTAGTTCCCATATGGCACTCGACACAGGTGTCGAATTTGCTGTTGTGGTTGGGATACATCTTTTGTCCAGCATAAATCTTACCTTGGAACTCGAACCCAGCCTGAACTTCATTCCCAAACGTGATCGCTGCGTTCGGGTAGTAATGGATGTTAATGAATTCATAAGGGCCTGGACCTGTGGCGATCGCTCTGACAATCGAGAGTCCGGATTCTCGTCCTTGGTGACATTCCATGCAGATATTGCTGCTGTCTCCCAAGTCCTCCACCGCTCCAGAGGGGAAGGTGACTGGACCGACTCTTCTCAATGCTGGAGGAGTCGAGTGGCAGGTCGTACAGAGCATAGCGTTGGAGAGTTCTTCTGGTCTGGGCTTTCCGCTCTCAAGGTAATGGGGAAGGCCTTCGGCACTGTGACATTTGGAACAATCTTCTTCCACTTCCCCATCCTCATCCCAGTGTCTCCAGGCCTCGGCTGATCCGTCAAAATGGCCTTCGTCCATTCTCTGCATCCCAGCCATGCTGACAGGACTGTTGAGTTTTGTGTTCAGATCTTCGATGGAATCATACAGAAGCTGGATGATGTACTTGCCGCCGTGGGCGTAGTTAGCCGGATCTTTCAGGGCGACTTGATAGTTGTAGGCAGCTCTCAGCAGGCGGGCTGAGAAGGTCGTGTACCTGTTGCCGTAATTCAGTTCACTCTCATCCGGTTGGCCGTTTTCATTCGTATCAAAAAAGAAGTAAGGATATTCGTCTGCGTCGTAAACAACCGGAGAGCCGATGACTGTGTTCGCATATCTTTGGATGGCAGAATACAGCTTGGGCTTTAAATCAGCAATCTCATAATAAATGCCTTCCGTCATGTCTCCATCACCGTCATAATCCACGAAAGATCCATAATACCTGATATCCTTGGGATCCTTTAAGCCGTTAAAGGGATCGGCCTTGCTGGGACTTAGGGTCTTAAGATGGCAGGTGTTGCAGGCCTGGAGGTCAACTTCCAGAGAATGGGGGTTGTGGCAGGTAATACAGGCGTTGTAACCTTTGACATGGGGGAATCGGGCGTCATAGGATTTTCCAGCATATTCATATCCTCCTTTGACCACGGTTCCGAACTGGTTGGCTGAAGCGGCGTAATAATGGATGTTGAGGAACGGCAGAGAAGGGGAGGGTGTGTCCTCATCCTCAACAGCCGCAGCAGCTATAGCCTCGTTCACGGATTTGGCTGACTCTCTTCCCTGGTGGCACTCCATACACAGGGCTTCTGGCCCTAGATCCTCCAAGATTACGTCAGAGGGGAATTTTACTGATGGGCGATTGCGGAGAGTGCCATCTTCAGGATTTGCATGGCAGACTTCACATTCGACCGTTGTTCCGAGTTCGGCGGGGCTGTTCACAACACCGTCTTGGATGAAATCTTCGAAGCCGGGTGTGCTATGGCATTTGGCACAGAGGATTTCGATTTCTCCTTCTTCATCCCAATGTATAAAAGCCTCGGCTTCTTTATCTGCGTGACCAGAGCCCATCCATAGCTTTTCGGCGTGTGATTTTTTGGATTGGATTCGCGCTGGATTGTCAGACTTGGCGGCGGCCGAGACCAACAGAAATATGGTAACTACAAACACAATGCCGACAATCTGTGTCTTTTTTATCATCATCTCCTCCCCTCTTTATTCCCAGCGATAGCCAAAGGACAGTTCGAAAATATTGGCCTGATAATCGTTGAATCCGGAAAAGGCCTCTTTAAAATCAACGAACCTGTATCCCGCTTGAGCGACAAGGCCGTTTTCAAAAAGGTACTCAACATAACCTTTCAGCATGGTGCGATCGATTTCCCAGAATCCGTTGTTCCAGTAGAGGTTGCCGTAGGCGCCAAGACTCCAATTCGTATTTAGGTTGATATTCACAGAGGCATCCACCAGGTTGGATTTTCCTTCGTACAGTATTTCCCAAGGAAACGTCCCGGCTGGCCCGCTGAATCCAGGTGGATAGGCGATAAGTCGGTTGGCTTCGTGCCGGACATCTATCAGGGTGTAACCGGCAAAGGCTTTGATTTGTTGGCCGTGATACCCAGCCCGGAGGCTTATCTGGTTTTTGGTGGATTCGTAAAGGTCCTCGTAGACCTCGCTCTTGGTCCTGTTCCAGAGATAAGAGCCTGAAAAATTGAATCCCTCGGCTCGGACTTTAACGGTGACCTTAAGCCTGTTGAAGGATGT
>SMTZ1_10003677_pt1 | contig 18960 bp, 18 predicted proteins | sample DeeMarSWOR136_30_FD_25667 | JGI IMG/M metagenome (IMG submission 25667)
AGCAGGACAAAAGTATCTATCAGGTAGCCCCCTTCGGGTAGCATAAAGGTGGAAAGTTGCTCAACCAATGCTATGATGAAAGCCCCGATGATGCTTCCCTTGACGCTTCCTAGTCCTCCCAATACCACAATTACCATGGTTATCACCATGGGATCTCCCCACATGCCGGGATTGACTCCCCTGGTCGGTGCCAACAGAATACCCCCAATCGCTGCCAGTAGTGTGGCTATTCCCATGGTTATCAGCAGTATCCTGGAAACGCTTATCCCCATCAGGTTGGCAATCTCGGCGTCCTGTGCCGTAGCCCTGATGGCTGTGCCCATTTTTGTCTTTGTCAAAAGCAGCTGCACTGCGATAATAGCAGCTGCTGCTATGCCCAGAACCAGGATATTCTGGTTGGCGACCTTGATCCCACCTAGGTACATGTATCCACCGATGAGCTCCTGAACCCCGTGAGTCTCACCCTGAAAAAGCCAGAGCAGGATATTCTCTATAATTATGGCTAAAGCGATGGTGACGAGCAATACAGCGGCATGATGCTCCCGTAAACGGTCGATGATGAAGCGGTAAGCTAACATACCTAGAAGGGTAACGATGACTAGCGTCAGGGCGATGGTTTCAGGGTAGCCCAAGCCAATGCGCCGGATGAAAAAGAACACGCCGTAGGCTCCCAGCATGAAGAACGCCGTATGAGCCAGGTTAATCAGGCGGGCCACGCCGAAGATAAGACAAAAGCCTATCGCCAGGAGGGCATATACACCTCCGTTTACCAGTGTATAAGTTATAATTAGCTCGGTCATAGCACTTTAATCGCGAAAACCTCTTGTCATCGCCAGCAAGATCGGCAGCTGTGCTTGTCCCTGGCCGAAAATAAAGCGGGGATAAACCCCGCCGCGACGTCGTCTGATTCGGACCGTCCGTTCCAATGCAAGCACTTTACAAGCCCTTTACTATCCATGAAATTGGCAGATACTATATATCACATCTCCCCGCCGTGTCAAGGGTTTCCCCGGAGTTTTCAGATTTTCCGACAATTTTATATGCCTCCTTCTCGTCATTGAGGCACCTGAAAGATGCATGGCGATCCCGGCTTGGGTTTTTTACCGTAGGAAAAACGGGAGGCCCCGGCTTTGCCGGGGCCTCCACAGGATTAGCCACCAGGTCAGTTATGTAACTGGCTTGTCATCATCCTTACCAGCCGGCCCACACTGTGACCCAATCAGGATCTACTTCGAAGTCGACTGTGCCTGTATACTCAACGGTAGTCCAGTTGATTCCAGCGACCATCCGGCTCAAGATATTATTAATACCGGCATAATCTGCATTCGGCCAGACTCCTACCTGAGCGCCTTCTCCCGCTCCATCGGTGGGACCACAGCCAGCTATCACCACTCCTAGCAGCAAGAGGCAACTAATAATTGCTAAAACAGTTCTTTTCATTTCCATTACCTCCTTAACTCCCCGTGGGTTGCCACTGTACAGCAAGGCCGGTTACATAGCCGGGGCCATAGATAAGGTCGTGGGTGTTGTAAGGCGGCATCGTGAAGTTGCAGACGGGGTTGTAGCCGATGCTTCCGTAGATTGCGTCTACCTGAGTCGAGTTGAGTGCAGCCAAGCCGCTAATGCCTTGCCATTCGCCATATGTACCGGGGACCCAACGAGGATAATAGCCAGAATAGCCACTTGTAATCTCCTGGACGTTGGATATGTCTTCATACCAGGAGATAAGGTCTTCGTTGGCGACTGACCCTTCAGCTTGCATGGCAGTCTTCAAAACTTTAAGAACATCGTAGGTTGCTGCAGTATATATCGGGAACTCGCCGGGGTTTGCAGCTGTGAACCCGCTAAGGAAAGTTGCCGTCTTGGTGGTCTGTTCTATGTTTGGCGCCCACGTGCCCATGGTAATTTCATACGCGCAATTACCGACGGTGTCATCCCAGAAGGATGCAGGCTGGGCTTCTACATTAATGCCTACCGCAACAGCTGGTATATCAAGCGCGCCCTTCCTGATACTGAAGACGGTGCCAACATCCCCGGACATGACGGTGTAGATAATGTGGCACTCTGCGGTTTCTATTGCGTTCAGGAGGGGGTCAACTTGTGTAGAACTAGCCTTGTCACTGACTCGTGCTACTGGGCCAAGCGTCCATCCCATCCCTGGAATCAGCGCAGAGGCCGTAGCTACTATCGAGTCACACCACGTTAAGCTCTCGGCGAATATGGCAACTTTTGGCGTTGTAATACCATAATTTGCTTGCAGGAATTGTGCGACGCTGCTCAGCATCAGGAAAGAGTTGCTCAGCAGAAAGACGTCGTTGAACGGGGTGCCTCTGAACAGGTACTTGTACATTGCATACGCCGGTACGACTTGGTAGTAGGGGGCATATTGTAGTAGAGAATATGTGGCGGCACCGCAGATGAACATGGTCAGATTATTGCCACAGGCCACGGGTATCTCGTTCATCACGCCCTCTGTCCTGAAGCCCCCGAGAACAAACTCTGCGTTCGGGTTCGCCGTAATCGCGGCTAAAAGCTTGGTTCCTGCACCCGCATAGTCATCTATTTCGTCGGTCTCTACCTCGATGGGGTTGAACACATAGTCGGTGCCACCGACATCAAACGTGCCGATTTCGGTAGCTGCCAGCTCAGCACCCTTCATCATATGTTGTCCTTGCGTGTACTCCATCGGGCCAGCTATGAGGACATCAATTTCGTTGGGCTGTCCTGATACCATACCAGGCAGGACTAATCCCATCAGCAGAAGACTGGCGATAATCAAGAAAACAATCTTTTTCAATACATCAACCTCCTTTTAATTTCCGTTAGCTAACCTTCGGTGCTGGAATAAACCAGTCGACCACTGGTTGCCTCCAGCAACCTTAATCTTGATACACTATCCCGATAGAATCACCTCCTTTCCGGCTTCCGGTCTCCCGATTTTTTCCTATCTCCTATGAGGGTAAATCAGCCACCGGCAGAACCAAAAACTCACTGAAAACTCGACCTTTTAAACATCTACAATAGTTGTTATCTTAGACGCTGCCAGATTCTACCCGAGCCTAAGTTTTCCCTTCCTGCACCTCCTTCAATGTAACTCCATTATATATCGCCTCTCGACCCCTGTCAATTATTCCTCTTGCGTGCGCTTTATTCTGCCTTTTTTCTTTAATAATTGAAGTGTAGCATATGAATATTAAGATAATGTTAAAAATTTAGGGAGATGTGAAAATTTTTTAAAAAAGTCTATTTTTCTAGGCCTCCTGTCATTGCCAGCGAAGCTTGGCAATCCATCCAATTAAATTCTAAATCCTAATCACCAAGCTCTAAACAAATCAAAATATAAAAATTCAAATATCTAAACCATTTTGATGATTGGGATTTTGGTAAGAACAATCAAATTCCTTCTTGTGTTTGGCATTCGGAGCTTGGATTTTAAAATTTGGAACCGGCCGTTATAGGTCTTATCCCTGCTCATAATGGCGGGCGCGGAATGGAAACTGGCAAATTCAGCGTCTTCGGGCTCGCCTAGTTCTCTTTTTGCTTTTTTTAGTCCGGCTAAGTATTTTTTTACGCACTAAATAAATCACCAGTCCCGCTACTACCACCGCCGCCGCTATAATCCCGCCAATTAGCGGCCAGTTAATTGGCGGCGGAATCTCTTCAAAGTTAGCCTTTACGGAATAGTAGCCCTCTATGGTGATGGTGGTTGCCGCAGCATCAACATCGTCGATGGTGCCCACCTCGCCAGTCCAGCTGACAAACCGGTAACCCTCCGCGGGCTCGGCAACCAGATTAACAATCGTTTTGGGAGCATAGGTAAAAGTTCCCTCACCAGGTTGAGTGACCGAACCTCCCGTGGTGCTGTAGATAGTCAGGACACACTGTGATGGTGGCACCGCAAGTACCAGGTTCCATTTGGCGAGTTCGGCCTCACGGCCTGCGGCGACCACGATACCGCCGTCCTTAACCCCTACCGTGTGAAGGCTGCCTGCAGCAACCTTGATGACGTCCGTCCACTCACCCACATTACACTGCATATATTCGTTGTCTCCAGTAGCAACCACAGTGCCGTCGCCTTTAACCCCCACGGTGTACCCCCAGCCTGCGGCGACCGTATCGATTTCCGTCCAGTTGCCGACATCACACTCCCCAAACTCGTTGTCTCCCACAGCGACCAGGGTGCCATCCGCTTTTAGCCCCACCGTATGCCAGTAGCCTGCGGTTACCTTATCGATGTCCCTCCAGCCGCCGACATCACACTGCCCGTACTCGTTATTCCCTGTGGCTACCACGGTGCCATCCGCTTTAAGCCCCACCGTGTGCCAGTAGCCTGCGGCGACTTCATTGATTTCCGTCCAGCCGCCGACATCACGCTGCCCAAACTCATTGTTTCCCGCGGCGACCACGGCTCCGCCAGCTTTCACACCCACCGTGTGAGAATAGCCTGCAGCAACCTCAATGATGTCTGTCCAGTTGCCAACAGCGCACTGCCCGTAGTTGTTCAATCCCACGGCGACCACGTTGCCCTCAGCTTTAAGCCCAGCCGTGTGATAGTCGCCTGCAGCGACCTGGACGATGTCCGTCCAGTTGCCTACATTGCACTGCCCTTCTTTGTTATCTCCCACAGCAATCACGGTGCCGTCCGCCTTAACACCCACCGTGTGGGAGTGGCCTGCGGCGACCTGAGTGATGCCCTCAAATCTGCCAACATCGCATTGCCCATAGTAATCCTCTCCCACAGCGACCACGGTGCCATCCGCTTTAAGCCCCACCGTGTGAGAGTAGCCTGCGTCGACCTGGATGATGTCCGTCCAGCCACCAACATTGCATTGCCCTTCTGCGTTTTCTCCAGTGGCGACCACGGTGCCGTCCACCTTACGCCCCACCGTGTAAGAGCTGCCTGCCTCGACCTGGATGATGTCCGTCCAGCCATCTACATCACACTGCCCGTGGATGTTGCTCCCCGCGGCAACCACGGTGCCGTCTGACTTAACACCTACCGTGTGAGCGCTGCCTGCAGCAACCTGGATGATGTCCGTCCAGTTGCCTACATCGCACTGCCCTAAGTTGTTGTACCCCACGGTGACCACGGTGCCATCAGACTTAAGCCCTACTGTGTGATATATGCCTGCGGCAACCTGGATGATGTCCGTCCAGTTGCTAACAATGCACTGCCCATAGTAATTCATTCCTATGGCGACCGCGGTGCCATTCGCCTTAACACCTACCGTGTGCCAGCCGCTTGCGGCAACCTGGATGATGTCCGTCCAGTAATCCACCTCGCACTGCAAGTAGTGGTTGCCTCCCGCGGCGACCACGGTGCCATCCGCCTTAACACCCACCGTGTGAGAACTGCCTGCAGCGACATAGATGATGTCCGTCCAGCCACCAACATTGCACTGCCCCTCATCGTTTTCTCCAATGGCGACCACCGTGCCATCCGCTTTGAGCCCCACCGTATACCCCCAGCCTGCAGCGACCATGGGCGTTACCTGTTCTTGAGGTGTACTTAATAGCATTGCCGAAACAGCGATGGGGCTGTCTACCGCCAAATGAATGGAGGTGCCATCTGGCGAGTTCATGGTCACAGAATCTTCCGCTGCCGACACAGGAAGAATCAAGCTGAATACCAAAAAGATAGAGAGGATAGCTAATAAGAGTATTTTTTTATTTTTCATTGCTGCCTCCTATGTCAGTCATCTAAAAACTGAAACGCCTTTCGTGGGCATGAAACTCTCCCCTTTTGTGAAGTTTGGCTTTTTTAAAGTCCCAGCTTACATTATATTACCCCTATACTGTCAAGGGCGCAGCGGATTACTTTTCGTTATCGCGGGTCCCTCGCCTCTTTTCATTACAAGGCCCAATACAATCGGGACGTGGCAATCCCATTGGTTAAATTCTAAATCCTAATTTCGAAACTCTGAACAAATTCAAATATCGAAATTAAAACTCTAAACCGTTTTGGTCATTGGTATTTTGATGAGAATAATCAGCCTTTCCTTTCTTTTGTTTAGGATTTGGCGCCTGGAATTTGGGATTTCTTCTGGAGCATCTTGTCCACGGCGGCTATCGCCTTGAGCCGAATTCCTTCGGGAACCTTCACCTCGGGACTCATCTCTTCCAAAGACCATAAAACTTTCTCCAGGGTAATCAACTTCATGTTGGGACAGATTGCCTGCTCGGAAACAGGGATAAACCTCTTGCCGGGATTCTCTTTTCTAAGTCGGTGTATTATTCCCACCTCCGTGCCCACGACCATCTCCCTGACCTCATCCCGCCGGGCATATCTGCACATCCCGCTGGTGCTGGCTACTTCGTCGGCCAGGGCGATGACCTCCGGCTTGCACTCGGGATGAACTACCACCCTGGCTTGGGGATACTCCTGCTTTAACTTTTTTATCCTTTCCGGCTTTATCCTGACATGTGTGGGGCAGAAGCCGGGCCAAAGAATCATCTTTTTGCCCGTCCTGGATGAGACATAATGCCCGAGATACTGGTCGGGGACAAATAATATCTCACGGGCATCTAGGCTTTCCACGACCTCGACGGCATTGGATGAGGTACAGCAGATATCCGATTCCGCCTTGACTTCGGCTGAGGAGTTGATATAGCAGACCACCACTGCTTGGGGATGTTCCTTTTTCTTCGCCCGTAAGCGTTCAGCGGTAATCATATCCGCAAGGGGGCAGCCAGCATTCAACTCAGGCAGCAAGACCACCTTATCAGGGCAGAGGATGGAGGCTGTTTCCGCCATGAAGTGGACCCCGCAGAACACGATTACATCGGAACGGGTTTTGGCAGCCCTCTGGCTCAGCTCCAAAGAATCGCCTACGAAGTCGGCTATGTCCTGAACCTCGCCCAGTTGATAGTTATGGACGAGTATAACGGCATTCTTTTTTTTCTTAAGGGCCGAGATTTTCCCTGCCAATCCGGCATCCCTATTTTCCATTTGTGGTCATCCTTTCAGCATGTGTGTACACATTCATTCTCTTGCCCCTGACGAAGCCCACCAGAGTCACGCCTAAATCGTTAGCTAATCTCACTCCCAGGTCAGTGGGGGCAGACTTAGAGGCGATTATGGGGACATTTCTTCTGGCTACCTTGAGCACTATCTCAGAAGAGACCCTTCCGCTGGTGATTATTATACGGTCATCCGTCGTTATGTTATTCAAGACGCATTCGCCAATAATTTTGTCCACTGCATTATGCCTTCCTATATCTTCGCTAAACACTATGATATTCCTCGTATCGCACAGGGCGACACTGTGGACGCCACCGGTGGCCCGATAAATCTGAGAGCGATGTTGAAACTCGTTCACCAGGGCTAAGACCTCGAGAGTTGATATTTTAACCCGAGATTTGACCTTCACTTGATCTTGAGCATCAATGGCGCTATAGAAAGAAGCTCCCCTCCCGCAACCTGATGTTATGAACCTCTTAAACAAAGCATCACTGGCAAGCTCTTCATCTTCTTCAGTTTCCACCCGAACCACGCCCCTCCGGTCATCAACCAGTATCTTCTTAATCTCATCTTTACGCCTAAGTAAACCCTCGGAGAAAAGAAAACCGACCGCCAAATACCTTAAGTTTGCCGGGGAACAGAGCAGGGTCACCAGTTCCCGGTTATTTAAGATGATAGTGAGGGGAAACTCTTTAGCCACTACATCATCAATGCTGCTGCTACCTGTTTCGGTAAGCTTCAATACAGCCAACTTCTCTGTCTCATTGTCCATTCTTCTCTATCCTCACCTGGTCTCCAGCCCTGACGCAGCCACCGTGTATCACGCTCGCAAATAGCCCCTCCCTAGGCATGATGCATTTGCCTATTTCCTGGCGGATAGCGCAACCACTGTGGCACTCCTTGCCAATCTGGGTGACATCGAGAAGGACGTCCTTTCCAATGGAGATTCTTGTGCCTACAGGCAAGGAGACGAGTTCCACCCCCTGGGTGGTGAGGTTTTCAGCAAAATCACCGGAACCCACCTCGAAGCCCAGTTTCTTCACTCTGTCAATGCTCTCCATTGCTAAAAGGCTCACCTGCCGATGGGTACAGCAGTCAGCGTGGGCATCGCCAACCAAGCCGTAGCCTTCCTTAAAAATACCTTCGGCTACAGCTTTTTTTCTGGTGCCTTTCTCTTCACTCTTACAGACGGCAATTAATTTCGCCAATGAGCAACAATTTGTATTATACACGTTCTTATTACCCGCTCGCTATATCAATGAGAAGCAATAGCCCATAGCCAGAGACAGCACACTGACAACCGCCAGATAAATAGCCAGAATCCTGCCACCGAATTCCTTTCTCAGGACTAGTATAGTGCCCCAACTGGTAATCGGCCCTACCAATAGGAGCACCATTCCCGCGCCGATATTCATTCCCTGCGACACGAAGGCGTGGACCAGGGGGACACTGGCTGTGGAGCAGATATACATGATTAAGCCGAAGCCAAGGCTGAAAAGATACCCCAGTCCCCCGCTGAAATGAGCGCCGACGAACTCTCCCACCGGAGCCACCGCTGCTACCAAAGCCGCCAGGGCCAAACCCAGGAGCAACTCCGGCCCAATCTCCTTGACCATATCCACAAAGGCATATCTGAATACATGTTTTACTCTGTGAGCAACTTGCCGAGAGCCTCCTCCCATATATTCCTCCGGACTATTTACAAAGGCTTGCTGGCAGTGGGTGCAGCAGAAATAATACGTCTCCCCACCATATTCTGCCGTAGCCGCTTTCCCCACCTCGACATTCATTCCGCAGACAGGGTCAACAGCCTGTTGCTCTTGAGGAGTAGGAATTTTAGGTTTGACCGTGATGAGATTTCCCACCAGCCCCATAATCAAGCCCATGGCTATCACGGCAAAGAAGATGAATATGGTGAACTTTAAGCCCATGAGACGATAGGCGACGAGAAGAGCAGTTATGGAGGTAGCCGGCGTTGCCACCAGGAAGGCTAGGACTGGTCCCAACCTCGCCCCCTTCTGGCGCAGGCTCACCGCTACCGGCAGGGAACCCAAACAGCAGATAGGAAGGATTGTCCCGATAAGGGTGGAGTAAAGGATTGGCTTCATACCCTTTCCGCCGAGGTGTCTCTCCACCCACTGTGTGGGAACAAATTCGTGAATCAGGCCGCTCAATAGAAACCCTATTGCCAGAAAGGGCAATACCTCAATGAGATAATCCTTGAATACTATGAAATACTGGACTATCAACTATTTACCTCAGGTAGATTGAAGCCGTGGCTGGCTATATTGCAGCCTAGTTTCTCATTTATATGCCTTTGCCGTGATGCTGAAAAGCTTCTCTTGCGTCTGGTTTGCCTTGTTCTCTACATAAAATTCCCGGCTTGATACTATCTCTATGTCCTTAAAGCCAGCTTTCTTTATCTTTTCCAAGTATTTCTGCTGCTCCAATGCCCCGGCGATACAACATGCCCAGGCATTCGAGTCACTCTTTATCTCATCGGGGAGCGCTCTCTCCGAGACAATATCAGAGACTGTGAGCCTTCCGCCAGGTTTCAGGACTCGGTAAGCTTCCCGGAAGGCTTTAGCTTTATCCGACGATAGATTGATAACGCAGTTGCTGATAATCGCATCCACAGATTTATCCTCGACCGGGAGTTTCTCGATTTCACCCAGGCGAAACTCAACATTGTGGTAGCCATGATCCATGGCGATGCTTTTTGCCCTATCCACCATCTCCTCCGTCATATCAACCCCGATGGCCTTGCCAGTCGGGCCGACTTTGTTGGCTGCTAAAAATACATCTATCCCAGCTCCTGACCCTAAATCCAGGATCACCTCACCCGCTTTGAGATCTGCTGTGGCAGTAGGGTTACCACACCCCAAACCCATAACTGAATCTTCCGGGATATGTTCCAAATCCTCTCTCAAATATTCGTTACCCTTAGCTTGCAACAAGGAACTAGCCCCACTAGAACAACTTGGACAGCAGCTTTCCTGGCCTTGCTTAGCTATCCGAGCGTATCTCCCCTTCACCGCCTTCTTGATTTCCTTATCTTTCATAATTCACCTCCTGACATTTGCATAGCAATAGCTCCTTCATTAGAGCTTCGCAATCAATAATTAACCTGGCTAATCTGGCATCTGTAAGCTTGTAGTAAATCTTTTGGGCTTCCTGCCTCTCTTTCACAATATTACATTCCTTAAGAGCTCTCAGGTGGTGCGAAATCAGGGATTGCTCCTTATTCAGAACGCTGGTGAGTTCTCCAACGCACCTTTCGCCTTTAGCCAGCAGTTTGAGTATCTGGAGCCTTGTTGGCTCCCCAATGCACTTGAGGAACCTTGCCTGGTCTTCAATTATGGTCATATGAATCCCCGTTTATATGAATTATAATTCATATATTTTAAAAAGTCAATAAAGCCTAAATAGCGCGCTTGAGATAACTAATAGACTGCGTGAAATAACAGGAAAACAGAGCGGGGTGATTAAATGCCAGGTCTACGTCTTCAGTTTCTGCCGTCCTAAGTAATCCTCAATGGCCGATTTAAGCGCCTCCTCGGCCAGGACCGAACAGTGTACCTTGACCGGCGGCAGTCCATCCAAAGCTTCAACCACTGCTTTGTTGGAGATTTTCAGCGCCTCTTCTATGCTCTTACCCTTCACCATCTCAGTGACCATGGAGCTGGTGGCGATGGCGGCTCCACAGCCGAAGGTCTTGAATTTAGCGTCAATGATGATGCCATCCTTGACCTTGATGTAAAGCTCCATAATATCGCCGCAGACTGGATTCCCGACATGCCCCACGCCATCGGGGTCCTCCATCTCCCCGACGTTGCGGGGATTCTTGAAGTGCTCCATCACTTTCTCGCTGTACAGTGACCAAGGGTCAGTCATTTGTTTCGCTCCTATTTTTAAGTCTTGGAAAGTGGGGACATGGCTCTCAGCTTGGCGACAATTCCCGGCAAGACCTCCAGGACTCGGTCTATATCTGCTTCCGTGTTTTCTCGCCCCAGGGTAAACCTGAGTGAGCCATGAGCTTGCTCGGGGGGAAGCCCCAGCGCCAGAAGAACATGGGACGGTTCCAGGCTTGCCGAGCTACAAGCTGAGCCGGTAGAAGCACAGATGCCCTCTAAGTCAAGATTTAAAAGCAAGGATTCCCCTTCCACAAAATCAACGATGACATTGACATTGTTGGGTAGCCTTCTCTCGGGGTGACCATTTAAGCGGATGTGGTCAATCTTCTTCCCGAGACCTTTAATTAGCTTATCCCGAAGACAAGCCAGCCGTTCCGCTTCCTGGCCTATCTCCTGCCCGGCAAGCTCCACTGCCTTGCCCAGTCCTACGATAGCCGGAACATTTTCGGTGCCGGCCCTGCGCCTTTTTTCTTGTTCCCCTCCATGCATAAGGGAAACCAACTTGGTGCCTTTTCTGACATACAGCGCCCCCACTCCTTTAGGTCCGTATAGCTTATGTGCTGAAATAGCAAGCAAGTCCACCTTAAGTTTATCCACGTTCACCGGGATATGCCCCACTGTCTGCACGGCATCGCTGTGAAAATAAACCCCGGCCTCTCTGGCAATTCTACCTATTTCCTCCACAGGCTCTACGGTGCCTACCTCGTTGTTGGCGTGCATGACTGAGATAAGGATGGTTTTGTCGGTAATAGCTTTCCTGACATCGTCAAGATCAACCAGGCCATATTTATCAACCGGCAGGTAGGTTATCCTGAATCCCCTTCTCTCTAAAAATTTACACACCTCTAGCACAGCGTGGTGCTCGATGGAGGTGGTGATGATATGATTTCCTCTAGGCTCGTTAGCGAAGGCAACGCCCTTGAGGGCGAAATTATCCGCTTCCGTTCCTCCGCTGGTAAAGATAATCTCCTCGCTGCGGGCGCCGATAAGTTCTGCCACCTTGGTCCTGGCTTCTTCTACAGCCCCCCTCGCCTCCTGTCCGTAAGAATAGATGCTCGAAGGATTGCCAAAGGCGTCGGTAAAAAAAGGCAGCACGGCCTTCACTACTTCAGGATGAGTTGGCGTGGTAGCAGCATGGTCCAGATATATCCTTCTCATCTAACCCTCTACCCCCCCAGCCCACTATAAAATTGCCACATCTCCATAAAATCTAACGGAATTTTAGCATTTAGATATCTACTACTCAAATATCAGACAGGAAGATGGCAGAGTAAAAGACGAATTCCAAGCACCAAATCCGAGTATTGGTATTCAGCCATCAGTGGTCAGCTTTTAGTTTCAGTTAAGTTAACAGAATTTTAATATTTAAATGCTATGATATAATCGGTTTTGTCATGTGCGTTGATAGAGCAGGCGAAGTAGTCTGGCTGATAAATTAGACAACTACAAGAATTTGGAGCCAGAAACAAGAGAGGAGATGGTTTTGTTGGTATTGTTTAAAAGATTAAGTTGCTGGAGGCAACTGGTTGTTAACCGGTTTTTTCCAGCACCGGTGGTTCGCTCCGATGAAATCGGAGTAACTACAAACTAAGAAGAAGGTTGCTACATGGTGAAAAAAATTGTTTTCCTGATTATGGCCGGTCTTTTGGTGACAGGGTTGGTCCTGCTTGGCTGTAGTGAAGCAAAACCCGAGCCAGTACTCTATGTCTTCGAAGATGGGAAAATTAACATCGGTATAGCCGGAGAACTGACTCACATGGCTGGCGAGATGCAATGGGCAGGCGCCATGCTGGCACAGGAAGAAATCAATGGCAACGGTGGGATAGACATAGATGGAGTGTCCTATATCTTGGAGTTGGTCCCCCTGGAGACCGGTGAAGAAACCGTGGACCCTACTGGTCTCACCGGCGCGTTTAATCTTACGGCAGCGATAGAAAACGTGGACTTCGTCCTCGGCGGTTCCCGGGCAGAAGCCGTTGGAGCCTACCGAGATGTAGCTATGGAGAAGTATGTAATTTTCATCAACTGTGGTGCAGCTGCAGAGACGCTACAGCATAGCGTAGTCGACGATTACGCGGGCTACCGGTTCTGGTTCAAGGGCATGCCGTATAATGAGTATTTTTTTGGTCAGAGCATTGTACAGACCCTGGGGGCGGTGGCAATAAAGCTCAGAGAGAAAATAGGAGTAGCAGCTAATTATACGCTGAAGGCCGCCATAATCGCTGACAATTTAGCATGGGCTCGTGATCAAGTAACCGTTATCGAGAGACTGCTACCGAGTGTAGACGTGAATCTTATTCGCAGCTTCTGGGTATCTTCTACAGGAGACTCAGCGGAAATGATATCTACACTGACCACGATAGCAGGCGACGATCCCCACTTTATCATTCCCATATTCTCCGATGATGCTGGCGCTCTCTATGATGTGCTGCGTGCCTCTTATGTGCCGGATGCTATGTCGGTAGGCATTAACGTAATGGCTCAACTTAAAAACCCTTGGGGTGCTGGCAACCTTACCACAGCTCCCCCTGGCGGCCCCGCTTGTGCTTATGAGGTTATACTGGATACCTGGGCGGAGGGTTTAGAGCAAACCGAGAAGACGGCGGCTTTCCTTGACTCGTTCATGACCTATTCTGGAGGAGAGTACCCACTTAATACCGCAGCTACCTATGATGCTCTTTTCAGTTTGAAAGAGGCTATCGAGGCGGTGGCGTGGTATGATGCGGAGGAAGGAGCTGCATACGCGTGGGCTGATGACATTATTCAGTGGATGGAAGACCCGGACAACGCTCAGTTGACCACAACCGGCTTGACTGCCTATTATCCCCGGCCAGAGACCACGGCTGCCGGAAAGCTAGCGCTCACCGAGGCCCAGGTGCGCTCATTGTATGATCTTAGTAGCTATAACTATACATATACGTATGACGCTAAAGACTGGACAATGCCGGCACATACCACTCATGACCTGGCATACGGACCTGGACTCTTGACTGGCATTGGCGCTCAGTGGCAGTGGGATGTAGAGGCTAGTCAGTGGAAGAAGGTCAGCGTATGGCCAATGGATTTCGGAGACGAATACGACGAGATGTTGACCGACCAGTATGGCTGCTGGAACTTTGCGTACAACGGCACGAAGGCCCTTGTAATACCTTGTAATGTAATCACACACTTCGGCGGCACGTGTCCATAATTGCCCACTTCCTTGAGTGCTAGACCTGGCAGTGACCCCGGTCTCACTCGGGGTCACCGCTCTTTTTTACCGTCCGCATCTTGTCGTTGCGAGGCTGACGAAGTCAGCCGAAGCAATCTCGTGGCGTGGTAATGAGATTGCCGCACACCTTTCAGGTGCTCGCAATGACGAGAAAGTGAAGGGCTCGCAATGACAAAAAAACTCAAGTGGCTAGACATTGCTTGACGATAGAGGTATACTAGCTGGCACGTCTGCCGAGCCGCCGCTCTGGTAGCTAGAGAGGGACCAACTAAGAGGAGAAAATTCTAAGCACTAAATACGAAATACTAAACAAAAGGAAGGGAAAATTTAATTCCTCTCATTAAAACTCAAATGTCCAAAACAAGAAAGGTTTGAATTTTGGAATTAGGATTTGGAATTTGTTTTAGATTTAGATATTAGGATTTAGGATTATGGATGAAGTTATTATTTCCCGTGCCATTGTTGGAAGCTACATGAAAGACTTCATGGGGGCGATGGAGGCGGATGTTGCTGTAGCTGGGGCTGGGCCGGCCGGGCTTACCACTGCATACTATCTGGCGAAAGAGGGAATAAAGGTGATAGTATTTGAAAGGCAGCTTCGTGTTGGCGGTGGCATGTCCGGAGGAGGGATGATGTTTAACCGCATCGTCGTTCAGGAAGAAGGCAAGCGGATATTGGATGAGTTTGAAGTTTCAACTGAAGAATATGAAAAGGGGTACTATGTCGCTGATTCGCTAGAGGCTATTTCAACTATCTGCTCAAAGGCTATAAAAGCCGGGGCGAAGATTTTCAATTTGATTAACGTTGAAGATGTCATGGTTCGGGAAGATGACAGGATAACCGGGCTTGTTTTGAATTGGAGTGCTGTTTCTTGGTCGAAGCTGCATGTGGACCCTTTAGCTGTGAGGTGCAAGGTGGCTGTGGATGCCACCGGGCACGACGCTGAAGTCTGCCGTATCGTGGTAGGGAAGATAGGCCCCAAGTTAAGGACGAAGACGGGGGAAGTTATGGGGGAGAAGTCCATGTGGGCTGAGAGGGGAGAAAGAGAAATACTGGAAAACACCAGGGAAGTCTATCCCGGACTAGTGGTCGCTGGTATGACAGCGAACGCCGTTTTTGGTTCCCCGAGGATGGGAGCAATTTTTGGTGGCATGCTTTTGTCCGGTAAAAAGGCTGCCCGGGTAGCTAAGGAATTACTTAAGCAAGGTTAAATTTGCTATGGCAAAGACAGTAGCTGAAATCAACGAAAAAATCAGAAAAGGTAAGGCTGTCGTGGTGACTGCCGAGGAAGTGATCGACATCGCTAAGGAAAAAGGCGTAAGCAGGGCGGCCGAGGAAATCGGCCGAGGAAATTGATGTGGTTACCACCGGTACCTTCGGTCCCATGTGCGGGTCTGGTGCTTTTTTCAATGTTGGACATTCCAAGCCGAGGATGAAATTTGGCGGCGGCAAGGTTTACCTTAATGATGTTCCGGTCTATACCGGGACAGCTGCTGTTGATATTTTCCTCGGGGCAACTGCCAAGGAGCTCGTAGCAGGGAAGGACGTAATACTTACCGCTACCGCTTTTGGAACTGACTGCTACCCCCGGAAAAAGCTGGAGACCCTGATTAACATTAAGGACATAAATGAGGCAATTTTATTTAATCTCAGAAATGCCTACCAGAACTATAATGTTGCGGTGAACCTCTCCGAGAAGGTTATCTATACTTATATGGGGGTGATTAAGCCGAATTTGGGAAACGCTAATTACTCTACAGCGGGGCAACTCTCACCGCTGTTGAACGACCCCTACTATAAGACCATAGGTGTTGGGACGAAGATTTTCCTGGGCGGCGGAATAGGTTATGTAGCCTGGCATGGTACGCAGCATGATCCTGCTGCTCTCAGGGGAGACAATGGCGTGCCGCGGCGGGGGGCAGGGACACTGGCCGTGATTGGAGATTTGAAGCAGATGAAGCCGGAGTGGCTAGTAGGGACAAGCATGCTTGGTTACGGCTGTACATTAACTGTGGGTATAGGTGTCCCGATCCCCATACTTTCCGAGGAGATTCTCCGCTACACTGTAGTAAGCGATGCTGATATCCTGGCGCCCGTGGTGGACTATTCCGAGGCTTATCCCCAGATGAAGCCAGATATCCTGGGGGAGGTTAGCTACGCTGAACTCAGAAGTGGTCGTATAAAGGTTCAGGGGAAGGATGTCCCGACTGGTTCTTTATCTAGCTATCTTAAAGCGGTGGAAATTGCCAGTATCTTGAAAAAATGGATAGAGAAAGGTGAGTTTTTGCTTACCGAGCCTGTGGCTCCCTTGCCCGGAGTGGAGTCAGGCATAACCTTTAAGCCGCTTAAGGAAAGACCGATAGGGGAGTAATTAACAAAAATGAACGTCTCCAGAAGAATAGTGCTTCACTTCCCGCCCAATATAACAGAGCAGCCGGTCGTTTACCGTCTGGTCAGGGATTTTGGTCTCACCTTTAATATCCTCAAGGCTTCAGTATCGCCGGGAGAGGAAGGATTGCTGGTCATGGAGCTAAGCGGTGAGGAGAAAAACTATAATAAGGGCATCAAATACCTCACCGAGGCCGGGGTAGAAATCCAGTCCTTAAGCCAGGATGTCGTCCGCGATGAATCCCGGTGCACTCATTGTGGAGCTTGTATCACTATTTGCCCCACCGAGGCTTTTGCTCTGGAGCCAAGAACCAGGAAAGTGCTTTTTGACCACAATAAGTGTGTTGTCTGTGGGCTGTGTGTCAAGGCTTGCCCTCCCCGGGCGATGATATTGAATTTCTGACCCTAAACGAGGTGAAGGGAAGGAATCCCCATGCATGAGCCACGTTTCTACCGCCACTGGATTAAAGACAGCGATTTGGTTTCTTTTGAGGTAGCAGTAAAGCAGACAGACCTATACATCCGCGCCCGGCGTAATCTAAGGAATAAAGCTCGTGATTCCGTGCTAAAGCACCGTGGCTCTCTAGAGGCATATATTGAGCGTCATCCTCTTTTCCTGACCACATTGGAGCCTTACCAGGCTGAAGCTGAAGCCCCGGCCATTGTCAAAGAAATGGCCAGGGTATCTCAATTAACAGGTGTTGGTCCTATGGCAGCGGTAGCTGGCGCCATTGCTGAAGCAGTAGGCAAGGATTTACTCGCTTTCTCGCCTGAGGCGATTGTGGAAAATGGTGGCGATATTTTTCTGAAAATATCTAAGAAGAGGCTGGTGGGCATCTACGCCGGGCAATCCGCTTTTACTAAAAAAATTGCCCTGGAAATTACGCCTGGAGAAACACCACTGGGCATAGGCACGTCTTCAGGAACCGTAGGACATTCTTTAAGCATGGGCAGCGCTGACGCCGTTATTGCCCTTTCACCCTCGGCAGCTTTAGCTGATGCCGCAGCCACAGCCCTGGGCAATATAGTCAAGGCCGCAAATGATATTCCTAAGGCAATTGAAAAAGCCCGGAGTATCGAGGAGCTACGTAGTGTGGTTATTATTGTGGGCGACAAAATGGGTGTCTGGGGCAAGGTGAAAATTGTGCCCCTTGGGTAGTCCCTTCTTTTTTGCCCCAAGCAGTGATAAAGTTTTATGCAATGAGAAAGTTGCCTAACCTCCGTGTGCAATTAGCCCCCCGGCATCCTAGGGGACTAATCCTGTCCAATCCTGTGATGGTAGCCTCTGGCGTAGCTGGCTATGGCATGGAGTATGCTGAAATTGCTGATATACAAAAGCTGGGCGCCATTGTCTGTAAAGGGACGACTCTTATGCCCAAAGAGGGAAATGCCCAACCGCGACTGGTGGAAACCGCTGGTGGGCTGCTTAATTCGGTGGGCTGGGAAAATATCGGTGTTGACGCCCTGATTGAAGAAAAAGCTCCTGTGTGGGCAAGATGGCGGGTTCCGGTTATTGTTAATGTTGCCGGGGAAACAATAGACGAGTATGTGGCTGTGACCAGCAAATTGGAAGGTGTGCCTGGGGTCAGCGGAATTGAGCTAAATATTAGCTGCCCCAATGTTTCCGCGGGAGGGATGGAATTTGGTGTCGACCCCGAGCTTGCTGCTCGGGTAACTTCGGCGGTTAAAGCTGCCACCACCTTACCGGTTATCGTTAAGTTGAGTCCCAATGTAACCGATATTAAGGAAATCGCTTTGGCCGTGGAAAAAGCTGGAGCCGATGCTGTATCCCTGATTAACACGCTGAAGGGCATGGCAATTGATATAGACCAGAGAAAGCCTTGCCTGGGGAATATTTCAGGCGGACTTTCTGGCCCCGCTATCAAGCCTGTGGCTCTTTATATGGTATTCGAGGCAGCCAGGGTGGTCCGTATTCCAGTGATAGGATGCGGCGGCATTGCTTGTGCAGAGGATGCCCTGGAGTTTATTATGGCTGGAGCTACGGCCATACAGATTGGCACAGCCTGCCTGACTAGTCCTGACATCTGTCTTACCATACTGGAGGGGATAGAGCATTTTATGCAGGACAAGGGGGTGGAGAATCTCACTGACCTTATTGGCGTTGCCCAGAATAAGTCTTGATAAGCCTGCTATTTGGCGGTCGCTTCCTTCTGGATGAAGCGGATGATGTCCTCTGTGGAAGTGCCCGGGCCAAAAACAGCTTTTACGCCCATTTGTTGTAAGCTGGGAATGTCGTCCTCGGGTATTATGCCACCAGCGATAACCAGGGCATCTGCTCTTCCTTTTTTTCTTAATCCTTCTATGATTGGTGGGAAGAGCTCTAAGTGAGTCAACCCCACAACATCTACATCCTCCTGGATAGCTGCCTCGACAATCATCTCGGGAGTTTGTCGGATACCACTATAGATTACCTCCATGCCGGCATCCCGCAAAGCTCTGGCTACCACTTTAGCACCCCGGTCATG
>SMTZ1_10006062_pt1 | contig 18949 bp, 10 predicted proteins | sample DeeMarSWOR136_30_FD_25667 | JGI IMG/M metagenome (IMG submission 25667)
ACGGAGGTATTCTTTTTCACAAACACGAAAGCTCAAAAAATGGGTCATCACGAGAATATGGGACGTCTGCGGGAGTTTTCCTGCAAATCGCCCGCGTAATTCGCGCTTCAAACCATGCTGAGACCCGGCGTTTTTGGGCGTTGAGGGGGCTGTCGAGGCTGACCTTTTGGTGCGATGAACCTCTCCCTATGCAGGTCTTACCTGAAACCTGAGACCGGCCTGACCCGGTCGCCAGACGCCAGCTTGACCGCTCTTCCAGCTCCAATCCAAAGGCAATTCTCCAGGAAAAATACGTAGTCACCACAATAGGCAACCTGCCCTACTTTGTGAAAATATGGAAAAAAAGGAAAAAACCGTTCACATTTGGCGGTTGAGATTCGTCTTAGTTTTTAGAACGGACCATTTAGCGCTTCGAATTGGATTTAGGAGATTCTGGATAAATGGCACAGATTTTAGTATCCTTTTGAGCAAAGCGTAGTGAAAAAGCCGAATCACGATGGACGCGCCGGGCCCTTACGCTGCAAAACCAGCTTAGTCAAGCCCCTGCTTTACCAATTCAATGGGCACAAACTTTACCACAACAGCAGGGGCTTATTTTTCCGGAACAAATACGTATTTACCACAATAGAGCACCCTGCCCAAATGGCCGAAAATATAACGTAGGCTCGGGCATGGCCCTCCCGCTTTGGGGGCCCCTGGCGAGCAGGCATGCCCCTCGACCTTGCCGGCAAGAATTTGCAGTTGAACATTGACTTTTCACTTTTCTGCCTGCTTTGCAGACCATCCCGAGCGTAATGTTATCAAGCGAAGCGGGATTCGCACCTTTGATCCACGACCACGTGCGGCACGGGTAGGCATGGACGGATTCGTTTGATCATGCTGCACATGAACGGTGTAGATGGAGCTATGTGATCGAGGGCATACAAATTCTGGCTCGGAAATCGACCACAATCAAAGCCGCCCGCATGGTTGGGGGGCGGTCGCCTTCCCCGGAGACCCCACAACCGCCGGACCTCGGGCCTGCGAAAAGGTCCCCCCAAGGACCTGATGAACCTTAGCGTCCGCCAGTTGCCTCCTTTTCCCAACGCTCGTACTCAGCTTTGAGATGTTCCGCTAACTGCGGTTTTGCAGCCAGGAGGTTGGCGGTTTCACCCACGTCGTTTTGCAGGTCGAACAACTGCCAGTCCTGGTTGGTGCTGTATCGTTCGCGGATGAGTTTGTAGCGGCCCATCCGAATCGCAGCACTGCTTGAGCCCCAGCGCCAGTAGAGATACGTGTGAGGCGAGGAAGCCCGGCCGGCCAGTGCGGCTGTTGGGTCCTTGCCATCGAGCACGCGGTCGGCTGGGAGAGACAGGCCAGCGGCACGGAGCACCATCGGCACAAGATCCATGCTGACCAGAGGCTCGCGGCAAACCGTCCCCGGCTTGATCCGCCCGGGCCAGCGAACGATGCAGGGTACCCGGATACCGCCTTCCCGGAGCGTTGTTCCCCCGGGCCGTTATCAGAAAGCAAGATGACGACCGTTTTCTCAGTCAGTCTCAATCGGTCGAGCTGATGGAGAACACGGCCTATACCGTCGTCCAGCGCCGTGACCACGGCCCGGTAACGCTCGCGCTCATCGAGCGTTTTCGGCGAGTAGCCGTAGCGTGCGAAGGCCTCGTCCGGGGCTTGCCACAGACACGGTGTGCCGGGTGGCTTGTTTTTCGGATTCGGGTAGTGAGCGGCGTTGAACGGAACGTAGCAGAAGAACGGCCGACCCTTGTTTCGTTCGATGAACTCACACGCCGCATCGGCAAAAACAAAGGTGCTGTAGCCGTCGGCCTTTGCAGGCTCGGTGTTGCGGTAGAGGTCGTTACGACCGTTGTAAATATAAGTGTAATAATCGCAGTTTCCGGAGATATTGCCGAAATACTCATCGAAGCCCCGATCCGTGGGTCGGCTGCCGCGGGCAAAGCCGAGGTTCCATTTGCCGAAGCAGCCGCTGACATATCCTGCTTTGGCGAGATAGCGAGGCAGGATCACCTCGGTGTGCGGCAGCGCGACCTGCTGAAGTTCGTCAATCTTCCAGAGCTGTTCGTTCAAACCATTGCGCAGCGGATGCCGACCGGTGAGCAAGGCACCGCGAGAAGGCATGCAGGACGGCGAGGCAATGTAGAAGTCGGTGCAGCGGACTCCTTCGGTAGCGAGCCGGTCGATCCGCGGCGTCTTAGTCACCTGATTGCCATAGCAAGCCAGATCACCATAGCCGATATTATCGAGGAACATGATCACGATGTTCGGTCTTTCGACATCGTCGGCGGAGTGGCAGACATAGGGCAGCAACAGAGCGGCAAAGCCTGAGCCTGCCGCACTTTTCAGAAAGGTCCGCCGCGAAGAACCGGCACCTGATCCGACACGATGTCCACACGTGACCGAGACGTGACTCGTGAGCCGCGGCCCGGGACCCGGGCAACGAGCGACCTGCTTGCTCGTCTTGCGACAAGAGTCGCAGAGGCCAGCGGGTAACCTGTATGCCGCCAGGTGTCTTTTGCTTGTGACCATCATTCAAGCCAACGCGCGAATTTCCTCTTGTCAGCGGTTTGAGAAGGCGACGGCCGCTCTGGTGCTGGAGCCGCCCCTCAGTTTCACCAATTCAATCCCTTTGCCCGTTCCCAGATTGCGCGAATACTGCTTATCCGCCGGGCTATTCCAGTGCTCATAAGCCCCCAGGCTCGCCAAGCGAGCCACGTTTCCTTTGTGGTCAGGGTCGTAGAACGTCCCCGAAGGGGGATTATCGGCCAGTGCCGCCTCGATAAGATAATCGTTTGTGCCGGACCTGTGGGGCGCATCATCCCACTCGGTCCGTAGAAAATCGAATCCGACCGAATCGATCGCAACCGGATCCTGGGAAGCAAACAGACTCGAACTCCAGTGGCCGTTGAAAGGCTCACTGTTCCACTTCCTCGGAGCCCTCTCTTTGGCGTGTTTTCCTGCATACAGCCCGTCGATCAAATACAGCAGAGTCTTGCCCCCAAGATGCTTGTGGCCCATCAGGTCCACCAGAGGCCTGTAATGCCCCATGCCGGGAGTGTTAAACGGAAGGTCTTTGTGCAGATCGTAGTGGCCCGGCGAACGGGCTGGCTTCCTGACCAGCGAACCATAGTGGTTTTTCGCGCAGAGCGTTATGCCGGCCTGATCGTTGTGGCTTTTAAGGTTCGCCAGGTTGATCAGGTAATCCGCCTCCGCATAGGACTCGGGCACATAATCTGTCTTCGTTCCCGCTGCATCCGGTGTGCTCCAGTACAGGGCGACCGACGACGACTTTGCAGCCGTTCGGCCGAATTTCCCCAGGTACTCCAAATACCGGACATCTGGAAACTGCTCGTGGCACATGTTGTAGTACTCGTTCGGAAAATAGCAGAGCGTGTCACCGACCGTGATGTTGGCCTGATTCACGCCGGCTTCATCCACGAGCTGTCGCAGCAGGGCAATGATCATCTGCGGAGAGGTGTTCATATAATCAGAATTCCCCAGGTTGTAATCCTCGATCCTTGTTGCCGGGCGTCTGCTCCAAATCCTGATGCAGCCCACATAATTCACCTTGACGACGATCTTTTCGCCCGGCTTGTACCCGACGTTCCCCTTTCCATGCGTGCTATTGAAGTGTTTGAAGAGCTCGTCCCAGGCGCTTGCGCTGGTTTGCTCACCGCTGAGGGCCTTTATCGCCCGGCTCATCATCTGGTCCACCACCGCCTGATTTGTTTGGTCGCTTTCCCACCAGTATCCCTTGCCAGGGCCATCCCAATCGGTCGCATCAGGATCGTGCACCCAAACAACGCGGCCGGGATGAATCCCTTTGGCAACGCCTATCGGAGCATTTGCAGCCGGCTCATCAGCTAAAACTGCTTTCTCTGCCGTCATGCTTTGAGCCAGCCACAGAGACCCCACGCTGACAGCAACAAGCATCACACACAACACGTAACGCGACTGTGCGAAACTGCGTTTTGCCCTGCGAATCGCCGTGATTGAGCCCACCGCTCCTGCAAGCCAAATCACAAAGCCCGATGCCAACGGGAAGGCTACCCGCTGACACGGATACGTTGCCCGCGAAGGCTTCGGAATCACGCGAATCAAGAACCACATCAGCGCCAACGCCCCCCCAACAGGAAACATCCAGGTAAACCAGTGGTGTTTCGTCTTGCGCCTACGGGAGCAATCTGTCTTCGGGCAGACGGACCTCGCTTGTTCTTTTCTAAGCCCCAGCATCTTCTTATCCTCATAAGTTCTGGTTATTCGTCATAGGACTCCTGTAAACCCTTTGAATAATAGCATATCTTCAACAGATGAACAATGTTTAGTTCCCACGGTGGCGAGTTTTGCACGACCTTTCATTTATCGTCCCTGCCGCATCAACAGACCGGAGCTGTCACCTCCGCTGCAAGGTTCCAATTGTCACCGCTACGTCGTTGAGAGCCGCAAGAAGAAAACATGGTCGTTGCATTACTAAGCAGATTTGGTACCTTACTAATGATAGAAGCTTAAGACCGTCGTTGTGAATTGTCCGTGAGAGACTTAGATAGGCCCCTACGAATGAAATCTTGCCCAAAATGGTCAAGAAATATGAAAGACCCCGCAATATGGAAGTTCGGCATAGTGAAGAACGCGAGGTCCAATAGGCACATAGCCGCACTTACACAAGAAATATCATTGGCCGTTTTGCTTTTGCTGCTGATGTTTCCTGCGCAACGCAGCTTTGGGGCTGACTGGCCCCAGTGGCGCGGACCAAATCATACGGACGTCACACCGGAAAGCTCAGGCTGGCCCCACGGCTGGCCCCCCAAACGACTCTGGAAGCGCAACGTAGGCCATGGCTGCACATCTGCTATTATCGCCGGCGGACGTCTTTATGTTATGGGCTGGACGGGGAACCGTAAAGGCCCAAATCCCATGGGCACCGATACGGTCTACTGCTTCGATGCTGTCACAGGCAAGGAACTCTGGAAGCGAAGCTACCCCTGCCGGTACCAAGGACGCTTCCGAACCGGCGATGAAACGCGCTACGGCGGCCCATCTTCAACGCCCACCTTCGACAAGCAGACCGGTTATCTGTATACGCTCAGTATCGACGGAGACCTCAGGGGCTGGGACAGTAAGCAACGAGGCCGCCTGATCTGGGCGATGAACTTCTACGACAAGTACAAGGTCCCACAGCGCCCTAAGGTCAGCGGAGGACTCAGAGATTACGGGTACTCAAGTTCGCCTCTTATTCAAGGTGAGCTGCTGATCGTGGAAGCGGGTGACAATGAAGGGACCCTTATGGCCCTCAATAAGAGAACAGGCAAGCGGCTGTGGGGGTCCCGGTGCAAAGAACCCGCCGGACATAATGCGGGCCCCGTGCCGTTGACTGTCCAGGGAGTGAGTTGTATTGCTACCTTCGGGATTCGAAAGTTGACCGTAATCAGAACGGACAAAGGCCATGAGGGCCAGACCGTTGCGGAGCACCCTTGGCTTACGGATTTTGCCTGCAACACGATTACGCCGGCGGTTTTGAACAACAAGGTCATCCTTTCATCCGGCCACAATCGGCGTCGCTCCGCCCTGCTTGAGATATCTCTCAAGGGGGTGCGGGAGCGATGGGCTTCGCGATATAATTCTGAGGTCTGTAGTCCGGTGATCTACAAGGACCGCGTGTATCTGGCGATCGGGTCGCTCCACTGTCTGGATCTGGCCACCGGCCGTCTCAGATGGCGAGGCGGCAGTTTTGGCAGTGATGCGTCATGCCTGGTTACTGCCGGCGACGACAAGATAGTCACTTTTGGCTCTGGCAGGCTAGCTTTGGTGGAGGCGTCCCCCGGCGCAGATGCCTATGGCGAGCGAAACCGCGTCGATCATTTGATCGGAGGCACGTGTTACCCACACGTCATCCTCTCCCAGCATTAAGAACCTTCTGGAAGTAGATCCAGCTACGCCCAAAACGCCTCTGACTGAAGACGCACCTAACGGCCTTACTTTCTCGGATTCAAGGTCTTTGTTCAGGCTCGATCTTCTGGTGCGGCAGTGCCCTTTTTTCGGGATCTTGCCATGAGTGTCAACCACATCGACAGCCTCAAGTTCCCCATGGAGGACAATCCGGTAAGGAGTGATATAAGCAGGATCCGTCACGCTGTCTATGGGAAGACATTGCCCGTATCAAAGCATGTCAGACTGTTATCTTACTTGCGTCCAGAACCCTCCGAACAGTCGCAGCTATTTCCTGTCTGCCGATGGGCTTCACTATGAACTCCTTGATTCCTATGCTCTCGATCTGTTCGGGACATACTTTCTCAGGAAATCCAGAGCACAGAATCACCGGAATGTCGGGCTTAATTGAGATGATCTTTCCGGCCAATTCCGTACCGGTCATGTTTGGCATAACCTGGTCAGTGATGACAAGATCGAACTTATCCGGTTCCTCCTGAAAGGCTTCGAGCGCTTCGATGCTGCTGGTCTTGGGGACTACGGCATACCCCAATCTCTCTAATATCTGCGTTGTCACATCAACCATCATTTCTTCGTCATCGACCAAGAGGATGACCTGTTTGTCTCTGGCAGTCGATTCTGAAGATTGAGGCTGCTGAGCCTCGCCGCTTTCGATCTTAGGAAGGAATATATCAAAGGTCGTACCTACACCTGGTGTACTACTGACGGCAATTGCTCCATTGTGACTCTTGATGATTCCGTGAACTACCGAGAGCCCCAATCCAGTCCCCTCATTGACATTCTTCGTAGTGAAGAAGGGTTCAAAAACTCGTTCGGCCACTTCCTTCTCCATTCCACAGCCAGAATCGCTCACGCTTAGCTTCACATAGGAGCCTTGCCCAAGATGCTCGTCCCCAATCCTGGTTTCAGACTCAAGACTGACATCCGCGAGGGTGACTTCCAACTGACCGCCCTTATCGCGCATTGCGTCCGAAGCATTGGTACATAGATTCACCAGCACCTGATGAATTTGAGTTGGGTCGGCCATAATCACACTGGACTCTGCATGGATTTTCCTGCAGATCTTAATTGTCGCCGGTAGCGATGATCGAAGCATTCCCAGCGCTTCTTTGACTACGGTACTAATCTGTACCGGCTCCCGTTCCTGTTCCTGCTGGTCCTTTCGGCTAAAGGTCAGGATCTGCCTGACCAGCTTTGTTGCCCGGTTGGCACAGAACATTATCTGCTCCAAGTTGTTCCGAACCGGGCTGTCCTCTGAAAGATCATCAAGTGATAACTCAACGTAACCTTGTATCGCAGCCAGAATGTTGTTGAAATCGTGCGCAATGCCGCCCGCCAATGTTCCGATGGCTTCCATTTTCTGCTTCTGCCCTAACTGGAGTTCCAGCTCCATCTTCTCCTTCTCGGCCTTCTTACGTTTGGTAATGTCAAGGCCGTAGGCATTGACGTAGCCTGAATCGGCGATGGGCTGCAGAGTAACCAAGTAAGTATGTCCATCATCGCAATCCAGCTCGTACGTTGCACTGTTACCCGACCGATCGGCCTGCTCTACCCTATTGCGCCAAGGCTCGGGTAGGCGCTGGCCTTCCTGGGTCTTCCATGTCTTGAGGGCCGGTGAACTCGCATCGTTTGCATAGAGGATTCGACAGTCTCTTGATATTCTGAGAACCGGATTAGGGTCTTCGCTTGAGAACTTCGCGAGAGTTTTGATTTCTTCAATCGCCCTCTTGCTCTGGGTGATGTCGCGGATGATTCCTTGAACAACTTCTTTTCCTTCTACGAACATCGTTGATACAGCGATAGTCACCGTCCTAATCTCCCCCCCTCTCCTTACAATTTCCGCTTCAATACTGCCGTTTGTGCCGCTGCCAGATTCGCCAAATAGATTGTGATAACGTTCTGCCTTGTCCTCGGGGTAGAGCGTAGTGTGAGGTTGCCCTATGATCTGCTTTCTCCCCTTTCCAAAGAGCTCCTCGGCTGACTTATTACAGTTTGTGATCACACCAGTCTCACCCTCTACCCACACAATAGCGTCCTGCGCGTTGGCAAATGCCAGTCTGAACTTGTTCTCACTCTCCCTAAGCGCCTTGGTGGCTTTCCTGTGCTCGGTGATATCCGATAGAATATGAACGGCTCCAACAAGATGCCCGTCATTGTCAACCAAGGGATCTGCCTTGATCTTGAACCAACAATCACCCACCTGAAAATCTGTTGTCTGGCTGCGACGAGTCTCAAACATGCGCACCAGCGGGCATTTCTTCACAGGTTCCGACGAGCCATGAAGAAGTTCACAACAGCTTTGACCAATGATCTGGTCATACGGCCTCTTCAGGAACCGCGTCATGGCTTTATTGCATTGCAGTATCTTGCCACCGCTTCTGTCGATTATGCAAACACCGTCGGTAATGGCATTGAAAGTCTCTTGCCATTCTCGAGCAAAAGGACTATTCTTCTGTCTCGTCGCAGCGCGTTCGTGAACGCGTTTTCCCGCTCTGAGTGCAACGAGCCAGACAAGTACAATCGCCGGCAGAATGATGCCAATTGTCGCCAGAGTCTTTCGCACCTTCCTCCAAAGAGCGTCACGGCGATCCTCCAACGTTCTGCGCACATTCGTGACGAACGCCTTTATTCCCCTTTCGTATGCACGCTTCTGGTCGTCATATTCCTGGCTCTGGAGCAAAGCCGCAGCGTCCTCACGCTTGCCCTGACGCACCAGTTCAAGGGCCCTATTCTCCATTGCGGTGAGCTGGTCATCGGCAAACACCGTTAGAATGACCTCTTCTTTAACAGCGTTATTTTCAGAAACGTCCCAACGGTCCTCCACCGAAGGTTTTCCTCGTTGGCCGAATTCTTCGTAGCGACTTGCCCACTTCAGGTCACCGGTAGCCGCAGCCATCTTCGCCGACATCGTGAGCACCTCGTCGCGGTACATAAAAGGTCCCTCCAGGCGGCTCGTTCGCTGAAGTTGAATGTCGGTCGTCTTAATGAGTGAGTATGATTGCCAACCCTGCCAAGCATATCTGGCGAGTATTGCAGCGCCAAGCAATATTAGCAGCGCACACCGCTTCATCGTGAATACAGTCGCTACTCGAGCACGCTTGCCGGACATATCCTGCGTCTGTGTGTTTGCTCGTCTATGCCTACTCATTTCGCAGTCTTTCGCTCCTGCCGCTGCTGTCGGCCCTATTGCCAAGTGTGATTAGGCTTCCTGCCCACCAGTCAACACGATTGGTGTCATGTGTGATATTGCAGCGTTTGTGGCGCCGCGCTCGCAAGGCTCGTTAGGCTTGTCCATACAGACGCCCATTTTCTGCCGGTCGAATCACACTGATGGATATATCGTGCCAAATAGGGTTCTAACACCGCCGAACCGTGCCAGAACTCCCAAAATCTCTACTTGCATGTAGGTTGTGCAATATACAGAGGCTCAAGCCGGTTCTTATAGGTCGTGCTTAGGCGTTTTTCAGAACCATCGCTGTTTATCGGACGAAGTCATTTCTCCCCGGTCATTTCTGTCTTTTCTCTGCGCAGAGGGTCATTATTCTTGCTGCGTACCATTCAGGACAGCGACAACCGCTTTATAGAAGATGTGAACTTCGCTTCTCTGGTCAAACCGAATTTTCTTGTCCTTTTCGGGATCGGACAGCGGAAGAAGCGCCTACTGTGTATGGCCCGCTGCAAAGGGATGACGGGGCGTTTTGCAGGTATTCTGGAAGGTCACCTCATTATTCTGCTATTCCGCCTATACGGTTATGTCCTAACAACTCGCGTTTTTCCGGAAACGGCAAGACATCAGCATCCTCAGCCCAAAGCAGCCACTTGTCTTTCAACCTTTGGGCCATCTCCGGATTGCCGGTAACCAGGTTGTCTGTCTCGCTTCTATCTTCGGACAAATCGTACAATTCCCACTCGGACGGGTCACGGTCGTTCAACGTCACAAGTTTCCAGCGCCCCTCGCGACCTGCGGAATGATTCAAGTGCTGCCAGTACAAGGTTCTTACTGGGGGATGATCGACTCGTCCTTTCCAATATGGCAGCATGCTAATGCCGGGACTTGGGATGATCTGCCTTGTTTTGTACTGTCTGGGGTAACTCACACCGGCTATCTCACAAAGGGTCGGCATGATGTCGATAAGATGAAATATCTGATTATTTACAATTTGCCCTTTTTGAGTGATGCCGTTAGGCCAGTGAGCGATAAAGGGTGAGGCGATTCCGCCTTCGTGCACGTATTGCTTATATTTCCTCAGAGGCGTGTTAGAATAGGCTGCCCAGCACTGTCCCTGGGAAATGCTCCAGCCGCCGAGCTTACGCCATTCTCTGTAATTGGCTCTCTTGTACGTGTGCCAGTTCATGCCAAAAAGTCCCAGCTCCCCTGAGCAGCCATTGTCGGAGAAGAACATGATGAGCGTGTTATCCAAAGCGTCTCGTTTCTCCAGGTGCTGAACGAGACGCCCGATGTTCTGATCGAGCCGGTCCACCTGGGCGGCGTAAAGCGCTCGTCTAAAATCAAGCTCTTCCTGGTCGCGTTGGCTTAACTGCTCCCACTTCGGCAGTGGATCGCTGTCGACCAAGATCTGGAACGGAAGATCCGGCACTCTTTGCCCAACAGAACTGTTCACCTGCGGCAGCTTCTGTTTCTTCGGCAAGAGGCCCATCTTTTTCATGCGAACGAATTTTGCCTGCCTCAGTGCATCCCATCCTTTCATATAGCGTCCCCGGTATTTCTCAATCAATTCGTCTGGAGCTTCGAGAGGAAAATGCGGCGCGTTGTAACAGACATGCAGCAAAAACGGTTTTCCCTTCTGATCCAGGGCCTTGTCCACATAATCCAGCGCGACATCTGTGAAGAAGTCGGTTGTATAGAATTCTCTGTCAGGATGGTAGGGATTAGCCGGATTCTCCTGGGCAGGAATAAGCATTTTGCGGTCCCGATAGATGTCACAATTGCGCAGTACTTTCCAATAACTGTCAATGTGTGGATATATGCCGGTGAAGCGGTCAAAGCCGCGGGCCTCGGGGCGCGATTGAGCCGCATGGCCGCTGTGCCATTTGCCAACCATCATGGTCTGATAGCCGGCAGAGCCCAGCACCTCAGCGAAGGTTACGCAACGGTCATTCAAGTTGCCCCGGTAACCATCTCCGTAATCGCGATAAACCATTAATCCCACGCCGGCCTGATGTGGATACAATCCCGTAAGCAGGCTCGCCCTGGCCGGACAGCAGCGCCCGGCATTGTAGAACTGAGTGAGCCGCACACCGTTTTCGGCCAATCGGTCCAGGTTCGGCGTCTCGATTTCTCCCCCAAAACAGCCGATGTCGGAGTACCCCAAATCATCCGCAAATATGATGATAACGTTCGGCCTGTTTCCCGCAGCTTTGGCCAAAGATGGCCGTTCTGCACTTTCCGCTCTCGCCAGCATGGTTGGCGCCGCCAGCACCAGCCCGGCCATTCTGAGAAAATCTCTTCGCTTCATCCAATCGACCCTTCTTACTTGGCAGCGATTACCCTGTCGGTATATTCGACCTCGATGTTCTCAAAGAATATGCCCTGGAATTGTCCGGGCTTTAGCGACTCCGGGAGCGTCACCTCGAGGTGGTATTTCTGCTGCGGTTTCAGGTGAGATACATCCGCGTAAAACCCGGTAAACGTATTGTGCCCCTTACCCAGCTTCAGGCTGCCCGGGGTCCTCGAACTGTAGGCCTTCTTCACTATTATCGGCTTGCCGTCGAGCTTCATATTGACCTCCATCTTCCAATCCGGCTCGGCAATCTGGACGTACAGCAGCAATCTCTCGGGCGCCAGCCACGTGCACGCCAGGTCTTCCTCGGTCCAGTTGATAGGCCATTTCTTTCTTCTTTCATGCAACTGGGCGAAAATTCTGGCGGGGATGACAAACTCCGCTCGAACAGTTGTCCCACTGAAAGCGGAATCGTAGGTGGTGAGAGCCTGATTATGCCCGAAATATTGACCGGCGAAACGACATCTGGCAGCCACAAACCTGCCCTTCTGGTCGAAAGCAACCTTTCGTCCGTTTACAGTCACCTGCTTGACGGCCTGTTCTCCGGGCAGCAGAATCTGGATCTCAGCCGAAGTGCCGATTTCTCCTTGAGCCTGTGTAATGTCCAGCCGTTGATTCTCCCGTTTGACATTGCCCCGAACATTGAACAACAATGGCAGAGGAGTTCTCTTCGCCGGCTGTATCTCCAATACCAGCGCCGTTGTACCGTCCATCAGCAAAGAGCATTTGTCTCCATACTCAAAGATGCCCTTGCCCGGCGCGCCTATGTGTTTGCCTCTTTCCGGATAGAGCTGCTCGATAACAAAGCGTTCGCCTTCGGTTAGACCGATACTTCCATCGAGGCTGAACTCAGCCCTGATCTTGCGGTGGTTGGGGTTGAACAGGAAGACAAAGCCGTGATCGCCATCCATGGCAGCGGTGCCATCGGCGCACCCGATGGCCGGTGGACCTATGACCGATCGCATGTTCTTGAGGACCCTGGCATGGCGGTCCGTCCAGTCAAACCAGTCTCGAATGAATTGTTGACTTTCGATATCCCCGGAAAAAAGTTCGTACTCCCGTTGGTCCCTGGCGGGAATCATGTCCACGCAATGAGCGAAGGGAGCGGTGGCGACTGAAGAAATGAGCGAGTATTTCCAGCCCAAGTAGTCCCAATCTCGAATATTGAAATCCGTGTCGTAGATCACATCGCCATCGGAATTCTTGCGGGCCGTTTGATGGGTGATAAAGCCGGGCATCAGCTCGGTCGGACAAAACTGGATGTTGCGATACCAGTAGGTTGTCAGACGCTGTTGTGCTGCCGATGAGCGGTCAAAGTGAAGATCGGGAAAGGATTCGAAACTCTCCGGCTGCTCATCACCGCCCGTCGGATGTGGGTAACTGCCCCCCAACCAGGTCCAGGGACCATAGCCGTGATAAGACTGGCGCCCGTCTATCACAATATCGGGTGCGCGCTTCCGAAGCTCCTCCAGAATGCGCCTCGTGCCAAACCACTGTGCATAGGTGCTGGTGCCAACCATCTTCAGGCCCCAATAATCGAACGCATATCCGCTGATGCCGGTCCTGTCCTTGAATGCAATCAGATTCTCTATCAGCCAGTCCTGGAAGGTGCGTACGCCGAGGTTGGCTGCGAGCCGGTCTTGCCGCGGATGCCGCTTGGTGAGCCAGTCTTTGTTCTGCTCGAAAGCCAGTGTCGGATACACGTACGCCATGAGTTTTACGTTTCTGCTTTTGGCATAATCCATTAACTCCTGCGTTCTTGCCGGCAGCGAGTCTTTCTTGGGATCCCATTGATTTTGTCGAATCTGGATTCCCATATTGAGCCACAGCAGATGTTCCCAGTGCCAGGCGTCGGAGGCGTCTTGCTGTAGGGCAATATCCTCATTGCGCACCGTGTAAAGCATATGCTCAATGCCCAGAGCAGAGGCCGTATCCACGATACGCTTAAATTGAGCGGCCCCATCCTCCGTGGCCACGTTGATCTGGTAATCGTTCTCACACCAGGGGACATGTATTCGCACGCTCTTTGTCGGCCTGTACACCAGAAAAGCACGCACGCACTCGACAAACGCGTCTACCTCCCCGGCATCTATCCTTTTCTCAACAGACTTCCATTCCGGCTCAAGAAGCCAACTGCCGTGGTGATCTATGGCACCGGGGCCAAACTCTCCAGCCAGGGCATATATTCCAATGCAGGCACGATCCGAGGCAAATGGTCCATATTCGGTTCTCCAGGTCATGTCGGCCCGATAGTCCACGGAGAAATCGCCTTCTTCAAAATGCCATTGCGCGAAAGGATTCTGCACCAAGAACATGCCGCCCCAGTCATCGTCCATGCGAACGAATGCAGCATAATCTCCCAATCCCCTGGATTTCATGAACTTCTCGCCAAGATTAGCCACGTATACTTGTTTCGGCCGATTGTTCAGATGGCCGTGGAAGACATTGACGTGCCTGACTGTAAACACATCATCTTTCTTGTTGGTAACGAACAACTGCTTCGTGATAAAACGCCATCCCGGTTTCAACTCGTAGACCACCTCCACATCGAATTGTCCTTCTCGGAAAGAATATCGAATGCGGCCGGATTCCGGAACATGCTCTCTGGCTGACAAGATCGGACTATCCACGAGAGTGTTGTCTGTAATGAAAGACCAGTGGTCACCTGCAAAATGAAGTGTCTGCTCGAGTCTCTTATCTGTTAGAGACACCAGGCCCTGCTCGTTGAATTCGGCTCTGACTGTCGCATTGCTCAATGTCTCTGCCGCCGACATCGCCGATAGAACCAAGCACGACATCATCGCCACCAAGATACCAGAAGATGTTATGGTCCGCCTTCTCATCGAACTTTTCCCCTTTTCCAGGAACTGCATTACCTGTTTACACATTGTGCTGTAATATCCCTTTGCGATACGAGCGCACCATGGATTCCAATTTACGAATCCTCTCGTTCACTGCAAGCGCAAATTCCATCTGTGGCCTCAAATCGACCCTTTTGACGCTGAATGACCCGACACAACGGTTCTCTCAACTGGCCGGGTTTTAGAAATCGCGAGCATATGACGACTTGTTAACGAGTCGTGCGTTTGAGCCTCGGTGCTCTGAGTTTGCGTGGCGGCCTGCGGGTCACCTCAAACGATCAAACATGCTAATCAGCGTACGAACTATTTTTGGCGCTGCTTGGATCTCAACCGTGTTCGTCCCAAGCCACGTCTCGTAGCCGCCAAGTTCGTGCTGCTGGACGGTTGGCAGATAGCCATAACTACCATTGGCGTGCGAAACAGTGAATGTTTGCACAAACGGACTCGTCCTTTTAATCTCTAACCCGATTTCAACGAATACTTCGAACGGAATGGCACAGATGCCAAGATCTCCAATATGGAATGACTGTAGAATCACAGAAACCTGCTCCGGCGACTCATGCATCTGGACAGTGCGCCTGGCGTACACCTTCTCGCGTTTGTGGTATGGCATAGCATCGTCTGGCTTCTCCAGCATTCTGCGAGCATAAGCCATCTGTTCTTCAGTGGGCTTGCGAACTGCAAGAGTCAGCTCCTTTTGCATCGCGCCCAACGGGACCCAATCGTGAAAATCGACCTTCTGATGCGCCTTGTAAACAGCCTTGGCCACAAGGTCGCCAACCTGTCGCATCTTTTCATACGGGGCAAATCGCTTCTGCGGTTTCTTGAGCCAATCGATGTTGTTAATATCCCCGCTGGTCCCATTGGACATAATCCCGACAAAGGGAGGATCCATTCGGTCGGCACCAAGCAGTTGCTGGATTCGATCAGCAAATACCCCGAAGTAGTCAGCAGAAATCGTCCCTGGTTTACCCGGGCCGACATAGTGAAGCGAGTAATTTGCCAACAGTGCGATCGGTCGACCGCCCACTGACTGAACCGACAAGAATGCGATGTCCGGGTCAGTGGGTCCGGCCGCCTTGAGAATGTTCGGATTGCCACGGCCAGGATTCATGATGACCTTATCTTGCCCGCCAAAAGGATTTGGGACCGGTGTGCCGGGCTTCATATAGTAACGTCGGTTGAAGACCTGGGTGGGCTCTCGGCCACTGCCCCAGCCGATTCGAGCCGGCTCCAGGTTATTCACAGCCCGGCGGACACCATCCGCAATCCGCGTCACAAGAAACTGCTGGTAGTCGCTCAGTTCCTTATTCCGTATGAGCCGATTTGCGCCCCTTGCACTAATCGAAGAATGTGTGTGAGTAGCAGACATCATCATGTTCTCGGGTGGAATTCCCGTCTTCTGGTGAATGACTCGCTTTGCTGCATCGTAGACCTCGCGAGTTATACCCAGGCTGTCGCAGACTACAAATACCATTCGGATTTTGCCATCATCGAGCACGAGACATTTGGCATATAATTCATCGTGCACATGCGTGGCTGGTGGTGAGTTCCAACCGCCTACAATAGGCTCATCCAGTGGTGGTGTAATATTACTAACCGCGGCTCCAGCTCGAAAGATGCGTTCAGAGTGGACTGTGCTTTCTGAGCCGCGATCAGCTCTGCCTAACAGAGACACTGCGCTGACCAGCATCAGAGAAAATACAAAGTATCGGATTTTGACCTTCGATCTGTTCATGGTATTGATACTCCTTGAATCTAATTTTCGAGGCCCATTGTACCGGTAAAATGATCAAGTGTCTACACCCAGTCCCCACCGGCTTTGTGGCCATAGGGTCGTATCGCAGCGATTCGACACTTCCCTTTCGTCCTGGACTCCCTCTTACACGCATTCACTCGCCAACAACTGGCGAATGAGTATTGAAGGATTTCTGCTTTTGCAATATCATTCTTGTTATTGACATCCGCGTTGCCGGCTTTTTTTGCTTACGACCGCGGATTCAAGGCTCTCATCCACGGACAGTATGGTCCAAAAAAGTAGGAGATGATTTATGGAACGCAGTAAGTCTTTTGTTCTGGTAGGTGGGACCTTAGCGTTGTTATTCATTACATTCGCTGCTGCCGGAAGCACCCGCCAACAAGTCGAAGCCACAGACGTTTGCCCGACGGTGCGTGATTTCGGGGCCGTCGGGGACGGCAAAGCAGACGACACTCAAGCCTTCCAGCGTGCGGTCGATTCAGGCCAGGGTGATGTCCACGTTCCCAGTGGGATATACCGGCTTGCCAAAACCATCGTGGTAGATTTGGATCGTATCGGACCCGTGTCGATCATCGGGTCGGGCACAGCGAGGATTATGATGGCTGGGCCCGGCCCGGCGTTGAAGCTGGTTGGCACGCACGATGGTACGGCGGACCCGAGCACCGTAAAAGAAAATGTCTGGCAAAGCCAGCGTATGCCGTCTGTGACGGGACTTGAGATTGTCGGTGCTGCTCCTCAATCCTGCGGTATAGAGGCGACGGGTACAATGGAAGCGATTTTTTCAAGGCTCTTGATCCGCAAGGTGCTGTATGGAATCCACCTCACGCAACGTAACCGTAACGTTATAATTTCTGATTGCCACATCTATGAAAATCGTGGAATCGGAATATTTCTCGATCGTGTAAACCTGCATCAAATAAACGTCGGCAATTCGCATGTAAGTTATAACGTCGGGGGAGGGATTGTGCAGCGCGGCGGCGACGTCAGGAATCTGCAGATCGGCAATTGCGATATCGAAGGTAATATGGGCCAGAAGGCCCCGGCGACAGCCAATGTGCTGATCGATGCTACAGAAGGCTCTATTGGAGAGATTGCCATAACCGGTTGTACGATTCAGCATACCCACAATGCCCCTGAGTCAGCAAACATCCGCATGATAGGCGAGGGCCAGCCCCGACCTTATGCAAAGGGTGAGTTGCGCGGCGGCAACATTACTATCACCGGTAACATACTCAGTGACGTGCAGATCAACGTGCACCTTCATAAGGTTCGCGGGGTTACAATCGTCGGTAATACCATCTGGAAGGGCTATGCGCACGACTTTCTCATCGAGGACAGTTCAAGCGTGGTTATTGGTCCGAATGTGTTCGACCGCAATCCACGTTACCACTACGGAGATGGTGCCCGTGCCGATAGGGGGCTTGTCTTTCGCAATTGTGGCAACGTCATACTCACCGGACTGCAAATTAACAACGTATGGCGAAAAAAAGGCGGACTTATCCTGGAAAAGTGTCAGCATTTTAATATCTCCGGCTGTGCTGTTCTCGACTGCGATAACTGCGGTATTCTTATGGATGACGTTCAGGACACAATTGTCTCAAGCTGCATGGTTCGTGATACCCGCAGCCAGTCCACTGAAGTTACAGCTCTGCAAGTGAAAAAAGGCAAGGGCAACTTCATAGTAAACAATCTCTTGGCTGGCCGCCTGGAAATAGTTCCCGGCTCAGCCAAGGTAATGAACAACTTGAAGAAATAGCTTGAACCTTCCGTGCCGAAGCTGCTGTTTCTTCATCGTCCCGGACAGAAGCGCGGATCACCCGACAGGATCCTGGTGATTCACGGACGGTAACGACCGTTGCCAAATGCGCCCTGGATTGTGTGCAGGGTGCAGGAAGGTATGTCGACCAGCCGGTCATCGTGGCCGCGCGTTTCAGCTTACAGAGCTATTTCCCACTGTCCAGGCAAAGCACGGACCCGTCTATTGTGGAGACGAAGACGCCTCTGTCGGTAAATGCCATGCCATCAAGAATCGGGGGGGCGGGAAGTTCGCATTCGCCCTGCTTCGTCCCGTCGCTTCGGGAAATGATCCAGAACCTCCCCGCACCGTGGTGCTCGGCGCTCTCAATGAGCGACTGCCCGCCAGCAACCAGCAGCGCATCCTGAGTCAGCACGATCGACCTTGCCAAAAATGGCAAATTCGTGGACCACACGATCCTGCGGCGTTCGGCCGGTCCGCTTGCCTTTTTGTTGCCATCCGTTTTTCTCTGCGGTTCCGGCTCAGGTGCGAGGACCTCGGCAAAAAGTTGGTAGTCTTTCGTGGCATCAGGGTCAACATGTCCGGCGCCCGCCCGATAGGACATGCGGCCGTAACCGTAGATGAATTCCTCGCCGTCGAAGACCAACAGACGTCCGGCCGGCACGACATTACCGACTCTGGGCCACCCTCCCCAGCCACTCATTATCATGGTGCCGTAGATCCAGTAGGTCCGATGCCACCAGGTATCATCAAGGAAACCTCCCGGTGCGTAGAGATGAGAAACTTTCTTGTCCGGCGCCGTCAGGTCCCTGGCAAGGCGCAGGTCTCGCATAAACAGGTCCCCACGCTGGATGGATAGTATGTCCGGCAGGACCCTCTGCATAATGATGCCCTCGCCGCCTTCGGCTTGGCCGCTCATCGTCACGTTCGCCTGGTGAGACACCCTGCCCGTCTTAAGCTCGAGCCCGTAGAGGAAGATTCCGCCATCGAGGTGGGAGGATCTTCCGGCTGCGAAGTAAACCAAAGGGGACTTCCGTAAAGGCTCATCGTCGACCAGAACCGAACCGTGCACCGGCCAGGCTGATTCGAGCTG
>SMTZ1_10006478_pt1 | contig 18949 bp, 25 predicted proteins | sample DeeMarSWOR136_30_FD_25667 | JGI IMG/M metagenome (IMG submission 25667)
TATTCCAGTAGCGCAAATATTCACCGTAGTTGGTGATAGAAACCAAGAAGCGTTTGACTATGTACCTGGTAAGAATATAGATGAACCCCTCCCGCTGACGACTTTCGAGAAAGAAGAATTCTTAGAGGTGGAGCAGTCTTACGCAGGGGTCTCTTCCCAACAGGAGGGTCAAAATGCCTAAGGTACTAAAAATAAGCAAAGGTCCAGATGAGGGGCTAAAACATTTACTCAGATTTCTTTTGGAAAACGGCAAGGTGAAAGGCGTTTTGACGCTCAGAAAGATGGGCGAATATGGTGCTATCTCTTATTCACTCATTACCAATCCTGACGATATCGACTCTACTGTTCCACTTTTCCCTCTAATGCCGGACAATTTAGCCAAACAGCTTTCTCGGCTCACATTAATAGAAGCTGCTACTGAACCCATCGTTGTGGTTTTAAGGCCTTGCGAACTGAGGGCGTTTGTAGAACTGGTGAAACGTACTCAAGGCAGCCTGGAAAACATCCTGTTCATAAGTTCAACCTGCGGTGGAGTCTATCCACTAGAAATGGCTGTAGCGGGTGATATTGAGGAACAGTTACCTCAATATTGGAAAGCAGTCGAACAAGGTGAAGTTATTCCCAATATAAGGCCTGCCTGCAAGGCTTGTGTGTATTTTGTGCCATACAACTCCGATATTACCATATCATTACTTGGAACCAAGAGCATTGATAAACAGAGTGTACTATTACTGAACACCGATAAAGGGGTGAACTCAGTAGAAGGTATATCGGGACAGTTCAGTGAAGAAGGACTCGATTCAGCGGCGATAGAACAAATACGGAATGAGAGGGAAGCTGAGAAACAGAAGCTTTCTGACGAAGTTGAAACGAAAGCCCTGGGTATTGATGACCTAACAAAGACGTTTAGTAGATGTATAGATTGCCATAATTGCAGCAAGGTCTGTCCCGTTTGTTATTGCCACGTATGCTTTTTCGAAACCGAAACCAGCGAACATGGGCCGATTTACTATGAAACAGAGCTACAGAAAATGGGATATGTAAACATGCTTTCTGATACGATATTTTACCACCTAGTACGGTTATTCCATGTAAGCGCGTCATGTGTAGGATGTGGCTTATGCGCTGACGTGTGTCCCGCCAATATACCACTCTGGGCCATTTCCCTAAAAACGGGTGATACAGTTCAGAAGGCTTTTGATTATCTGCCAGGGAAAGATATCGAAGAAGGGCTCCCCTTTACCACGTTTGCACCAGAAGAATTTGCCGGAATTGAATAGTTGAGAAAAAAGCTTTTATGAGCAACAAGAACTCAAATAATTAAGTGCGCTAATTTTCTTGCCTTAAATTTTACTCTGGCTAAAGTGGTAGGGGTATTTAAAATTCTTCTAGAAGTGAGGGGCCTGGAAATGAAAGTAGTAAGTTATGATTTTCTCTAAATTAGTGACAAAGGGTGCGTTAACTGGAACTATCAGATAATCAGCTAAGTTTTGCCCTTAAAATAGACGAGGAATCATGCAGTAGCTGCGCTGTGTGTTCCTCCGTTTGTCCTTTTGACGCAATAAAAAGAGACCCTGAAACAGGTAAATTGCTTCTGGAGATAGAAAAATGTCAGGTATGTGCAATTTGCTACTCCAGCTGCCCAGCCAAAGCAATCAAAATTATCTACTATGATATAAATTCCCTAACCAGATACCTGGAGAATGCAAAAGAGGAATATAAGTCTGATTCCTTGGTCATTATGTGTAAAGGAAGCGCCCCCGATTTTGCGGACGTAGAGAAGCTGTTCGGAATTTCGAACTTCATTCCCTTATCCATCCCCTGCGTCGGGCGCATCCCACCAGAGCTTCTTTTGAAAGCCATATCCCCCATGGGAATAAAGATGATCTATATTCTCGCCTGCGATGAGAATTACTGCCGATTTGAAAGGGGAAGCTCGATCACCGGACGTAGAATCACAGCGCTTAATATTTTGCTTGAACAACTTGGCTATGCTAAAAAGCTAATCAAGCTAAAGCAACATAGTCTGAAGGTCAAAGCAGATAGAAACAAATGTATCAGTTGCGGCAATTGCGTATTCTACTGCCCTTACGATGCTGCTAAACTGGAGCAAGGAACCGCTACCTTCGCAAAAGAGAAGAAAAAACCAAATATTTTAGTACTTCGCTGTCAATGGTCTGTTTTTCCAAAACTTGATGAGGAATTTGATTCCAACGTTCATGTCATAGATATGCCCTGTGCGGCAAGAGTTGACCCCCTACATATCGTAGAGGCTTTCCGACAAGGAATAGATGGCATTTTGATAGCCGCCTGTCCCGAAGAAGACTGCAAATCGAAGGTAGGGAGTAAGGAAGCTCGGAGGTTAACCACAGCGCTAAAGAAGACTTTGAGCCAAATTGGCCTTGAAGAAAGGCTTCATTTTTGTTCTATAGCCCCAAGGTATCCTGAATCTTTCTATGAAGAGCTACGACAATTCAAGGTAAGGATAGAAAATACCTATTCAAAGGAGGTCAGGCATTGATAATAACAACTCAGAAACCTTTGGATGAAATTCTGGATTATCTATCTCCTTATAATTCTATTTTAATTGCCGGCTGTGATGGTTGTACTCAGCCACCAAGAGGCTTAAGAGAAGCCAGAACCTTGGCTCAATTGCTTGAGCTTGGCGGGAAGTTAAGAAGCAAAAACTTCAACCTGAGGGTAACTACATTGCCAAAGCAATGCGACTCTTATCTAACACTGACTACCCTTCAGCCCCAAATAGAGGGTATAGAGGCCATTCTATCATTAGCTTGTGGTTTGGGAGTGCAAACTATAACTCAAGTTCTACCTGATTACCCTGCCTTCCCTTCTCAAAACACTCTCTTTATGGGATCGGAAATTAGAGAGGACAGCACTCTTGAAGAAAGATGTGCCGCTTGCGGAGATTGCATATTGGCCATAACTGGTGGCATTTGTCCCATCGGATCTTATTATTAAACGCCTGGAAAAGCTAGGCAGGCTGTCCGCCTTAGATGAAATTCGCCCTCCCAAGAATTTTGGGGAGGTAATGAGACCCGGCAGGGTTAGCAGATAGACGCTTGACAGGAAAGTCTCCACACATAAAGCGATTACAAATGTGTTTCTCTGTATAAATTGCGTAATTCAGTGGTTGCCAAGACGAAGCCCACGATAAATGACCACCCCCAATCCAAAGCTTTGTTTCACGAAAAGGTTGGAGCGAACCATTTATAGAAATTAAGCAACGACTTTGATTTCGGTGTGCGAAAAATGCCAGAATTTGGGACAATGGCAAGTATTTGCCCGCTCATGCAATGCCCTAAGGGACTGCTAAATGGGCCATGTGGTGGAACAAATGCGGACGGCAAATGCGAATTGGATCACATACGCGACTGTGTTTGGGTAATGATTTACAGGAAGCTGGATGAAATAGCGGGGCCACATGATTGGAGTAAACAGGTAAGGCCAGGCACGTTAGAGGTTGAAGCTATCGACCTGTGGAAAAGCTGAACTGCGACCTGTACGGATTTGCTAACTGTGACCAGTGTCAAGACGCTTGTTCCATGGACTTGCCCCTTGCCCTGCTCATTTTTATGTTGAATAGAGAACTTGCCGACGTCTTTAAAAACGAACCAGGAATGGATGTAAATGCTCCTATCCCCCTGAGGTCGGTTACAGATGACGAATTAGCAATGGCTGGTGTTGAACTCCAGTTATAAGCAACATGGGTCAAGAGGAGACTAAGACAGAGACAAGAGGCATTAATGTAATTGACGGCTTTTTTTAAAGTGGAGATTGTTAGCCGTAAGAAAAAGTCATCAGAAAAAAACAAAACGAGAAAGCCTTTGAGGATTCTGAAAGGGAAAAGTGGCAGAAGGCAACGAAAGGCTCCCCCCGATTACAAGAGCCAGATTGGCTAAAATTGGACAGGTAACCCGGGAAGAAAAAAAGAAAGAACTAAGCGAGAAAGATCAGATTCCCCGCTTAAGGAATGTTACAGAGGATTCCTCAAACCAGGAATCGTAAGCCCAGGCCAGAGAATCGAATGCATGAATATTAGACTCAAACATCTCTTCGAGCTTCTTTTCTCGGCTTTTCAATAATATAGAATGAAACCAAGTACAATTTCAAGGAAATCTAGGTTGTTAAACAATCTCATAATTGTCACCTTGACAAAATGAAAAGGGTTTGTCAGACTATTAGATGAGAATGAAAATCAATCGCAATATCATCACCAAGATTCGGCCAATTACACCTCAGAGAAGGCTTCTTTTGAGTATTATGCAAAACGCCGAAAAGCATTTAGACGCTAAGGAACTGTATCACCGAGCTAGCGAGAGGGATCCCAACATCAGCTTCGCCACAGTTTATCGCAATCTTCGCTTATTTGAGGAACAAGGTCTGATAAAAGAAAGGCATTTGGGGCAGGCACATTGTTACTATGAGATGAAGCGCTTAGGAGAACATCAGCATCTAATATGTGAAGCTTGTGGGCAAGTCATTGAGTTTGAGAGTCCTTTGATTCGCAAATTGGTAGCAGAGGTGCAACGCAAAAATAACTTCTCTGTGACCAATGTTGAGTTATATTTGGAAGGTCATTGCCATAAATGTAAGGATGAGAAAAGATGACTTAGCCTCAGGTGAAGGCATTACTTTAGCTGGAAAAACAGAAACGTTGGAGCCGAAATTAAAAGTTGCAGTGGACTATGAAAAATGCCATCCAGAGAGATGCGACAGTGGAGCCTGTGCTGCTGTTCTTGAATGTCCCGCTAAGCTCTGGAGGCAAGAAGAGCCATACGATCTGCTCTATCCCATTCTGGGCTTTTGCCAGGATTGTGGCATATGCGTTGAATCTTGCCAGCTGAAGGCAATCAGAATGCTGTAAGCCAAGTGCATATTAGCTATCGATATTAAACAAAGGAAAGCATGAAAGGAGCTCGTTAAATGAACGTATTGGAAGCAATCAAGAGCAGGAGAAACATCAGAAAATACAAGGAGTAAGCCCAAGTTGCGTTCGATTGACAAAGAGACCAGAGCAAAGGCGCCTTTGTATGAGTTCAAACTTTCCTTATTCGGGAACAAGGGAGCGTGGTTCTCATGAATAAATATAAAGTAATATTCTTGCCCGACCAAAAGGAAGCGGAGGTAGATGAAGGCACTACCCTGTTTGAGGCCGCAGAAAAGGTTGGTGTTTATCTTAATAGCCTTTGTGGGGGGGAAGGTGTCTGTGGCAAATGTCGGGTGCAGGTAATTAAAGGCAACCTAAAGGCAGACAAGAACTCAATTGCTTTCTTTACCAAGGATGAGATAAAAAAGGGCTATGTCCTAGCTTGCCAGTCTGTCGTAAGTGATAACTTGAAAGTAATGGTACCGCCAGAGTCCCGACTTGAGGGTGAACAGATCATGGCGGAGTCCCGGCTCAAAGGGCAGAAGAAATGGCAGGAGACGACATCTATCACATATAGCCAACCGGACTGGGTTGCCGTGGCTAAAAGGCCCTATGAGCCGGCATCTTTTTTCGAGCCCTTGGTGGCTAAAGTCTACTTGGAGCTTCCCGAGCCAACAAGCGAGGATAACACACCCGATACGGGTCGTGTAACAATGGGGCTGAAAAAAAAGCTCAGGTATCCGTCTTACGAGGTCCTTCTGGGTTGCCTTGAAGACCTTTCCATGAAGCTCCGCCGCAGCGGATGGAAGGTCACCATCACTGTGGCCAGGCATAATGAGATGGGAAAAATATTGCAGATAGAGGAAGGGAACACTGCAGATAAAAACTATGGTGTCGCCGTTGATGTGGGCACTACCACTGTTGTTGCCCAATTGGTCAGTCTGAAGACAGGAAAAGTTGTGGGTGTAGAGGGCAATCATAACCTTCAAGCTAGATATGGCGAGGATGTCCTTTCCCGAATTGCTTACGCCTGTGGCAAGGGCTCCACGCATGCGCTTCAGAAGGTGGTGATGGAGAATATCAATACCCTGATCCAATCCTTGGCCAAGAAGAAAGACATTAATCTTCAAGATATTACCTGCATCGTTGCTGCTGGAAATACCACCATGAGCCACCTCTTACTTGATTTAAGCCCCTGTTCTATCAGAGACGATCCCTATGTCCCAACTGTGGACATATATCCTCAAATCCAAGCGAGGGAACTCGGCATCAATATAAACCCTCATGGTTTACTATGGATAATGCCCAACGTTGCCAGTTATGTAGGTGGTGACACGGTGGCTGGTGTTCTCGCATGTGGTCTGGCGGATAAGCCCGAGATGACCTGCCTTATTGACATAGGCACCAATGGTGAGATTGTCATTGGGAATAATGAATGGATGCTCTCCTGCTCTGCTTCTGCTGGTCCCGCCTTCGAAGGCGGGGATACGAAGTGCGGCATGAGGGCGACACGGGGCGCAATTCAGAAGGTAAAGATAAACCACGACGAAGTAAGCTATGAGACAATCGGTAATGCCAAGCCAAGAGGGATTTGTGGCTCCGGTCTTATTGATCTGATCTATGAGCTAGCCAGAAACGGGATAATAGACATTGATGCTAGATTTAAACCTTCGCTCAAAGATAATCGTCTCATTCAGGGCGAGAGTGAGATAGAATACGTCGTTGTTTTCCCTCAGGAAACGGAGACAGGTCAGCCACTGGTCATAAGTCAGACAGATATGGACAACGTAATGAGATCCAAGGCTGCGGTATTCGCTGCCATCAAGTCCCTCATTGATTATGCCGGCCTAAACTTCGACCATCTCGAGAAGATTTATGTCGCTGGGGGATTTGGGAATTACCTTGATATTGAAAAGGCTGTCGGCATAGGATTATTGCCCGATGTGCCGAGCGAGCGGGTAGAATTCATAGGTAACAGCTCACTTATGGGAGCACGCATGGCTCTCATTTCTTGCCATGCTTGGGAGAAGGCCATCATCATCTCTCAATCAATAACCAATGTCGAGCTCTCTAAGTTTGCCCCTTTCGGCGACGAATACATGGCAGCTCTTTACATACCACATATAGATAGGCAGTTCCTTTTCCCGTCAGTCAAATTTCCACCATGATAGAAAATGCTTTAAGGAACTAGGTGTTAGAAATGGTGATGAACTTGCTGAGTTAATTAAAGTAGGGGATAGAATAGTTTATGCTAAATTTAAGCGGCGATGAAACCGAGCTTGAAGATAGAAAGTATGTAGTCCTGTCGAAACCTGACAAGCTCGCCGTGATTAAGTGGCTATAAATAATTTAAAGGAGGTCAATAATAGATGGCTTACAAAATCACTGATGAGTGCATCGCTTGCGGTGCCTGTGAAGTGGAGTGCAAGAACGAAGCAATTTCAGAGGGGGAGGAAATTTACGTAATCGATCCCGACAAATGTACTGAGTGCGTGGGCAACTTCGAATCACCCAAGTGTGCTGAAGTATGCTCGGTGGATGCCGCTGTGCCTGATCCAGAGCATGTCGAAAGTCGGGACGAATTGCTTTCTAAGTGGCAAATGTTGCATCCGGGCGAGACTCCAGCACTTGCCTAGACTACGGGGGAAGAGGGCTAATGGCAAAATATGAAGTAATCATCATAGGAGGCGGTCCTGCCGGGCTTACTGCTGGACTCTACACCTCACGGGCAGGCCTTAAGAGCTTATTGATCGAACGGGGTGTATTTGGAGGGCAAATAGTGAATGCTGCCCTGGTGGAGAACTACCCCGGTTTTCCCCAAGGCATCTCGGGTTTAGAGCTGGGGTCACTCATGCACCAACAGACCACCAAATATGGCCTAGAGCTTGTAACTGCTGAGGTTACAGGCATTACCCAAGGACAACCCTATAGCGTCTTAACCACCGAGGGAAACTTTGAAGCTGCAGCTATAATCATCGCTGCTGGTTCGGAATATCGTAAACTGGGAGTTCTTGGTGAGGAAAGGCTCTCAGGCCATGGTGTTTCCTATTGCGCCACATGTGATGGCTTCTTCTTTCGTGATCGGGAAGTGGCAGTTGTTGGAGGAGGTGATACTGCTATCACCGATGCTTTGGAACTGACTCGGCATGTTAAGAAAGTCTATGTAATACATCGACGAGACCAGCTCAGGGCAGGCAAGGTTCTGCAGTATCGAGCCTTTGCCCAGCCCAAGCTCGAGTTCATTTGGACTACTGTGGTAGAAGAAATCCTGGGAGAGGAATTGCTAAGCGGGCTCAAACTACGCAATATTAAAACAGGGCAGCACTCCATTTTGGAGGTTGCTGGTGTATTTGTTGCTGTAGGGCTCATGCCTAATAGCCAGAGCTTTTTCAAAATTGTAGACCTTGATGATGCTGGATATATCATCACTGATGAGACGATGGCTACCTCGGCTCCCGGCATCTTCGCTGCCGGAGACATACGCAGGAATTCACCACGCCAAGTCGCCGCTGCCGTTGGAGATGGTGTCACTGCTGCTAAGTCAGCTTTTAAGTATGTTCAAGAGGTTGGGAATGGATTTAGAATTACGAGCCATTGAGGTATTACAACAGTTAGGGATTAGGAAAGGTCAAACTGTGCTGGATTTTGGCTGTGGCTCTGGCACATATACTATTCCGACTGCCAAAATAGTTGGCAAGGAGGGAAGAGTTTATGCTTTAGATAAAGATAAGGAAGCCTTGGATAAGGTGGTGCAAAAAGCGGAGTCAGCGGGCCTGGAAAACATAGAAAGAATTGACACGCTAGGGGAGCTAACAATTAATTTGACTGGCGAGTCTGTGGATGTCGTTCTTCTTTTCGATGTCTTTCACTCTTACTATTTTTCTCAGGCAAATGATAGAAGAAGGCTACTAAATGAAATTTATAGAATCATGAAGCCCTTTGCCTTTGTTTCACTTTGGCCAAAGCATATGGAATCAGAGGCTAAAGGCGAAGTTGAGAGTGCCAATTTTTGTCTAGAAAGCGAATATTCTGGAACCTTAATTCATGATAATAAGGATCGCGAAAGAGGCCAAATCTTAAACTTCAAGAAAAAGTGATGGAATGAAAAGGAAGGAATGGTACGGATTCATGATGGAAGCGGTAACAACCAATCTTAAGGAGGCAATATGAGCAAAGTAATAGAAGTTACAGATCAAAATTTTGAACAGGAAGTCCTGAATTCAGACCTACCCACAGAGGTCGATTTCTGGGCTCCTTGGTGTGGTCCATGCGTGATGGTTTCACCTATATATGACAAGCTGTCAGAGGAGTACCATGGCAGGTTCAAATTCTGCAAGATAAATGTGGACGAAAATCAACGAACAGCAGTGAAATATCAGATTATGAGTATACCTATGCAGAAGTATTTCGTTAATGGTGAGAATGTTGACGAAATCCTCGGTGCGGTCCCGGAGCATGCAATTCGGACAATGGTTGAGGATATATTAAAGAAGTTCCCGACTGATGAAACAGGCAGGCTCAAAGTGCTTCTAACTTCCTGGGTAGAGCACAACAAAAAAGATAGCGAGAAATTAAGGAAATGGAAAGAGAAGGTTACGGACGCAGAAAGTGACTCCGTTTATCATGGCGTATTACAGGCAGCACGAGATATTGAAAAGGCTAATGAGAGGTTATCCCAGCTATTGATCGAATTACAGGAAAGGGGGTAAAAAAGGGCAAAACTAGAGAAAGTGAAATAGAGCAGCAAGCACTAGAGCCTGTTTGATGAATTTAGTGAAAGAGAGGAATTCTAATGTAACGACTCTCTACGAACTCAAGTAACCCCTTTTGCGAGCAGGACAGAAAATGCTTATAATGCCAGTTCAGTCAATAGATTTTAATAAGTGCCATCCCGAGAGACGCGATCACGGGATTTGCGCTGCTGGTTATGCTTGCCCACATAGGGCATTATTCCAAGAACAACCGTATGACTTTCCCATGCATAATGCATCTATCTGTGTAGGCTGCGGCTCTTGTTCGTCTGCATGTCCTTTAAAAGCTATAAGAATGATATGAATTGAGCATAGCTAGGAGAAGTAACAATGGTAGATAAAAAGGATATTAAAGAAAAGATAAGGAAAATCTATGAGGTTTTGCCTAAATTAGACGATCAGCAATGTGGATACAAAAACTGTGGAGAATTTGCCAGGGCAGTGGCTGAAGGAAAGGCACCATGTTATGGATGTATTAGCGGTGGACCGCAGGTGGCTGCCAAAGTGTGTGAAATTATGGGAGCAAAGGTTCCTCAAGAAGCAATTGCGCAATTTGGTCCCAGTCCTGGATCTTATCAGCCTGGATTAAGCGGAGTCAGAGGCTTAGGAGGAGGTATGGGCAGAGGTTTTAGCGGAGGCATGGGCCGGCGGCTAGGTAGAGGTCGAGGCTGGGGTATGGGTCGTGGTGGTGGCATGGGCAGAGGTTTTCGCCGAGGTCGTCGTGGAAGGTAAACAGAGAGAAACGAGTAATAGATTCCTAATCGCCAGAGTTTTCAGAAAGAATGAATAATGATAAACGGAGGAAAATAAATGAAAATACTCATCTGTGGTAAAGGGGGCTGTGGAAAAAGCACGATTGTAGCCCTTTTAGCCAAAGAGATAGCGGCGAGAAAAAATACTGTATTGGTGATTGACAGCGATGAGTCAAATATTGGTCTTCATAGCCGTCTAGGAATGCAAAAACCTGACGATTTCATGAATTACTTTGGGGGTAAGAAACTTCTCTTTGAAAAAACCAAAGAACTGAAAGATAAGTGGAGATTAGATGACTTACCCCAAGATTATTTAACCGGAAAAGGAAATGTCCGACTTCTATCGATGGGGAAAATTTATCAATTCGGCGAAGGATGCGCCTGTCCAATCAATGCTCTTTCTTCAAAGTTCCTGGAAATTCTCGATTTGGATGACAATGAATTCCTGATTGCAGATACAGATGCTGGAATAGAACACTTTGGGAGAGGGGTAGAGAAGGGGGTGGATATACTCCTTGTCATCATCGACCCTTCGCGGGAATCGATCCTTATAGCGAAGAAGATATCCGAACTGGGCCAGCAAGTTGATAAGCCCGTCTACTACATACTAAATCGGATTGCTTACCAAGAAACGAAAGACTTCCTCTTGAATTCCATAGATCAAGAGAGGGTGATAGCTATTATTCCGGAAAATAAAGAGCTATTTATCTCTGGTTTAACTGGTAATGAATTTACCACGGGTGTTGAGGGTATCAAGGAAATTGCTGACATGCTGGAATCTATAAAGAAGGCAAGGGTCAAAGCATCGAAGAGTATATCTAGATGATGGTTATTGAACAAGAGGTCAAGATGGATGCTACTAGCCGGGATCCTAGAGAAATGACTGATGAGGAAGTAATGAAGTGGATGCAAGAATTGGTTAACAAGTTAGTAGAAGAGAAGGGTTCTACAGGAGGTGTATGCTCTCTGGAAGCCATAAAAAATCCCGTTCGAAGAAATATTCTGAAAGCCCTAGGGGAAAGAGCTTTAGAAATAAATGAACTTTCTGATAGAGTAGGAGTTATGGGACCTGCATTGAAATTCCACCTTAATTTCCTTGAAGGTTCATATTTTATACGAATAGCAGGAAACAGGGTTGATTTAACGCCGGGAGGTGTTTCTGTTATAAGAAGAAACAAGAAGACCTGAGCAAGTTCATTTCGGGGTAACGCTTAAGGAAATACTAAAACAATAAATCACGTATCCTTTTGCTAGAAGACATTTTGAGAAGGTATTGAGGGAAGGCGAGCTTTTGGGAATCGACAAAGGTTGTCAATATTATCCTTGCCTTAATCGTTTTGATTCATGTGGACTGTGAAGGCAGCGAGCTACTGATCCTTAGCGTGAAAGGAGCTAAATATAAAAGTAGCCAAAGATGTAACGTGGTGCAAATTTACACAAGATCATTTTTGGGATATACAAGGATGTATTGATAGCCAAGATACCAATGTCTGGAGTTCTCTAGAGCCCCATTCCGAGGATCAATCAATTGCCCAGAAGTTCATGGACAAGTTAGAGAATAATTACGACTTGAAGCTTGAACCCAATTACTATATGGAAAACTGGCAAGCTGAGTTCAGGCAGTTAGAAACTGGTCTGAGTTTTGATATGGTATCCGCTCTCGATGCTCCTGAAACAATCTGCAAAGCAGCATTATTAGCTATCTTGGAGAAAGGAGGATAGTTCCATGACAAATGAAAAAATAAGCCGCGAAGAATTATCAAATACTATAATTGAAATTGAGCTAAACATGTTTGAACAGATTAAAACTGCTGAGCCATCTCAATGTAAAGACCATCCAGAAACCTTTAAGGTAATGCGAGGAATGACCCATTCTAGTTTATCCACAGAAACACTGGAATCTTATCTTGAAGACTTGCGTAAAGCTAAAGCTGAAGGTAGAAATCTTCTAACAGAGAAGTATGCCCGTATGGACAACATAATCCCTCCACTGAAAACTAATCCCATCATCGGCGATATTGTTGAAATCGAAGCTCGTTGGATGAAGGAATTATCAAAAAAATACCCCCATACTTTTAAAAGTGGACCTGGTTTCCAAGTTTACCTTTCCAGCGAACTGGAAACTTACTCTGACAAAACTTTACAGCTATATTTTGAGGATGTTTCCAAAGCAGATAAAGAAGATAGAAATTTAGCAGAAGAGCAATATACTATGTTATTTCAGCGAATAGGTTATGGCTCAATTGCTGAAGTGGAGGAGAAGGGAAGAGCCTCTACAATATGAACATAGGGGAAGAAGATTAAAGGCTATATGCCTTATTACACGGAGGCAGCCAAAGGGGCGTTTAGAAGAAACGAAACAAAGGAGGAACTATGAAAGTCTGTATCATCGGTGCCGGGGATGCCGGAGCAATAGCAGCGCTGCAAACTCGGCGTCTGAGTAGCGAGACTCAAATCGATGTCTTTAGCAAGAGAACGGAACTTGGATGTAACCCCTGTGAGATTCCTTTAGTTCTAAGCGGGACTGTTAGCAAATGGGAGAATTTATACCGTGGCTATCGCATTAAACCGTTTTATGAAAAGAGAAATATAACAATCCACCTAAACACTGAAGTCACTGATATCCTAAGGGATAAGAAAGAAATCATCGCCGATGGGGAAAAATATGACTATGATAAAGCAATCTTAGCCCTGGGCACCAACCCAATCATCCCTTCCTTTCCTGGGTTGGATGGCAGAAATGAGTTTACCCTGAGCACAGATATAGCAGATGCCAGAACTTTAGGGGATGCCATCCTAAAGAATAGCAGCGCCGCTATCGTCGGTGGAGGGTTTGTTGCACTTGAGGTAGCTGATGTTCTAAAAGCAAGGGGATATAACAAGGTTTACTTGCTGGTCAGGCGGGATATCATGCGTGCCTATCTGGATGAAGAAATATCTGAAAGACTAAGGCAGGTTCTTGAGGAAAAAGGCATAGAGTTAATTATGCCTGCCAAGATTGAGAGAATAAGTAGCAAAAACGGCAAAAAACGTGTGATTCTTTCTGACCGAGAGTTAGAGATAGATTTCATCTTTTTTGGAACTGGGACAGAACCCAATGTGAAGTTAGCCCAAAAGGCGAGCCTCGAGATAGGAGAGACAGGAGCCATATTTGTCAACCAATATCTCCAAACAAGCGATCCCGATATCTATGCCATTGGGGATTGTATGGAGAATTGGGATATGATCGCAGGTTCCAAGCGGCAGCATCAATTGGCTACCAACGCAATTCGAACCGGATATATAGCAGGAAGAAACGCAATCCTTGGTAATAGAATTTTTTATGAGGGCACGGTCATGCCGTTCATAACCAAGATTTTCGATTTCCAGGTGGGGGCTGTGGGACTTACTGAAAAGGAGGCTCGAGAGAAAAAAATAGAGATAATATCTACTGTGGTTAATACCCCTTATCTAAGAGAGCCAAGGGAAGGCAAGCCGGCCTGGTATAAGCTTATTGCTGAACGAAAAACCCAAACTTTAATAGGGGGCCAATTGATATCTGAAGAGATAGTATCTGGAACAATTGACAAGCTTGCCATTGCCATAGCGAATAGAATGCCACTTATCAAACTGGTTCAGATTGATAGCTGCTATTCACCCCATGTCCAGGAAGATCAGATAGCGGTTCCGATACAACGTTTGATAGATAATCTTAGCTGACATAGAAATAACTGGCTAGCTCATTTCAAGAAATCTAGCCACATTACTAATTGAAAAGACAACACCATATTCCTGAGTTACTTGACATTTTCCTTTATCGATTGGGGAACGTATAGATAGCTCCACATAGCTAAAGTTTGGGCCGACGACGCAAGGTCTCTACTAAATTAAGCGGCATGACTTTACGCTTTGGTGCCTCGTATACAGTCACAACATTTTCGAAATTAGTAAATTTGTGCTTTATCTTAGCTATGCTTTTAGGCGGTAGTGGTCTCACAGCACAAGGGCGCAAAGGTGTATTTATTTGCACCTCATAAGGCGAAATTTGACGAACCAGCTCTGCTATCTCTGAGGCATGATCCTTGTTAGCTTCAATGAACATTATTTGTATGGCTAATTTACCCTTGTATTTGTCCCTAAAACGACTGAGGCCGTCTTTTATCTGGTCAAAGTATAATCCTTACATCTTCCCGGAACATAAGCGCAGAATTGGTCAGCACAGCTATGGGTAAATTTAAAATTGACCTTGCAAGCTCAATCGCCTCACCAAGGTTACTGGCTAGTGTAGGCTCACCCATACCAGAAAAAGTGGCGTAGTCAGCCTTTATCGGACTGAGCAACTCGACTTCACTGGTTAGTTGTTTTAGGCTAATGAACTCCCTTGGCTCAACGACAAACTGGTCAGTCTCACCTAACTGGCAATAGGTACAATTAAAGGAGCATACCTTCCTCCTCACATATACCCAGCGATCTGCCCAAGCGCCATGATGAAACTGGACCATAAATAATTGCCACTTCAGTGCCGGACCTTTAGACTTAAATTGAAGTCCTTCAATGGGCTATTAGGTTCAACGCCAATATCTACGCCAGCATTGGCGGCCACCATGGAATTTACCACAAGCTTTGCGCTGCCTCATGAATAATTCACTACCGTCGAAATTTAATGCCACCAGAATCCTCAAGAGCTCTGCAAGATCATGATAAGTAAAATCATCCGAACTCTCCTTGAAAACTGTGTTCACTCGTACCCCTTCAGTGTGGTTGCTCTTTTGGCGGGTAAAATAATCATACTGGCATCTCTTTTGTTCATCGCCAAGTACTTCATAAGCCTCATTTATTTCCTTGAACCTGCCCTCGGCTTCTTTAATATTTCCAGGATTGCGGTCGGGGTGATAAAGTAAAGCCAGTCGGCGGAAAGCTTTCTTGATATCTTCAGGACTGGCGTCTGTGCTTACACCAAGAATCTGATAGTAGTCCTTCACGAGGCCATAGCCACAACTACATTTGTAATAATCTGCTGAGGGAAAGTAGTCAAAGGTATAGAATTATTATTAACATACAGAGAGATTCGCTCTTTCTGTGGCTTGATGAAGCCTCTCGCCAACAGATCAACCAGACCCTCATTCCCTTCAAATGAGAACTGCCTGGCCTTGGTTTCCAACGGTTCATCGGTAACTACAGCTATGAGCTTTCCGATATCTTTGAGAGGTGGGCCAGCACGTTTGCGATGTGCCTCTATCTTTGGAGTGCCCTCTTGCTTAAAACCTTCTGTAAGGATGATATCGTAATCCTCACCTAAGAGGCGCACTATCTCTCGAAGTGGAGTGTCTTGAGAAACAGGCTTTACCAGCACCACATTATCCGGTGAACTAACTACTGTAGCCTCGCTTCCTGCCTTAATATGACGCCAGCTATCCTTACCCGGTTCATCAAAGCTAGCGCCTAAGGGAGCATGTTTGATGGTAGCTACCCGGTAACCTCTGGATTTCAATTCCTGAACCAGCCTTTCCATGACAGTTGTTTTACCAGACTTTGATTTGCCCACAATAGAAACTACAGGAGGCATTTTATATCTACTCCTCGCTATCCGCGGTAGACCCTTTTCCAGGGTTCGTTCTTGCAAGCAAGGTAATCCTTGATTGCTTCTTTCAGGGTATCGGCTGCCAGAAGAGCACAATGCTCGCTTTCTTCAGGCAGCCCACCTAGAGCAGCTAAGACATCATGCTGACTAATCCTCTGAGCTTCGCTTATGTTTACTTGCTTAGCCATCTCGGTGACAATGCTGCCTGAGGCAATACTGGGTCCACAGCCATCTGTCCAGAAAGAAGCATTCATAACCCTGCCATCTCTTATTTTAAGGTATATTTCCATAGTATCCCCACAGGGACCAGTTATTCTTCCAAACCCATCAGGGGCGGGAATTGCACCCAGATTTCTGGGGTTGAGAAAATGATCAATCGTTTTCTCTGAGTAGAACTGTTTCATATCCTCCATGATTGATTGCTCCAGTTCTTTGAACGGGTCATCAAATTTTTCTGCCATGTTCTCTACTCCTTCGAAAAAATATTTCAGGGGTAAAACCTGCTTGCTTGACTGATTCTGCAACCCTTGCCTTTAACCTATCCTCCTCGCTAGTAAAATAAAGGTGGCTAAGACATTTACAATCGCTCGAGCCAAAGCCAGGAACAAACTGGAATTCTCCAGCTAATGCCTGGGCTAAAGAACACTCAACCCTTTCCTCTCCCTGACATAGAATTATCTCCTCAACTTCAGCTTCTTTTAAAAGATAATCAATATGCCAGTGCAGCTTTTTCTCCCTCCGCAGATGGCGAGCCAATCTTGTTCTGAGCCCATTCATAGCTGAGCCAACATAAGCATATGAAGCTTTGGGGAAGGAAACATAGCCTAGCTTACCTACGAAGATATCTTTCTTGGCAATAAGCTCAATTAACAGTATATAGCTACCCTTCACTTTTCCCATTTAGAGTGGCAAGGACATTGGTAGACATTTCGGATACGGCATCTGAACTATACCTTTCAATTTTTCCTTCATCACACAGCCTGGCTAATTCTGGGTCAATAGGCAACTTTCCCAGAAGAGGAGCACTGGAGGCACTCGCCATCTCTTCCCCTTTGCTTCTACCAAAAATTTCCATTTTTTTACCCGTTTCCGGTAATACAAGGTAGCTCATATTCTCTATTACCCCTAACACACGGACATTGTGCCATCCTCACTGCCTTCTTGACTATCATCTCTGTCAACTCCTGGGGGGTAAAAACATCGATTACCCCTGATATGGGTATTACCTGCAGTACCGTCAATGGGGCATCTCCAGTACCCGGTGGCAGGTCTATTATGAGATAGTCCAGCTTGCCCCAAAGAACTTCCTCCCAGAATTGCGTGATAGCTTTAGACATGAGAGGACCTCTCCAGATAACCGCTTCATCCTCACTTGGCAAAAGCAGATTCATGGACATAATTTCAATTCCGGAGCTCGACAATACGGGCAAAATACCTGTCTCACTGCCGCTGGGGCGAGCATCTAAACCAAACATCTTAGGGATACTGGAGCCAGTGATATCCGCATCGAGTATACCCACATCCTTTCCGTCTCGAGCAAAAGAGGTAGCTAATAAACCAGCTACCAGAGATTTGCCAACTCCTCCTTTACCACTCATGATCGCTATTATTTTTTCAATCTGATTAAGTTCTTGGGGCTTGGCTTCTATAAGGTCAATAGTTACTTCTTCCACTCCAGAAAGCTCACTAACCGCTGCTGCTGCTTTGTCCTTCAGCCAACTATGATGTTGGGCAGGGATGGCAGTCGAAGCCAAAGTTATTTTTACTTTGCCATCCTTAACTGCTGCGCTTCGGACCAAGTTCATCTGTACTAAGCTACGCATTGCCCCGGGGACAAGCACTTTATTCAGTACTTCTTCTAATTTTGCCTCGATTTGATTCACAAAATCACCTCCTGTTGACAATTTGTTAAGATCGGCCTTGCCTTAACAAAGAATATATTTCCTTTGCCTGCCTCTTTGTCATTTCAAGTGAACCATCATTATTAATAACAAAATCGGCAGATTTGACTTTTTCCTCAAGAGGAAGTTGGGACTTCATCCTGTTTTGAGCATCCTCCCGACTTATCCCCTTTTCTTCCAACCGCCTTAATTGAGTTTGTTCACTGGCAGAAACAACAACTATTTTATCCACAAATACGGGACGAGTAAGCTCGAATAGTAAAGGAATGTCCTTGATAATTACAGCATTTGGAGCAAGACTTTTGATTTCATTTAAAATTCTTTCATCTTCCTTGAACACTTCGGGATGGACTATCTGGTTTAGCTTCTCCAGTTTTTCCTTGTCGGAGAATACTATGTCAGCTAACTTCTGTCGATTGATAGTCAGGTCCGCATTTAAGATACTCTTCCCAAAATACTCCACTATTTCTTTCCAAGCTCTAGAGTGAGGACGGACCACCTCCCGAGCCAGTTCATCCCAATCAATTACATAAGCCCCCAACTCTTTAAAAATATTGGCTACCGTGCTCTTGCCTGTGCCTACATTTCCGGTCAGCCCAACAATAATCATTTGCTACCTATCTTGCTCCCGTAATCACCTCACCCTATCCAAATTTCTACAACTAGAAAGTGCTTGCGTACGAACATAAAGACCAATAATCAGTTTAGACATCTATTCTCAAGGCGTCTCATTCAGCCATTCTGCAATAGACCAAGCAATTTACACTACACGTCCGCTTTCTTTCTTTTAGCAGATAATCTTCCGTAATAGACGGATTTTGATAGATACAAGGCAGCCAAAGGATTATGCCCTGTGACTCTGTCTTTTACCGCCAGCACTGTCATGGGAACACGGCAGTATTTGATAAACAAAGTGTCGTGTCCGATGCAAAGTCCTAACATGATAGCAAGATCAACCTCTTCAATGTTGATAACCTCTGCTTGAACTATGGGACTACACATGGATTCCCAATTTTCTGGCCCCGCGATCTTCTGCTCCGGCTTTATACCAATTCTTTCTTTGGCCACAGCACCTACCTTACAGCAAACAGAAATAA
>SMTZ1_10002705_pt1 | contig 18946 bp, 1 predicted proteins | sample DeeMarSWOR136_30_FD_25667 | JGI IMG/M metagenome (IMG submission 25667)
CCTCTACGTTGTCGTATCGTCAAACCGATCAGATACTTCCGAACCTGGATGGTACGAGATTGTGCTTACCTCAGGCAGAGCAGAAGGGTCCGCCATTGTCACAATCGAACTGTCGAAGGATAACTGTGAGCCAGCCGTTGTGACTTTGGCGGTTTCAGTTGAACCATCGGAGCTCGACCTTCTCCTAGAGCGGGCAGTCATCTATGGCTTCCCACTTGCAGCGATAGCGGCAATCGGTGCAGTAGCATGGAGGAGGCTGTTTGGTCTCCCCAAACTTCTACGGAAGCTGAACGGGATGGTCAACGCTCTGAAGAAGGGCAAGATCCCAGATGTGCCAGAGGACGTTAAAACAAGGCAGGAAATCTTGATTGACCTCTTCAATGACCTCAGTGGACCTATTGGAGTCAGCGGCACTATTGAGAGCATGCCGAGAGAATCGGTTACGTTAGAGGTTCCCGAAATGGAAGAGTTGCTTGTCCAGCTGTCTATCCTAACAGAATTGACTCCAGAGGAGCTTGATGATTTCAAGGCCGATGTTTCTAAGATGCGGCTCAGTGAACAGGTGATTTTCGTAAAGGAGGTCATTACTCAGGAAACCATCAAGCGGGGAAGAGCTGAGGGCAAGGCAATGGAGCAGGTTTGGGATGAAACCAGGGCACAAGCTCGTGCCAAAATCCGGGGAGAGGAATTGGTTGAGAAGCCCCCTGAGCCTGAACCAAAGGCAGAACCGGAGCCGGAACCGACTTCCGAAGAAACACCTGAAAAGCCTCTGGATGAGCTATTGGACAAGCTCGCAGAACACGAGATTGAAGTCCTAATGGAGAAGCTGAGAAGAGCAGGCCTGCCAGAACATGAGGTCCAAAACATCGTAGAGCAGGCCAGGGAGTTGCCTAGAGAGCTTGTCGACGATTTGATTGAGAGCATCTTGGGGAAGGGAGGTGGCAAGTAGTGGTAGAAAATCGCTCCAATGGAACGCCTTTGGATAATTCACCTGCACATTCGGCAATCCGTGGTTCTTTTGGAATTGGGGAGACTTCTCTGAGAAGAGCATTGACTCTTGGCCTGATGCTCCTACTTCTCTGTTCCACGACAAACTCAATGGTCACTCAGAATGGAGTTGGAGCTGGCATCCCACATCCTAAGACTCTTGATGGCAGAAGTAGTGTTGCTCAAGGCGACCTGTCTTATGGAAACACTGGTGCCCCGCAGTCAGTCACTCTGTTGGCATCCCTGCCAGTATCAGTAAGCGCTCCGTCGGGATGGACCGGTGAAGCGCTGAGAGGGAGTATTGAGCATCTCTCCACTCGGATAGCTCAGGTCAAGAATGGATTGCTTGACGACTATCATAGTGAGCATTTCATCGTACCAGGTTACCCTTGGAGTGCCATTGAAGTCTTCGTGCCCGACGATTGGGCCATAGTTGAGAAGGGTGACACTCCTACACATCCCAGGATGGGTCATCTCTACGTGCTAAACTACTCTACCGGGTCATCAACTGGTCGAGACGGATCAATGGGATGGGAATTCAACGCTAACTTTGCTGGTCACCAAGTAGAACCAGAAATGGAGATTCACTTTAGTCAGCAGATTCACTTGCCATGGAGAGAGGTCTATTCCGGAGAAATCAGGCTCCAACATCTGGTTCAAGACGTGTCGACGATGAATGACATGTTCTATCTGTTTGTACGTGTGGGAGACTACAAATTCAAGTTCCACACATTCGAATCTGGATATACGACAGAGCAATGGATCGAAACTGTAGTGCAGATTCCAATGTCAGTATTCCAGGATATCGGCATCCCGGGCGCAGTCAACTTGGACATAGGGATAGGAACAGACTACTCAGGAACTGCAACGATAAACAACCGCGTGCTAATCGATGAGATTGCGGCCGTATTTGAAGCGCGACCCCTTCCCGAGCAGATTGGGCTCACAGCAAACAGCACCATAATAAGTGGCTCCACTCATGGTAGTAGTTCGCCGTATGTACCAGACGGCGCATTCAGAGACTGTTACGACCGCTATACAACGGGACTGAGTACAGCAGACTATCGAGTGGGCGTCACCGGTACCAATTCAGATTGGAGTGACGCAAACACATACCAAGTGGGTATGCAATTCCCGCTTGATATACCTCAGGGGGCTGTTATTACATCGGCACGGCTGGAGGTTGAAGCTTTCGGCGAAGTCGGTGGTGGCGATATTGCCATGCGGATTCACGTGGCCAGGGCAGACAATGTTACACCATTCACCAGCGGTTTGCCGCATTTAGAGGACAGATACGACTGGACTGAAACAAGTATCGGATGGACACTGGACTTGTGGACTGACTATGTCAGATACAGATCTCCGGACTTCTCGCCACTTGTACAGGAGATCGTGTCTAGACCTGGGTGGTCGTACGGAAACTATCTTTGTCTCATGCTTGATTATATGTCTTCGGACAGCTATCAGGACTACATCGAGATGAGAGGCTCTGGGACGTCTAGTGGAGACAGTCTCCCGAGGCTCTTTGTTGACTACCTACTGCCTACGACTCAAGACACCATCTCAGTTCTTCCGTTCAGGAAGGATTTGACCATCGACCACACAAAAGTGAGTTCAGATTTGGAGAACTTCCCAGTCCTCGTAGACATTTATGACACGGATCTCAAGACAGATGCCAGATCAGATGGAAAAGATATCAAGTTCATGAACGACGACGAAACACTGGATCACGAACTGGAACTGTTTGATCCCGACCATAATTCGACTCATGCGCATCTTGTTGCCTGGGTGAAAATTCCTGTGTTGTCTGCTTCATCAGACACGACAATATCGATGTTTTACGGAGCTTCGGATGCAAGTGGGCAGGAGAATCCGCATCAAGTCTGGGAAGGCTATGAGAGCGTATGGCACCTATCGGAGGAGACTGGCAGTGGCGTGTTCATTGAGGATTCAAGTCAGAATGACCATGACGGCGATCCTGGTCAGACCACATTCATGCAGGATGCAAAGATAGATGGTGCAAGGTACTTCCAGGATTTGGCCAACAACTACATCCCGTTCATTGATGGCGAGAGCATTCTCGACGGTTGGGCTGACTGGCAGTTCTCGTTCTGGGTCTACTTCGACTATTCGAGCGATGCCGAATGGACCGGGGTGGAGCCACGAGTCTTCGACAAAGGAAATTGCATGAATCTGATTAGAACGTACAGAGGGGCCTCTGGCTGGCCAGCAAGCACGGCCACCTTCCAACCTGACATCCATTTTGATGGCGGATACGACGCCTACGTGAATGTCTACGTGAAACGTCAGACTTGGAACTACGTTGTGTACAAGTATGAGAGTACAGGGGACGGCACGTTGCGCGCCTATAGTTTTGCAGATGGTGCATTGCTGGATTCCACTTCCGATCCAAGCATGGGATCTGGGGACAGATTGAGAGATGACTCGTATATGTTCATGCTTGGCGTAGAGGGAGGCGGGCAAGTCCACCTAGGAGGGATTGATGAGTTTAGGACTATTAATGGTTACAGGTCAGCTGCATGGATACAGACCGAGTATGCCAATCAGTACGATCCATCAAGCTTCTACTCGGTGGGCGGTGAACAGATAACTCAATATGGAGGAGCAGCAACTCTCCTCTTCACTTCAGAGTCCGCATCGGTGGTGGAGATTCTTCCGAGGCTGCAGCTGAACGTTACTCGTGAGGACTCCACACTTGACTCAAATCTGGCCTCTGGGACATCATTCGCTGTAACGAATGGAACAGAAGCTTTCTGGATAGCGAATGTGTTTGTGAACCCGCCGAGCGCCCTTTCGAACCTGAGCTTCACTGTGGAGAAACCATCCACTTGGACACTGCTGAACGTAACGGATTCTTTGGGAACAGTAAGAACCACGCAAGTGACCAACACAAGTGCACTTGTAGCTGTGCCGTCATCTGTAGTGAATGTGGCCGGAATCTGGACTTTCGCTTTCTCTTCAGTCAATCAAGTCCTCAACCTGGAGTGTGGCGTGGGAGCCGCAGCATACGCCGCTACGGCCGTAATACAGACAGGCGAATCAGCGAAGTTTAGAGGAACGGCTCCAGTAACACCAGGTTCAGGAATGAGACTATTGCTTGAAGACCCAGGCGGCGGAGTCTTCTACTCTGATGATGACCTTGTTCAGGATGGTGGAGGGAGCTTCGAATGGACTGGTATCCTTATGGACAGCTCTTGGCCATGCGGCTTGTGGACCGCATACGTCAATTTCAATGACACTTCAGATTCAAGTCCTTCAGAAGTCGGCATGTACAGTAGGCCGTTCATCGTCAAGCATGCTTCGGCACTCCAGCTAGTTTCACCCGCAGATGCAGTGGGAGACAAGCTCTCCGTGAAGACAGCAGGGGAACTCCTTACAGTTGAGATGGAGCTCACTGATAGTGATATTGCTGAACACATGGCAGGCTCCGCAGTGACCATGAACTGGACGGTTTCCGGAGCTCCAACTCAGATTCAGCTCGAAGACTACGGGAATGGAACCTATGGGAAGACACTTGACACCTCTGATCTTGGTCAACCGGGCATGTGGAGAATCAATATTCAATCAGTTCATCCGTATCTTGTGGATACCTCGGACTACTTTGATCTCGAACTATCCCATCCTACGAATATTGCCTACGACACACCGCCTTCGACACCGTACGGTGACAACTTCAGAGTTAGGATTACTCTCCATGATTCAATCAACGGAATGCGCTACTCTGGAGCGACTATCACATCAAACGGCTCTATTGTGGGAGTTCCGGATGACTACGGCAATGGTACCTATCTGGTTGAACTAGACTCTACTGGGTACAGTATTGGGAGTCACACCTTTGAGATCACGGCTACACCCTCGCAGAGCTTCGTGATCGACAGCTCGGTGAAGCTTGTTGTAGAGTACAGAGATGTAAGAACGGACCTTGTCCAAGTGGGAACTAGTCCAATAAGCGTTCCTTGGGGCAACTACGCAAATGCCACTGTGGAATGGCAGGATTCAGACCATGCAAGCGCGGGAATAGCCGGTGGAATGATTAGTGGGGATTCGACATTTGAGTACACGGACTTGCTTGACGGCACATATAGCATAAGGCTCGATGTCAGATCGTACGGTATCGGTGTATATCTGTTTAACTTCACAATAATCAAGGCATACCACACTATGGCAGAGATAACAATTGCCATCAGCGTTTCGCCGCATCGAACTCTTGTCACGGCCACCTACAATAGCTCCATTCCTGTGGGTGCAAACAGTTCTGTGAGCCTGAATTTCCTGGACCTTGACGCAGGTGGGTCACCTGTTCCAGGGAATCTCTCAGATGTCTTGGTCGGTTGGGCGGGAGGATCCACTTCCTATGGGTCATTGCAGTTCACTCTTCACACTGACACATGGTCACTCGGCTCTCATACAGTCAATGTCACAGTTCTTGCAGCAAGTGCACCCAGATACTACTATGATACTGAAACCGCCTTGGTCATCACTATGCAGAAGCTACAGATATCTTTGACTTGGGATTCGGTTAGCGTCTTTCCAATAGGAGACGACTTCGAGATAACCACGTACATCTCCGTGAAAGATTCCAACTCTCTATATGACAGTTCATCAGTCAATGGACTTCTCCAGAGTCATTTCACAGTCCGCAATCAGAATGGCACACCGTACGCGATAAAGTCCTTCACACCTCTCCCGTCGGGAACCTATGTGCTTACAGTTGACCAATCAAACTTCCTTGAAGGGAGCTATGGAATCAGAGTCTTCGTGGACTTTGGCGTATCGGAGAACTATACAAGCACTCAAACACCAATCATAGGCTTCGTGTACAGTCAAGCGAGAAGCGACCTCAGCTCGCCAGACTACCCCCTCATGGTGATATCTTCCTATACAGATGCCGCAGTGACTCTGGAGTTCGTCGACCTTGACAGGGGACAGGGAATCGATACGGCTATAATCACTGTCGACGGAGCAGACAAGCTGAGCCAAGCCCTCCTGAGCAGCGGAAGGTACAGAGTTGTCATAAACTCATCAACTTGGAGTATTGGAGTATACACAGTCAATTTCACAGCCTCAGCTCCGACCTACGATAGTAAGACTATATCAATCGACATTCGAGTCAGAGAGATCAGGACGTACGCAATTGCCACCGTTGCGATTCTAGACATTCCAATCGGAGACTCTCAATCGTTCTACGTTGACTATATGGATTTGGACCATAGCCTAGCCATCAATCCTGCCACGGGCCTCTGCAATTGGACTGTGGCCCACTATGGAATTGTGTGGACAGGTTCTCGATACATGGTGACAATAGCTACATACGACACAGACTCCCTAGGCTCATACTTGTTATCCTTCAACTTCACTGCAGGTTCTGAATACGAAGCCGCATACTTCAACCTCACAGTGAACATCAGGACAATAGACACTGATTTCCGACTCTTGGCTCCCGTTGAGGACGCTACTGCAACAGACCAGATTCATATTTCTCTCTACTACGGTGATAGAGACCATTCAGCGGGCATCATGTCAGCTTACCTTTCATGTACGGTTCGCAACACAACCTCTGACGTTGTGATAACCTGGGGCAACGGAACAGAAGCAGGAGAGTACGATGTCTATGTCGATGCCTCGCAGTTCGGAGTACTTGGGACGCAACACCTCACAGTCTACTTCAACTGGACTGGTAGTGTCCAGAAGTATGAAAACAAGTTCCTATCGGTGGATGTAGAAATCAAAGGCTCTGAGTCGGCACTCACTCTAGTGGAGGCTGCGTTACCCTCTCCATGCCCTGAGTACATGACTTATACGTTTCTGTACTCGGACGCCTCCGATGGCTCTGGCATCACCAATGATACGTACAATGTCTACATACGAGTGGAGTTCGAGTCTGCCGTCGTGGATTTATCTGAGATTGATATCTGGGAAGTTGATAGTGCTACTCGACCAGGCGAGTATTCTGTGGGATTCAACAACACCATCCTTGGCCGCACTGGAATATTCTCAATGAGAGTGTTCATCAACTGGTCAAGTGGTGTGTCACCATATTTCACAAATAGGACCGACGTGATTTCGGTGCGGGTTCTTCCCAGAAACACTATTCTCTCTGTCATTCCGCCGACGATTGTGGCATATGGAGAGAATGCCACATTCTCCTTTACCTATGAGGACACCACAGGGGGCGTTTCAACTCCCATAGCCTATGACAGCGGCAAAATGAACGTGATACTGAACATCTCCGACTTCTCCCTATACTTCGATTCAGTTGACGGAATCTACACCGTGTCCTTCAACACAAGTCAGTTCGGACCACCCTTGGGCGAGAGAACCTTGAAACTGAATGTATCATGGGCAGGAATTCCGTTCTATGCAAACAAGACTGGAATACTCATCCGTTCTACAGTTACCTATCGCCAGACTGTACTTACCTACCCGACACCACCAGTAACACCTTATGCTAACAATGCGACATTCAGTGTCACTCTAACCGATGTGGCATCCACCATCACGCGCGGCATAAACGGCGCCAGCATCTATCTATATAATGGAACCACGCAGATACCTCTAGGCTATTTCAGTGTGGTAGGAATAGGTGGAGGACAGTATGAGGTATCGCTCAATACTACATACCTCCAGACACCTGGCAGCATAGACCTAGAACTAGTAGCCTCTACAGGCTCATTCTTCTATCAGGACCAGACCAAGACAAGGGTTCTTACTATTACTGAGAGAGAAACGATGCTCACAGCCGAACCTTCTGGAAGCATCCCGTACAACACATCACTCAGTATAGTTCTGCGCTATCAAGATCTGGAATCTCTGACTCCAATTGCTAGTCAATCTGGATATGTCGTTCATGTGAACATTCTGAATGCAACGGGATGGGAATTCTCATGCACATGGCGGCCAGGACCAGAGAACTACCTGCTTACTGCCGAAACCTACAATCAGGGATTGAACATCGGGACCACCTATCTCCTTTGGGTGAACTTCAGCACCGATTATGAGGCGCCATTCCACAAGTGGTGCGACGTGCTGGTGCCATTCCAGGTGCGCGCCCGAGATTCAAGTGTGAACTTAGTTTCGACTCCGATTCCGACACAATTCGGGGAGTATGCCAATTTCACCTTTGAATACAAGGACCTGCTATCGTCTACAGGGATTGACGGAGGAACAGTGTTCCTCTATAATGGTCCAACCTTGCTGCAGGAGCTGGTGGACTACGAGATTCTAGCAATTGGGAGCGGGCAATACCAAGTATCTCTCTTCACAGACGCTCTTGGCGCACCAGGAACGAAGAGCATCTTGGTGAACGTAACTTGGTCTGCAGGGGTTCCTTACTACGGTCAAGCCCAGCTTGTTGTGGGCGTAACTGTCACAAAGAGACCTGCAGACGTCGAGATCATCGTACCGCCTTTGCAGACTCAGTACCTAGACAATGTGACTTTCGACTTTGCCTTTGTTGACGGTGCAAATGGTTCGAGAATCACCATCTCTACAGGTGACATCAGCATCTATAGTGACACGGTCCTTCTAGCACTAGGCGACTATACCATCTTATCTATGGGGTCCGCGTTCAGAGTTGTCCTGAACTCCACGGTAATCAGTGCGAGTCTGGTGAGCAGCTGGAATATCAGCATTCTAGTGAACTGGCCTGGTGGAGAACCCTTTTACCAGAATAGCCAGACTTCAGTGTTTGTTACAACCGTTGGACGCATTGGGACTGTAGCTCCGAATCAGGTTGTAGACACACCAGTCGGCGATAACATGACCTTGGCATTCACGTACTCCGATCAAGCCAAGGGTAGTGGGATTGAGGGTGCATCAGTGGTTCTCGACTGCACAGACTATCCCGGCCTAGTCGAAGGTACAGACTACTGGGTATTGGCAGGCAGTGGAACTGATGCAGGAGATTACACTATACTCGTAGACACTTCCGTGCTAGGCACAGGGCAGTTTCACTTCGTTATCGATGTGCTCTGGAACCCATCGCAATCCCCGTACTATCAGAATGTCGCCGGACTGGAAATGATAGGGGAAGTTAGGAAGATTCAGACCTCTTTGTCCAGCAGCTTGCCGGCGCCCTCCGTCGCCGCCTTCTATCAGAACATCTCATTCACCGTCAGATTCACAGACGTTGACCATACTTCTACGATTGATGGGGCTGAAGGATTCATCACACTTCTAGATGCCAGAGGAATGGAACCATCGATTTGGTCAGTGAGAGCGCTCTCTGGAGGCGTCTACAACATCACTCTGAATCTGACAGGCTCATTCTTGGTCGGACTTGAGTCCGTGAACGTTACGATAGACTTCCATCCATACAGTGTATCGCAGATTCAAACTTCGTTTATCGTCCGTGAGAGATACGCTGGCCTTTCCGCAGAGTTGGCACCGCTGAACTATGCCGGATACTCGACGTTTGTCATGTTGAACCTTACTGACTATGATGCAGCCGACGCTCCACTGCCAGGTGCAATCCTGAGCGTAACATGGGGAGACAAAGCCTCGTGGGTGGATCTCGGTAATGGGTCCTACAATGTGACACTAGATACCACAGACTTGAGTTTCGGCTCACAGACTCTAGTCGTAAGCGCAACTCGCACTCACTACCAGATTAGCAGTCTGACAGTTGAGATTAATCTTCTCGCAGTACCCTGTGAGTTGATAGTCACTTGGGAGAGTCCAACACAGGGCGAGGTATACTGGGGAGACCGCATCACACTCTACGCGGCCCTCAATGATACCTTGAGAAACCAGATTGTGCCAACCGCCTTCATATCATATAATTGGAGTGGAGCAGTCGAAGTCTTTCTTCCTTCGGGCGTCCCGGGGAACTACACTGTAGACCTCTTCACAAGTCAGGGCAAGGCAGGAGCTACTACGAAAGTGATAGTCAGTGCCTACTCACCGAACTACCTCAACGACTCCTATCTGCTAGTCTTCCAGCTTCTGCATAGGCCCATGGAAATCATACCCGAGGGCAATAATTACGTGTTTACGACGGATTGGGGCAGTACCCCAAACATTGTAGTCTATGTGGAGGACTCATCAGGTCTGCTGGTGACAGACGCCAGTCTAGCAGCGAGCTGGGATCTTGACAATCTGACGTTTGCGGAGCTACCAAGCCGTCCCGGATATTACTCTGTGAGTCTGCCCACCTATGGGGCAGGATTCGACAGCTACAGCATCGAGGTGTCAGGTTGGAAAGAGAACTATGGCAATGCATCTACCACTTTGATAATGGCAATCTCGAAGATCAAGATGGTGGCTTTGCTCGATGACCTGACTGTCACATATGAGTACACTCGCATCTATTGGTCTGAAGTAGTCAGAATCGGCGTCTACATACTGGCGCCAGCCCTAAACGCTTCGTACCCATACTCGACAGGGATATCCAACTGCAACGTGACTTGGTACTCGCCTGAGCTTTGCCAGCAAGGAGTCCTAATGAACGGGACCGCAATTGGAGGACCCGGCTACTTCTACTTCGATTTCAATACGTCTGAAAGCGACGCACACCCTCACTCCTTCATTATTAGCGCCGAGAATCCCAACAAGGATTACACGGATGCAGAGAATGTGACAACCATACTCGTGGAGTTCCTTCCAACGACAATCGAAACTGAAGGACTATTGGACCTAATATGGGGATGGAATGGGCTGCTTAACTTCACCTACTGCGACACCTACCGGAATATTAGTGTACAGGCTGAAGCGGCGACATTCGAGTGGCCAAATGCAAATGGTGACTTGACATGCCTAGCCACAGGTGCCTATGGTGTGCCTCTCAATACGACGTCATTAAGACCAGGCACATATCCCCTGACCATCAGCTTCCGAAAGCTAAACTACAAAGACAGTCAAATCACCGTGGCTGTCAGTGTGAAGCCCGTGCCAACTGAGATCAATCTTGGGATCTCAGAGGTCTACCGCATTGGCGATAGCTGGGAGAATCTCCGAGTCCCATACGGCGATTCGCTGACGATTGTTCTGGAATACTCAGATACTTGGAATCACTGTGGTATTCCACTAGCGACATCTAACGGCACAACTTTCACAGGGCCTGGCTTCTATCAGATGCCTCTGGAGCTAATCGATGTAGGTGACGGAAACTACACTTTCCTACTAGAAACAAACCTCTACCAACTCAACTCGGAGCTTGTTTTCAACATTCGGCTTACCCTGGAGAACCACACTGCTGCTGAGTTCGCATTCCATGTCTGGATAATCCCCATACCTACCTCCCTTGAAATCCAAGGGCAGTCGCAACTCTCATTGTACTATGGGCATAATGCAACCTTCTGGATTGTTTATCAGGATGACTGGCCTACTCATGGCGGTGCAGGCATTACCGATGCGGCAATCAGCATCGCAAGCGATTATGATGCATATGCGACGCTGGAGTATCTCGGTCCGGACGTGAGCAGGCCAGGCTGGCATCAATTTAGGGTCGTCGCATCTAGGCAAGCAGGTGTTGCTGAGTTCACGATTGCCTTTAACAAAACCAATTACGTTTCACGGTCCGAAAGCTTGACTGTCTCTGTCAGTCCATCAGAGGCTGACATTGCTATGCAGAACGCAATGACTTTCGGCAGCGCGGCGTTTCTCATAATCCTCCTGAGTACTGTCGTGTATGTCAGGGTCCTACGAGTGCCAAAGATGATTCGCACGCTAAGCGCACAGATCAGGCAGCTTCGCAGGAAGCGGGTGCCGAAACCTGCCAAAGAAGTGAGAAGAAGAGAAGTCGTGATAGCTGAATTGTTCGCTGAGATGTTGCAGCCCACTGGCGCCAAGGTGAAGGCAGTGAAGATGCCTGCTGAGTCCGTTGAAGTTGAGGTGCCTGAGATTGAAACGATGATTGTTGATCTCTCGATTCTCACGAGGATGAAACCTGAAGAAGTGGAGGAGTTCAGACTGGCAATCTCGAAGATGAAACTGAGTGAGCAGACAACATTCGCCAGAGAAGTCATCCAACAAGAGGCACTCACTGCTTCTATTTCAAGGGGTATCTCAGTCGAAGAAGTGCTTCAAGAGGTAGTAGAAGAGAGAATCCGTATAATTGGTGGCGAGGAAGCCACAGGCATAGCGTCCGCAGCTGCCGTCTACCGGGTCAAAGAGATTGAAAAAGAGAAGGAAGAACCACCCAAGGACACACTCGATGACTCCGAAATAGCCAGGATGAAGGCCAAATTGCTGGAGAGAGGGCTACCAGAGCATGAGATTGATTCGGTGATTGCCCAAGCTCGCAAGCTACCCAAGGAAGTGGGCGAGATGCTTCTCCAGGGATTCGCCCAATCTGCAAAGCTCGAAGAGGAAGAGGCAGACCAAGATTTTCTCACTGCGAAAGAGATTGAGGAGCTCAGGCAGCAACTGAAGGAGGATGGTGTCAAGCAAAAGGAAATCGACAAGATCATCGAGCAGGCACGAGAAGTTCCTAGAATGCTAGCTCTGGAGCTTCTGAGGGGTGTCAGACATGAGTACGAAGAGAAGAAGAAGAAGAAGAGGAAGAGAAAGCCCGCCAAGCCAGTTGAAACTCTCAGCGATCAAGAATTGAGGGAGCTCAAGCAGAAACTGGAGAAGAAAGGCACGCCTGAAAAAGAGATACAGTCTATCATGAGAGAAGCAGAGAAAGCACCGAGAGATGTTGCCGAGCGGTTCCTCAAGGAAGCCGACAAGCTTGAACCATTCAAGGAAGAGCCCATTGAGTTCGAGGACCGCCTAACTGACATGGAGATTGAGGACCTCAGACTAGAGCTGAAAAAGAGAGGACTTCCCCCACCAGAGATTGAAGCTCTTGTATCCCAAGCAAAGACTCTTCCGAGCGCTTTGGTAGAGGAGCTCCTTAAGAGCATAGATGCAGAGAAGTCGGAGTAGCACGATTGGCCGCGATACACTTCGTGAACAATGCCAGAGAGAGGAGTGTGTAGTTTCCTGGCAGTATGACCAAAGGACAGCCCCTTCACGAAATAAGATGGAATTGTTCGAATAATCGGGAACAGCGTCGGCTTTGATACCCGAGATTAGTTTATTATTTTTCATAATAGCTGTTCTGTGGTTCCCTCCATCTTGGTGACAGAGGGCTCCCGTCTCACCAAAACCAAGTAGGAGTCTATTGCATGCGCCGGCCACTGATAGTCGTAGTCCTCATCAGTTTCTTGATTTACCCTACACTGACTGCTCCGTTCAGTCCTATGGGTGGAATCCAAGTCGTATCACTCCCGACGTGGGACCAACTCAGCCCTAAATGGGCAGGTTTTCCGGCAGAAGGGCCATTATCCTACTCTGGGACTGGGAAAGCAAGAGAGGTGGAACTTAGCGGCGTATATTCCTCCCAGGGTTCCACAACGCTTGATGCATCGAAACCGGGATACTTGGGACTGAATCTGCCGACCGGTTGGACAGTGGACCACCTCACAACAAGCATCGACGAACTTTCTGTGTGGGTGGACGATGTTCTGGTCAATCCAAAGCTCGATGCTTCTCATTATGAACGGTGGATACTCACTGGTGCTGATTCAATCTATAATGGCGACGACTTCAGAGTACCTGATGGATGGACGATTGTGAAGTCGGACCCGACCACTGGTTCTCAACATCCGCTTCAAGGCAATTTCGAGCTATCCGGCAGCAGCTCCGCGGGATACGGGAACACAATGGGTTGGGAGTTCGAGGCAAACTACGGGGCCACTACTCCGCTTGAGCCTACAAACGAAGTCTATCTGAGTCAACTGGTTAGTGCACCTTGGAGAGAGATCTACTCAGCTGAGATAAGTCTCCTCTACTATGTCCGAAGTCTTTCAGATATGGATAGCAATGTGCATCTCTTCGCGAGGTTTGGAGATTATGTAGAGAAGGTAGAAGTCTTTGACATGGGAGATCCTGTAGACAAGTGGATTGAGGCCAAGATCACAGTGCCGGGTTCCTATCTTCAGACGCTAATAGTCCCCAATTCAGTCCTTCTCGACATTGGACTGGGAACCGACATCAATGGACAACCTGGACTTGGAGGCTCTCACGCAGCTTACATAGATGACATCGAGCTAAGGCTTAACGTCAGACCCTTCCCTGAACAGATCGGACTGAAGGCAAATGGTGTGTTCGTGGAGGGAGGATTCACGGGCAGTGTTTCACCCTATGTTCCCGATGGCACAAATCGAGACTGCTTCAGTGCGCCAGACAGAGGAATCGACCTGAACGGCCAGAATGATAACGGTATTCTGGAAGTCGGCGCAGGTGCTCCAAGCTATCCTGATTGGAGTGATGCGTCGAAGGCTCAAGTCGGCATGCAATTCCCTGTTAATGTGCCTCAGGGAGCGGTTGTTTCCTCAGCTTATCTTGAAGTGGAGGCAGAAGCAGGCGCACAATACCTGCCATCGATGCGAGTCTATGTGGCGGATCAGGATACGGTGGCGGCATTCACTAGTGGATATCCTGAGATTGTCGATCAGTTCAACTGGGTTAACGCCAGCATAGTCTGGGAACCGGCTGAATGGAGCGCGTCCGTGCGCTACGGGTCGCCTGACATCGCAGCACTGATTCAGAAGGTTGTGTCACGCCCTGGTTGGCAGAGCGGCAACTACATACTGGTAATGCTGGATTATGCGCATTCCACACAAGACATGACATGGAACAATGTTAAGGGGTCAAGCAATTATCCCCAAGCTGACTTGGCAAGACTGTTTGTTGATTTTCTAGCTCCGCATCCTGAAGACATAGTTCACAGCTTCGAGAATAGCAAGACGTTCACTATAGACCATGCGAACATTGCCAGTGATCTCTCCGATTTCCCACTCCTAATAGACACATGGGATCCGGATCTCCGCACTGATGTCCAACCGGATGGCGATGATATCGCCTTTATGATGGGGCGGGAAGGCCTGGACCATGAGATTGAACTCTTCGATCAGAGCGGCAATGGTACACATGCGCATCTAATTGCCTGGGTCCGCGTCCCATTCTTATCTTCGACCAAGAACACAAGGATTGTGATGCTCTATGGAAATAGCGAAGTCGGAAGTCAAGAATCCGCAGAGAGCGTGTGGGACTCCAGATTTGCCGGCGTTTGGCATCTAAGTGAGGACCCAACAGGGACTGTATACGATAGCACTGAATTCAGCCACGATGGCACTGGAGAGCCAGGCGGTTCAGAACCAAGTCTAGCTGCGGGTAAGATTGATGGTTGTACAGAATTCTATGGGGCTACTTTGCGTAGGGTAGAAGTACCACACAGCAATTCACTCTCCCTGCCTGCAGATGTCACACTAGAAGCGTGGGTTCGTACGAGCAACACAGACGTCTCTTCGGACACGATTGTCGCAAAATGGGACACCGTCGGCAACAGGAACTATTGGCTTGGCAAGATGGACGATACTACACTCTCTTTTTACGTTGATAACCTCCAAGGAGTAAGCACTTCCTATGGCCTAATCAACGACGGTAGCTGGCATCACGTCGTAGGCGTTGCTGACGCAGCAGCTGGCGAGCTGCGCATAATCGTTGACGGCCAAGTGTGGAACACAGCATCCTACACGGGGTCTACTCAAACGGGCACTTCGGTTCTTCACATTGGGAACAACCCCGGATCTGTCGGCCTGGACCAAGAATGGGACGGTCGTATAGATGAGGTCCGCGTATCCAAATCTGTGCGCAGCACAGACTGGATAGCGACTTCTTTCATGAATCAGGAGGATCCAGATGCGTTCTACAGTGTAGGGTGGGAAAGTGGTGTTGCTTGGTGGGACTCCGATTGGACCTACAGAAGAAAGCTTTCCGTGACGGCAGGCGCATCGGCGATACCCTCAGGTTACAGCGTGGACGTAACATTCAATCACGCATCATTGGTCGGTGCTGGCAAGTCTCTTGCCGACGGTGATGACATAAGAATCGCCTATTGGGACGGCTCAAACTGGAACGAGTTAGAACGTGTACTAGACCTTGATACATCTTGGAATGATGCGTTCACAACTGTCTGGTTCAAGACGCAGGCTGCAATACCTGCTTCAATGACAGATGATAATTACTACCTCTACTACGGGAATCCCTCAGCAGGCTCTCCTCCAGAAGACCGAACAAGCGTATTCCTATTCTATGATGGTTTCGAAAGTGGAGACCTTAGTGCATGGGATGGATCATATACAGATACTGGTGACACGCTCTTTGTCGTGAATTATCCACTCATCCCGGTCTATACTGGGACCTTGGCTGTTAGAGGAGAAGTCGACAACGTCGCCAATGCCCAAGCACAGATCTGGAAGGACTTCACGGACAAGACGTCCCTATTTGCTAGAATACATATCTACTTGATGCCCGGTTTCTCTACCTCTGGCCACGTCACTGTCATGCAGTATGTGGATACATCCTCAGGGTGGCAGAACCAACTCAGTGTATCTATCCGCAGTGATTTGACACTGTATCTGTGGAACGCCATTGCAGGCGAGCCATATGGATACGGAACCACCAACACCATCTCCATCGGGTCTTGGCACACATTAGAGGTCCAAGCGACTATATCCGATACTGACGGCGAAGCCAGACTTTGGCTAGATGGCAATCTCGAGGCCGAAGCAACAGGAGTCAACCTCTGTACCGAGGGTATTGACAGATTCTGCACACTCTTCTATTGGGCAGACCCCTCGACGGAACCAAACATCGTCATAGTCGATGACAGTTTCCTTAGGATGTGGGCAACTCCCGACCCCTCAACGGCACTAGGCACAGAACGCACTCAGACGCAAGACTTCCAATATCTGAAGGACATCACTATCGACCATAACAGGGTCTTTCAAGATATGATCAACTTCCCAGTCTTGATTGACCTCTATGACACAGACCTCCGAACAGATGTCCAACCTGATGGTGATGATATCGTCTTTGCTTCGGGAGCGTCCAATCTCAATCATGAGATTGAATCGTTTAACCAGACTCACAATTCAACACACGCACATCTTGTTGCTTGGGTCAAGGCAAACCTCTCCTCTTCAGTTGACACTGTAATAACGATGTACTATGGCAACCCCGCAGCCGGGAACTCAGAGAATCCAGATGGTGTATGGAGCAGCAACTATGTAGCGGTTCATCACATGGAGGAATCACCAGTAGGGACTCTCTACGATAGCACTAAGAACCAGGAGGATCTTATCACTGAAGGAGGCATGACCGTTGGAGATTCGGTCGATGGGCAGATTGGAAAGGGTATTGATTTTGATGACAGCGACGACGGGGCAGTTAGTACCACTACGATTACTATTGATGATTTTACGATATCTGCATGGGTGAAGCACTATGGAACAGATGATTGGGATACTGTTGTAAACATAGGGAATGCCTACACGAGCATGTATTACTTCGGATTGTACTACAATGTGTTCTGCATTGATGACTGGGATACAACATATCAGTTCGGCACAGCCTTGTCATCAGATACTTGGTATCATCTATACGTCACCTGGGATGGTTCTACTGTTACGGGTTATATTGATGGCTCGTACGTAGACGACTATTCCCCAAGCTGGGCTGGAATGACACACAGGTATACAGTTGGGGGATTCCCATGGAATGACGATTACGATCTTACTGACTTCTGGGATGGAGTTCTAGATGAAATCCGTATCTCGAGTGTTCCTCGCTCCGCCGGTTGGATTGCAACCGAACACGCAAACCAGAATGACCCATCGACCTTCTACTCAGTCGGAATCGAGGAACTGATTGGAGGAGGTCAGGGAGGAGGGTCCGGCTTCAGATACAGGAAGGACGTCACAGTAGACCATACAAAGATCAACTCAGATCTTGCGGACTTCCCAGTTCTGATAGACCTATATGACACAGACCTGCGATCCGACGTTCAGTCAGACGGAGACGATATTGTGTTCAAGGATGGTACAAGTATACTTGACCACGAGATAGAGCTGTTTGATCAGACATTCAACTCGACACATGCACATCTTGTAGCGTGGGTAAGAACAGACCTGTCCTCCTCATCAGACACTACAATCACGATGTATTATGGCGACTCGGCTGCCGAGAATCAAGAGAATGCGGCAGGTGTCTGGAGTGACAATTACGTAGCGGTCTGGCATATGAATCAAGACCCGTCATCTTCCAACATTCTAGACAGCACTATGAACGGCTACGATTTGACCCCAGCAGGATTCGCATCTGATCAGCGAATGTACGATGCGAAACTGGGCACAGCAATATCTGTCGACGGAATTGATGATAGGTTCAATGTGAACGATTTCAGTGGACCGGTCAGCAACTTCACATTTCAAAGCTGGTTTGTGCTTGATGATCCCTTTCCTCCAGGGAGTGAGATGTACTTCTTTCGAGGCAACAGTCCTCAAAACAACCATCCTTTGATGAGATTTGCCAGTAGTTCTGGTAGCATTGTGACTCACATGGAAGTCACATCAGATGATGATGAAACCTGTGTTGGAGGAACAGATTCTTGGGCCGCTGACTCATGGTACCAGTTTGCATGGGTAAGATCAATGTCTGAAGTAAGGTCCTACCATTACGTGAATGGCTCACTGGACGCAGAAGACACTAGTGCAGACAACGCAAATCCTCACCTGGCTTGGGATAGCCTGCAAGTTCTCTCTGATTTCAGTCCTGTGAACATGTGGGGCCCAGGAGCAGTTTCAGAGTTCAGGATCCTAAGCACCTCACTCTCTGCTGAATGGATTGCAGCCGAATACGCAAACCAGAACGACCCGTCGAGCTTCTATGAAGTTGGACTCGAGGAGGATCTAGCTGGACAGCCAGACTTTGCCTACAAGAAGGACATCACCATAAATCACAACAAGGTAAACGCCGACTTGAGCGGTTTTCCCGTGCTCATAGACATCTACGACACAGACCTGCGAACCGACGTCCAGCCTGACGGGGATGACATCATCTTCAAAAGAGGCGGAGTCACGCTTGCCCATGAGATAGAGCTCTTTGACCA
>SMTZ1_10018725_pt1 | contig 18946 bp, 17 predicted proteins | sample DeeMarSWOR136_30_FD_25667 | JGI IMG/M metagenome (IMG submission 25667)
AAAAGTGGAATCTAATCATTGACGTGGCAAAATGTCACGATTGCAATAACTGCTTTCTTTCCTGCAAGGACGAGTATTTTGAGAATGATTTTCCGCCCTACTCGGTGGCTCAACCCAAGTTTGGCCAAAGATGGATGAACATCATGCGCAAGGAGAGGGGGGAGTACCCCAAAGTGGACGTGGCCTATCTCCCCATTCCTTGCATGCACTGCGATGACGCCCCTTGCATAAAGAAATCGAAAAAGGGGACGGTGACCAAGCGGAAGGACGGCATCGTGCTCATAGATTCAGGGAAGGCCAAAGGCCAAAAGGATATTCTCGATACCTGTCCATACGGGGCCATATGGTGGAACGATGAGAAGCAAGTGCCGCAAAAGTGCACATTTTGCGCTCATCTTCTTGAGGATGGATGGAAAGAGCCCAGGTGCGTGCAGTCTTGCCCCACCGGAGCCCTGCGCGTTGTCTACTCCGAGGACTCTGAGATGGAGAAGCTGAAGAAATCCGAGGACCTGGAAGTCTACCAGCCGCAATACAAAACAAAGCCACGGGTGTATTACAAGAATCTATATCGTTATACCCGGTGTTTTGTGGCGGGCAGCGTGGCGCTGCAAGACATGGATGAGTGTGCTGAGGGCGCAAAGATAACGTTGAGGAAGGGTGCAAAAAAGGTGGTAGATAAGACGGTGACCAACAATTACGGGGACTTTAAGATTGATAATCTTGAAGAAAAAAGTGGCAAGTACATACTGGAGGTGGACTACAAGGGATACGAAAAGAAAACAGTGGAAGTGGATGTTAAGAGGAGTGTGAATTTGGGGACAATCTTTTTGTAGGGCCTTGAAAAAAGCAGGTTGGTTGAAGCGCCCCTGATGGGTCCTGTGCGTTGTTTCCACTTATTACCCAAAAGCCTTAGAGCGGAGAGGAGTATGAAAAATGGGAAGAAAGATTGAACATATACATTGGCCTGACGCGCCGGATGTCTGGATGCCGTATGCACCGGCCATCAAGGTATCCGGTGGAACGATGGTATTCATCGCAGGGGTCACAGCGGCCCCAGTCTACCATAGCCACCCGCACGTGCCGGAAGAGTTTGCCTCCATGCCAGATGACATGGAGGGCCAGGCGCGGGCTACTTTGGAAAATCTCAAGAAATCCCTGGATGCGGTGGGGGCCACATTTGCGGACGTGGTGGTGGCGAACCGGTTCCTGACGGATTTATCACAGCAGGATATCTTAAACAAGGTGTGGAACGAGTATGTGGCCGAGAGTAAGCCGACCACGACGACGGTTCAGGTTGTAAAATTGGCCACCGATCCGCGCTGCCTTGTGGAAATCAATGCGATAGCTGTGATCGATTAATGGGGAAAACGGATTCATGGGTATTTGGCGTGAGGAGATTCAAGGATGAAAGAGGGTATCAATCAAAATGAAGAGAGGGTGTCTGGAAGCTTTGTCCTGACCCCGGCAGCCGGGAAGAAACTGATAGGGATGGCTGTGGCAGAGCTCCCAGAAGTGAAGCACGCCTTTGAGAAGGGTCGGCTGGCCATAGCGAACGGGACGACCACGGGGTGCGTTGTTGAGGCGCTGACAGGAAAACCCTTGCAGAAGTTTGACTATTGCGTCGGCGTGATTGCCGAGGGTTTGTTTGCCGAGAACCCTGCATCGGACCACACGCTCATGATGTGGGAAAAAGGCAAGGGGGTCAGATTGCCCTTCTCAGAGTTTCTTACAGAATTCAGAAAATTTGAGCGCGATGACGTTTTCATCAAGGGAGCGAATGCTGTAGACCCGTACGGGTATGCCGGAGGCCTTCAAACCAACCCCAATGGGGGATCTTGGGCAGAAGCCATTGGGATTATTACGGCTCGGGGGCTACACTGCATCGTCCCGGTGGGCCTGGAAAAGATGATCCCATCTGTCATTGAGGCCTCAAAAAAGTTGGGCCAGTTGCGCTTGGCTTACAGCCTGGGTAGCCCTCCAGGCCTGATCCCTCTCACCTCATTCAAGGTGGTGACGGAAGTGCAAGCTTTGGAGAAGCTCTCAGGCGTGCAGGCCACGGCTGTTGCGGGCGGAGGAATAGGGGGCTGCGAAGGAGCCAGGGCCTTTGTGGTGGAAGGTACCGAGGAACAGGTCAAAAAGGCCTTTCAATTTGTCAAGCAGGTTCATGATGAGCCACCCGTCCAATTGGGAGGCAAGATTGAGACGAAGCCTCATCGCCTGCCAGTGGGGTTGTAGGCCCAAGTTGCCTGGTCATCTGCCTCCATGTCATGAGATGCCAAGTGTACTATTTAAATTCAAAAACTATGAGACTTGTTGAATGAGACGGCCCAACCAAAAATTCAACTCCATCGAGAAGGCCCTGACAATCCTTTCCTCCTTCTCACCCTATAACCAGGAGATGGGGACCATGGAAATCAGCCAGAAACTCGGCTTTCACAAGGCGACAGTTTCGCGAATTCTCCTTAATCTGGCCAGGCATGGGTTTCTTCAACAGAATCCACGGACAAAGAAATTTATGCTTGGGCCGTCCATTTTCCAGCTCGCACGGGCCATCAATCAGTCCCTTCATAATAACTTGGTCCATATGGCGAAACCATATGTCGATGACCTCAGAGACAAGCTCAAAGAGACAGTGGTTTTGGAGGTGCTATCAGGGAAAAATACCATTATCGTCTACCTCGCTGAGGGGCCTCAATTGGTTCGTCTTGCAGGGACTGTGGGAGACATCCTCCCGCTCCATGTGGCGGCCGGAGCGAAGGCCATACTGGCTTTTTTATCGGAAGAAAAAAGGGAAAGTTTGCTTAGCGGCGAACATTCTCCGAAAGCAGTTTGAGAAGATAAGGCGAGAAGGGTATGCTTATGATGAGGAGGAACACGACGTGGGTATCAAAGCCGTTGGCGCCCCCATATTTAATAATGAAAAAAAACCCATAGCAGCCGTTGTCGTGGCGGGGCCCTCACAGAGAATCACGTGGGGGCGTCATTCGACGATAGTTCCTCTGTTGAAGGAGACGGCGGCCAAGATTTCGGGCCAGTTTTATTATGAGATAGCGACTGGATAGGCATTAAAAGAACCAAAAGGGAGGATAGCCTTTTTCCCGAAATGAAAGGAGGTGATAGTATGAAAAAATCAATCGTTTCCATAGCCAAGGGAACCGACGTGGAGCAGATGGTCACGGAGGTTCTGGAACCCCTTGGTGGTGTTCGCTCTTTGATAAGACCTAAGTCGACGGTGGTCCTCAAACCCAATGCAGGCCATGTGGCGGCCGCTGAGACCAGCGTGAATACAAATCCCAGACTGGTGGCTGCAGTTATCAAGGAAGTTCGCAAGGCAGGGCCGAAGGAGATCATCCTGGCGGAGGCATCTGCCATCGGTTGCGATACCATGGAAAGCTTGGAGGTGAGCGGGATCTTAAAGGCTGCTGAAGACGCGGGAGTGGATAAGGTCATTGACATCAAGAGCGATAAAGATCTTATAAACATTCCGATCAGGGATGCCAGATCCGATCTGACCAAAATACGCCTTCCTCGGTTCCTCTTGGAGGCGGAGCACATCATTAATCTTCCTATTTTCAAGTCACATTGTAGCATGGTCTTTACCTGTGCGCTGAAGAACCTCAAGGGCGTTGTCCAGGACAAGGTTCACTATAAGATGCACCAGACCGATCTTGCCAAGGCCATGATGGACCTTTGGTCTGTTATTAAGGCGGACCTTAGCATAGCGGATCTCATTAGACCCGCTGAAGGTTTCGGACCCCATTCCACCGTACCGACAGATTTCGATTGCATTGTCGCGGGAAAAGATCCGGTAGCCCTGGATGCCACCGTTTGCCGTATGGTCGGGTTGGACGTGGATAAGGTGGCCTATTTTGAACCGGCCCGGGAGCGGGGACTGGGGAACTACGATGAAGATTTTATAGAGGTGCGGGGAAAGACCATCGATGAGGTCTTTAAGGAGCTATGGTTGCCGTACATGGAAGGACTAGAGAAATATCCAGAATACAGCATTGATACAGAAGGCGCCTGCAGCAGTTGCCTGTCTCTCGTTGGACTCACGATGGAGAAACTGAAATCCCTTAATGAGTATGAGAAGAACGCAGATGCGACTATTTTTGTGGGTCGTAAGAAAGGAATTCCCGAAGGGCTGGATCCTTATAAGGTGATTCTGTTTGGTGACTGCCTGAAAAAATACCGCAAGCAGGGCGTATTTATCGGAGGCTGTCCACCCGCGGAACCCCATCCCCTTTGGGCCATTGTAGATCGAAAAGATTATACAGAAATAGGGCCGGATCTGAGGGAAAGGATGGCCAGGGAGGCGCCCTACTTTGAAGCCCATATGGAGAAGTTAATCAAAGCAAGGGATGAAGCCGCGTAACGGTTCATAAGTGTTTTTCCCGCCCCTGGAAAAGCGGGATTAGTCCAAAATTCTACAGCAACCTTAAACTTTTTGAACAAACCAATTCAACGGAGCGGAAATTCTACAACTTAATGAGAATAAAGGTGTTATTTGAAGGCATGAGTTTATGCCTAGTACACGCCTGCCCGCCATTGCTGTCGCGCAGGCGAGGCAGGCGGAGAAAAATGCAATATTCCAACATTCCAGTATTCCAATATTCCAAATGGGGCGAAGCCCCTAACTTGATAAAAGGAGGTAAATTAAGATGGGAAAAGTAAAGCTTGTTGACCTAAGTCAGCCCTTTGGACACGGAACGCCCTTGTGGCCTTATTTTGCGGACGTCAAGATTGAAAGATTCCACTATCATGCAAAGTCAGGGGTGCTCACGCAATGGCTTACAATGCCCATGCACTGCTCAACCCATGCGGATTCCCCGATCCATGTCCTTCCGGCCAATAAACTAAAGGGGCCCATGTATACCGCCGACATTCCCCTGGAAAACTACTATGGCACCGGTGTCGTTGTATCCATTCCAAAGGAGAAATGGGGGGTCATCACCCCTGAGGATCTGGAGAAGGCGAGACCCAAGATTGAAAAGGGTGACATTGTCATCGTCAATAGTGGTTGGCACCACCATTTCGGGGACAACACAGAGTACTTCTGCTATTCCCCCGGGCTTTATAAAGAGGCGGGAGAGTGGTTTGTGGAGAAGGGCGTCAAGGCTGTTGGGGTGGATCAGCAAGCCTTAGACCATCCCCTGGCCACGGCCATTGGTCCTCACGGCCCCGGTCCACTTCGTCCCGACGTTTGCGAGGAGTATAAGCAGGCGACCGGGCGGGAAGTGATTGAAGATTTTCCGGAATGGGAACCCTGCCACAAGCTCATCCTTGGTAACGGTATTATGGGTTGGGAGAACGTGGGTGGTGATTTAGATGAGGTTACCGGCAAGAGGGTGACCATTGCGGGATGGCCCATTAAATGGGTTGGAGGCGATGGATCCATGGTAAGAATGGTCGCTATTGTGGATGAAGGGGATCAGTAAAGACCTCTCGCCTACGGGAAAAAGAAAAGACAGTCCCATGCAGAGAGCCAAAAAGGGAATCGAGGAAATCAAAAACCTCTTCAATCTTCGTGGGAAGGTGGCTGTGGTTACTGGAGGAGCAGGGGCCTTGGGCAAGGCCGTGTGCATCGGGTTGGCCGCTTATGGCGTAGATCTAGTGGTTGTTGACCTGGAGGAAGCGCCACTCGATGAGTTGTCGGACAATATACGGGAAATGGGACAGAAGGCCTTGCCCGTCTCCTGCGATGTGACCGACCCAGACCGTGTGGATCAGATGGTGAGGCGTACCCTCGATGAATTTGGGAAGATCAATATCCTGTTTAATGCCGCGGGCATTGCGCAGCGTGAGCCAGCTGTGGAAATGGCGATGGATGATTGGCAAAGGGTGATGGACGTCAATGTGAAGGGCACCTTGCTCTGCTCAAGAGCCGTTGCCAGGGAGATGATCAGAAAGGGAGAGGGTGGAAATATCATAACCGTGGGTTCGGTACGCGGTTTTCATGCCCATGAAGGCGGATACTCGGCCTACGGGACAAGCAAGGCGGCCATTCATTACTTGACGAAGCAATTGGCCTTCGAGTGGGCCAAGCACAAGATCCGCGTCAACTGTATTGCTCCGTGCGTCTTCTGGTCACCCCTCACTGAGCCCATACTCAGTGATGAAGCGTCATATAAGGGCTATGTGGCCAGGATTCCCTTGGGGAGGGCCGCGGAGCCGGAGGATTTTGTGGGCGTCACGGTTTTTCTGGCCTCTGAAGCGAGTGAGATGGTTACGGGGCACGTGCTTTCCGTGGACGGGGGAACCGTAGGTGGATAGACGGGATCTATTATGGGTCTATGAACATAAGTCATGATCCACATTTTTTCAAATGGCCGGTTTTCTAGGAAAAACCCTAGTATGAAGAAAGGGAGGAAATATGAAAAAAGTTGAATTGAAAGATGTGAAACCCTATGAAGCCCCTGGGCATTTCGGTATGACGGCCATGAGGCTTCAGGGAAAAGAAGAAACGGGGGTTCAAAAGTTCTGGATGGGTCTCTCCCATTTCTTGCCCGGTGGGGGGGCAGAGTGGGCCTATGAGGATAACCCTCTGGAGAAGGTCTATTTCGTGCTCGAGGGGGAGATCACCGTGAAAAGCAAGACAGAGGAATTGGTGCTAAAGAAGTGGGACTCCATCTACTTAGCTCCCAACGAGGGAAGAGAACTCATTAACAACACCAACAAACCGGCAAGCATGTTGGTGGTTATAAACTACCCCGATTAGCAAGTTGTGAAAAACCTAGAAATTCTGTCACTCCCGCGCAGGCGGGAGTCCATAAAAAATCGGAGGCACTGGATTCCCGCTTTCGCGGGAATGACCCTTTATGCGTCTAAGAGGGTTTTTCAGCAACGGGTTATCAGTTAATGGTTATTAGATATCGGCTATGGGATGTTGATGCGCCAAATCCTGTCTTCTTAAGATTTAACGTGAGAACGCCATCTTTTTCGAATAACGGATAACTTATAACAAATAACTTCCAATTGAGCGGGCGCTCTCAATTGGAGCATCGGAGTGAAAGGAAGGATATCTACATGGGAAAAGTTATTATTACAGCAGCCCTCACAGGCAATATCCATACGCCTACCATGTCTCCCTATTTGCCCCTAACTCCTCAGCAACTGATTGATGAGGCTGTGAGGTGTGCAGAAGCAGGGGTCACGATTGTACATGTCCATGCCAGGGATCCGAAGGATGGCAAACCGACCACGGATGTGGAAATTTACAGGGAGATTCTGAGTGGGATTAAGGCGAAAACAAATCTGGTGGTTACCGTAACCACCGGTGGAACGGCCACGCCTAAGGAAAGAATTGCCGTGGTGAGGGAACTGAAACCTGAGGTGGCCACCTTCAATGCAGGTTCCATGAATTTCGCCTTGTATCCCGTTTTAAGTAAATACAAGGACTTTAAGTACGAATGGGAAAAAGAGTTCCTTGCCGCAACAGAAGGTTTCATCTTCCCGAATACCTTCACCTCTCTGAAGATTTTCTGTCAGACCATGAACGAAGTGGGGTCCCTGCCGGAACTGGAGGTGTATGATGTGGGCCATCTCACCAACCTAGCCCAGATTATGAGGGAAGGATATCTGAAAAAACCCATCTATCTACAGTTCGTGCTGGGAATTTTGGGTGGGATATCTGCGAGTCTCGACAATCTCCTGTTCCTGACAAACACGGCCAGACAGCTTTTTGGTGAATTTCAATGGTCGGTCTGTGCCGCTGGCCGGCATCAGTTCCCCATGGGCGTAGCCAATATGATCCAGGGCGGCTACATGCGAGTAGGTTTGGAGGACAACCTTTATATAGGTAAAGGCGAACTGGCAAAGAGCAATGCTGAGCAGGTGGAAAAAGCGATCCGCTTCGCCCATGAACTGGGACTGGAGGTGGCTACCCCGGATGACGCCAGAGAGATGTTGGGCCTGAAAGGACTGGACAAGGTGAATTTCTAGTTCTTCTCTGCTTGGCAAGGGGAAATCAGCCTCACGTTCTAACAAAGAAAAGGAGGAGAAAAACATGAGAGCCAAAATGGGAATCCAAGAACTCAAGAAACTCTTCGATCTTACGGGAAAGGTCGCCATAGTCACGGGCGGGTCTGGAGGGGCCGGAAGAGCAACTTCAATAGGCTTGGCCCTGTACGGGGCGGATGTGGTGGTGACGGCCCGAACACTTTCCACCCTGGAGGAGACAGCGGCCCAAGTGGAAAAGCAGGGGAGAAAGGCCTTGCCCATTTCCTGTGATGTGGCAGAGCCGGAAAGTGTGGATCAGATGGTAAAACGGGCCATGGAGGAGTTCGGTAAGATCGACATCCTGGTGACCACCGCCGGGATTGCCCTCCGTCACGCTGCCGAAGAAATGCCCATTGAAGAGTGGCAAAAAGTGATGGACATAAATGTGAAAGGGACCTTTCTCTGTTGCCAGGCCGTGGCGAAAGAGATGATTAAACGGGGGGAGGGGGGAAAGATCGTTACTGTGGGATCCATCCGAGGCCTTCAAGGTCATCCCGCCGGCTACTCGGGGTATGGCACCAGCAAAGGCGCCGTTCATCTGTTGACCAAACAATTGGCCACGGAATGGGCCAAGTACCAAATCCATGTCAACTGCATTGCCCCTTGTATTTTCTGGACACCCTTGACCGAGCCCATCCTTAAAGATGAAGAAATGTACAAGATCTTTATGCAGAGAATTCCCTTGGGTCGGGCAGCGGAACCGGAGGATCTTGTGGGAGCCGTCGTCTATCTAGCCTCCGAGGCTAGCGCCATGGTGACCGGACACATCCTTTACATAGATGGAGGGACCTCGGCCTGGTAAAGGAGGTGAAGATGGCTAATCACATAAGGGACATCAAAAACATTGCGGTGATCGGGGCCGGCTTAATGGGCCATGGGATTGCTCAGATCTTTGCCCTCAGGGGTTACTCTGTGAGCCTCATGGATCTTAAGCAAGAGCTGCTCACAAAGGCTCTGGAAAACATCCGTTCCAACCTCACCTTGATGGCTCAAAAAGGAATTGGGCATACGGATGATATAGAACCTGCCATGGGGAGGATCAAGACAACGCTAGATTTAAATGAGGCCGCTGCCGGTGTTCAGTTTGTCGTGGAGGCGGTCAACGAAGATTTGGTGTTAAAGCAAAGGATATTTGAGGAATTGGACGCCCTATGCCCCGAGGGAACTATCCTCGCCACCAACACGTCGGTCATTAGCATTACGGAGATTGCTGAGAAAGCCAAGATCGGGGGAAGGATTTTAGGGACTCATTTCTGGAATCCACCCTACCTCATACCCCTCGTCGAGGTCATCAGGGGGGAGCACACCTCCGACAACGCGATGGACGTAACCTTTGAACTTCTAAAACACGTGGGGAAGCATCCTGTCCGGGTCAATAAAGATGTGCCCGGGTTTGTGGGTAACCGACTGCAACATGCCCTATGGAGAGAGGCAATCTCGATTGTTGAAAAGGGGATAGCGGATGCGGCAACCGTGGATGAGTGTATTAGATTCGGCTTCGGATTGAGACTCCCCGTGTTGGGGCCCTTGGAAACGGCCGACATGGTAGGGACCGATCTGACCCTGGCTATTCATGATTATATCTTGAAACACCTTGAGCGTTCCCCTGACCCCTCACCACTCCTGAGAAAGAAGGTGGAGAACGGAGATCTTGGGTTTAAGACCGGCAGAGGATTTCAAGAATGGTCGCCCGAGGAGGCCCAGAGATCACGTAAGCGGCTGCAGGAATATCTGCTTAAGGTCACAAAGGGATAGTTTCGAAAATGGATGATCCTGCTCACGGAATAAAACGACCGCTAGCACCCAATTTGACCTCTCAGGTTACAGGGCCTGTAGCCGTCATTGGCGCTGGTGTGACAGGAGCGAGTTGGGCCGCTCTTTTTGCTTCCCGCGGTCTGACAGTGAGACTGCACGATAAGGACAAAGAAGCACTCAGCAAAGGGCTCCAACGCAGCCAAGGGTACGTTCATTTCCTGATCGATCATGGCATGGCAGATGAGAGAGAGGCTGAAGTGGGACTGGCGGCCTTACAACCGTGTGCAGAAATTTCCGAGGCGGTAGAGGATGTGGCATTTGTTCAGGAAGCCGTCTACGAAAGTTATGAGACCAAAAGCGCGGTCTTTGAGGTCATCGATCTTCATGCGCCCCGAAAGGCCTTAGTGGCCACCAGTTCTTCTGGCCTCTCCATAAGCCGCATCCAGGGATCAGCACGCTATCCAGATCGATGCCTGGCCGGTCATCCCTATAACCCGCCACATCTGATCCCACTGGTTGAGATAGCACCTGGAGAAAAAACGACTCTTGAGACGGTACAAGCTGCCCGAGTATTCTACGAAAGCGTGGGCAAAGCGCCCGTAGTTCTCAGGCGAGAGATTCCCGGCTATCTGGCCAACCGCATGTCGGCCGCTCTTTGGAGAGAGGCCATCAACCTTGTCCTTGATGGAGTAGCCAGTGTGGCGGATGTGGATCGAGCTATACACCTGGGGCCGGGTCTGCGGTGGGCGCTCATGGGGCCCCATCTTCTTTATCACCTGGGAGGGGGTGAAGGGGGAATCCGTTACCACATCGAGCATCTGCGCCATGCCAAAGAAGAGATCTGGCAGGATTTGAACGACTGGAAGGTCATGCCCCCTCAGACAACAGAGGCCCTGGAGCAGGACCTGCCAAGGCTCGAGGATCTTGAAGGCCTGGCCCGGGATAGGGATGAGGCACTGGTTCGAATCATTAAGGAGGCAGTCCTTAGTTCCCCTACCTTGAGTCGAGGCAAGGGTTATGATGATAGCTCTTGAGCGCAGGTGATAGAGCGACGATTTTTTTTGGACACAACACCCCCACCCTAACCCTCCCTCACGAGGGGGAGGGTTAGGGTGGGGGTGTTGTCCTGTTGATCTGATAGGAGAAGGGTAAACATTACTTGGCTACCCGTAATAAATCTAAACATAGGAATAAAACATGATATTTAGAAAAATACTATTTTCAATCATTCTTATTGGCCTTGAATGGATCATGAAGTTCACCGCATGGAGGCATGCCACGTTCAAGAATCGGCTCAGAGAAAAAAACTTTACGGCACAGATGAAAATTCAGGACAACTCACAGGGCAGGTACTTTATTTTTAAGGAAGGCAACGTGGCCTCAAAAAGGGGAATTCATTCCAGCCCCGATCTTTGCTTGACCTTCAGAAGCGCTCGGTTGGGTGTGAAGCTGCTGATGCCTATTTGTTTGACCTGGGTGAGTGAGCGGTTGGCTCGAAAATTCCTGCCGCCACCGGGCCCCCAACTGGCCATGATCAATGCCATGAAAAATTTTCAATTGATCATGGAGGCTCCCGATGAGCTGTTCATGTGGTTCTCAGAAACACTCAATCAAATTCTGAATATAGGCATAGAATATGGAACAGACATGGGGAACGGGGTGAAAAGGTATACGAGTAATACGAACGGCGGGCCTGTCTTTGTTTATGTGAAAGAGGGCAAGATCATACGAATCACACCCATTGAGTTTGGCAACAGCGATGCAAAGCCCTGGACAATCAAGGCCAGAGGGAAGACATTCACGCCCCCGCGAAAGACGACCATATCGCCCTATATCTTGGCATGGAAGTCGCTCATCTATTCCCGGGATAGACTCTTATACCCCATGAAGCGGGTCGATTTTGATCCAGATGGGAAACGCAACTGCCAGAACAGAGGGATATCAGGCTATGAACGGATCAGCTGGGATGAAGCTACTGATATCGTGGCCAACGAGATCAAACGGGTCAAAAGGGATTACGGGCCTGGCGCCATCCTGAACGGCAGTGGTTCCCACCACACGTGGGGACACTTAGGTTACTGGCTAAGCGCACGGATCCGTTTTTTCAATTCCATCGGTTTCACACCTGTGGTCCACAACCCGGACAGTTGGGAGGGGTGGTACTGGGGGGCCATGCACCATTGGGGCCAGAGCGTGCGTCTCGGAGCGCCTGAGACTTACGGTACAGTGGAGGATTGCCTCAAAGAATGTGAGATGGTGGTCTTCTGGTCGAGCGATCCGGAATCCACAAGCGGGGTCTACGGAGCCTTTGAGGGGACCGTTCGCCGTCAGTGGCTAAAGGAGTTGGGTATCAAGATGGTGCACATCGATCCCTTCTATAATCATACGGCTGCCCTTCTCGGTGGAAAATGGTTAGCCCCAAGGCCGGCCACAGGGAATGCCCTGGCCCTTGCCATTGCCTATGTCTGGATCACTGAAGACCTTTACGACAAGACTTACGTGGCGAATCGAACGGTGGGGTTTGATAAATGGAAAGATTACATTCTGGGTCAGGAAGATGGAATACCCAAGACCCCCGAGTGGCAGGAAGGGGAGTCGGGAATCCCTGCAAAAGATGTAAGGGCCCTGGCCAGAGAATGGGGCAGCAAGAAGACATACCTGGCAGCCGGGGGCCTGCAAGGTTTTGGCAGTGCCTGCCGATGTGCGACAGGAGGTGAGTGGGCCCGCTCCATGGTCTGCCTCATGGCCATGCAGGGTCTGGGCAAACCGGGCGTCAACATGGGTTGTATGCAGCAGGGAACCCCGGTGGACACCAGCTTTTTCTTTCCGGGGTACGCGGAGGGGGGCCTCTCTGGTGACGTGGCGGGCACGGCCATGGCCACGCATCTGTACCAGCGAATGCCACAGGTCCTTACCATGAATCCGGTGGCGCAGATGGTGCCCAGGCTGAAGATCCCTGAGGCGATTCTTGAGGGCAAGACATCTGGTTACCCGACCGATGGCAGGACGATTGAACGACAGTTCCTCGAGTTCGAGTATCCGGCCCCGGGCAGTGCACCGATCAAAATGTATTACAAATACGGCGGCTCCCATTTCGGGACGATGAGTGATACGAATCGCTATGCCAAAATGTATAGGTCAGACAACCTGGAATCTGTGGTGAATCAGTCCATCTGGTTTGAAGGCGAGGCCAAGTTTGGCGACATCTTGTTACCGGCTTGCACCTCTTTTGAGCGGTGGGATATAAGCGAGTTTGCCAATTGCGGTGGTTATATTGCCCATTGCTTCACCGAGTGCAACCACCGCGTGGCCGTTATGCAGCACAAGTGTATTGAACCCCTGGGGGAGTCAAAATCGGACTTCCAGATTTTCCTTGAAATCACAAAGAAGCTGGGGCTTGCTGCGCCCTATTCCGAGGGCATGACGGAATTTGACTGGTGCAAGCGTCTTTTTGATGCCACGGATCTCCCAGAGGTCATTTCATGGAAGAAATTCCTCAAGAAGGGCTACTACGTGGTCCCAGCACCCAAGGAGGAGTTAAGGGCGCCCGTCTCCTTCAGATGGTTTGCAGAGGGACGGGCTAAAGACACGCCTGAGCTGTCCCCGGTACCGGCTGATTATACAGAGAAGTTTGGGATGGGGCTTCAGACGCAATCAGGGAAACTGGAGTTTGTCTGTTCCAGCCTGGAGAGGTTCGATCCAGAGGATCCAGAGAGACCGGTCATGACGAAGTACATTCCGTCCTGGGAAGGGCATCATACCAAGGAACTCTACGAAAAATACCCCTTGCAATTGATATCCCCGCACCCCCGGTTCAGCTTCCACACCATGCACGATGCAAAGGACGGTTTCATGAACGATGTGAAAGACCATAGGGTCTTGATCGATGGTTATTACTACTGGATCGTAAGGATCAACTCAAAGGACGCGGAGGAGCGAGGAATTAAACAGAATGATCTGGTCAAGGTGTTTAATGACCGGGGCGCGGTCATCTGCGCCGCCCAGGTCACTGAACGGGTACCTCCTGGTACGGTTCACTCCTATGAATCCTCCGGAAACTATGATGCGGTGGGCGAGCCAGGATATTCGGCGGATCGGGGAGGATGTATTAATCAATTAACGCCGAGCCGAACCATGATCAAAAAGTCCCATGCTATGGCCGCCAATTCATGTCTTGTACAGATAGATAAGTGGAATGGTGAGGAAAACATATCCTTGCATGCAAGGACGAGCATGTGGATAACGATTGGGCAGGCTATGCCATATCCCAGCCCCGCCATGATCACAGGTGGATGAATATTATGCGCAAGGAGAGGGGGCAATATCCCATTATAGATGTGGCCTACTTACCCATGCCGTGCATGCATTGTGACGTGGCTCCGTGTATCAAGGCAGCAAAGGCTGGAGCCGTATATAAAAGAGATGATGGCATTGTCATCATTGATCCTGAAAAGGCCACAGGGCAAGAAGACATTGTCAAAGCCTGCCCCTACGACGCGATCTGGTGGAATGAGGAGAAAAATGTACCTCAAAAATGCACCTTCTGTGCCCATCTCTTGGATGATGGATGGGAGGAGCCTCGCTGTGTACAGGCATGCCCAACAGGAGCACTGCGCGTCGTCCGAACACGGGATCGAAACATGAAGGTCCATGTGGCATCTGAAGGCTTGCAAGTCTTAAATCCACAGTACAACACAAATCCGCGGGTGTATTACAAGAATCTCTATCAGTTTACGCAGTGCTTCATCGGGGGCAGTGTGGCCTATGAGAAAGAGGGCATCACCGATTGTGCTGAAGGGGCCAGGGTCGCGTTGAGGAAGGGCTCGGAGAAGATAAGCGAGGTGGACCTGAAGACCAGTCTTAGTTTAGAAACGATTGTACTCAGTAGTAGCTAGAGATGGCGAGATATTAATGACTTTTAATATTGCTATTGCTGGAACCGGCAGTATCGCCGATGACCAGCTTGCTCCCGCCCTTGCTCAGGTGGAGGACGCTCAGCTCTGGAGCGTTTTGAGCCGCGCGGGCGCCACGGCGCTCGCGCTTCGAATCCAGTCCACACCTCACTCAACTCCTTACTCTCTGATCCAGAACTGGACGCGATAATCATTGCAACTCCGGATAAACTACATGTTGCGCAAACGCTAGCCTCTGCTTCCGCGGGAAAGCATGTGCTTGTGGAGAAGCCCATGGCGACGGATGTGGAAGAAGCCGAGGCCATGGTAAAAGCCTGTCATAATGCTAAGGTGCAGTTGGGTGTTGGGTATCATCTCCGTTGGCACAGCGGTCATCGGAAGGTTTTAGAGGCGATTCGCGCCGGTGAGTTTGGTGAACTGCGTCATATGCGAGTGCTATGGACATCGCGATCAGCTGATGCAAATAACTGGCGTGCTTCATCTGATGTGGGCAGATGGTGGAGTCTCGCTGCTTTTGGGACCCATTGCCTTGACATGATACGCTGGATTATGGTGCCGCAATGCGGTGAGGTTGTATCTCTGAGAAGTATGATTAGCCGAGATTTTTGGAAAGGGCCCCACGACGAAACAGCTTTGGTATCCATCCGTTTTAGATCAGGGGCCACAGCTGAGTTTTGCTCCTCTATCCTTTTCGATTCCGTCTCAAGATTCGAAATATATGGGAATAAAGGATACGCTGTGGGCGAGGGCACACTCGGAAGAGAGGGAGGGGGAGAAGTGCGAACGCATTTGGGAGAGCTCAAGTTCAGCATCTCTAACCCGTTCGTTGGAGAAATCACAGACTTTGTAGCTGCTATAAGGGGACAAAGACAACCTGAAGTGGATGGCAATGAAGGGCTGCGTAATGTTGAGCTTTTGGTAAGGGCAGCTTCTCCCCCTTACGTCCCCGCTTCATGAAATTTGTCTACATGTAGCCAACTGAATTCAGGTCGCCTTTCAGCGTAAGGATTATTTTCTCTAGGATAACCTTCCTCTCCTGGTTCCCCAATTTTCAATATGGCCGTCAGCTCATAACCTTCCGGAAGGCCAAGAGCTCTTCCAGCGTCTTTTTTCCCTTCACCCCAGTAAAGGACGATCCCGCTTCCTAATCCTTCTGCAACAGCGGCTAAGGACATGTTTTGGATACACAGCCAGACGCTTCTTTCCCATTCTACGATGTTACAGACAGCAACAATGCTGGCGTTCCGGAAAGACGCTTTCTGGGCGTTTGCCAGTTTTTCAACGGCGTCTGCTCCTTTTGCCCTTTTGGGTGGGTCCTTTCGGGTTTGTTGGTATTTGATCTCTGAAAGTTGATTGATGATTTTTTGATCTCTAACAATAATAAATTCCCAGGGTTGGCGGTTAACGGCAGAGGGCGCTTTTGTACCTGCCAAAATGATCTTCCGCAATTGTTCTTCTGAGGCTCCACTTTTAAAAATGCGGATGGTTCTCCGTTTTTCTATGGCTTCATACAAGTCCATTTTTATCCTCCTTTATTTCGAATAGCTCTGCCCCTCCCATTTCGTCTCCTTGTTCATAACATATACCGTTCTAACCGGGTCATACCAGGACGTTTCGCAGAAGAGGAAAAGCTGATTTCTATTTCTCGAACCCCCTTAATATAACGTGCATACAGGAATATCAACTGATTTAGCCTTGGGACTGCTATCTTTTTTCGCAAATTGAAAAAGTGCAGCGGGCGCATGCATCGCAGCTTATTGCAGGGAGCTCATATTCAGCTTGCGGTCTATATATGGTTATGTATTATATAGTATAAGCGGGAGCATGGCGCAATGCGTGCACCTGGCAGAAAATCCCCGATCAACAGGAGGCGGAGTTCTGAGAATGTTAAATGAAACGAACTTTCTATAAAACCAGCTTACCGTTATTTTTGCTTAACGCCATCGTTCTCTTGGGTTTTATCCTGATTATGGCTCCGACGGTCCAGACGGAGGAAAAACCCGCACAAGTTCGGTGGGTTACGCCATAGATTTCAATGATCCTGAGAACGGTCTTTGGCGAAGCAAAGGGACCACTTACAAGGTCGACGACCCACAGGTGAATATGGCGATGGCCTATCTGCTCAAGGATGCAATGCCGAAGTCTCGCTGGGGCATGCAGTTCGGGGTGCAGACCGGGGTGGATACCGATCAACTAGTCCCCGAATCTACACCGCCGTCCAACGCACCCATTTCAAATGCCGACACGTACCGTCACTTTGCCCGGGCCAACGCCTCATACCTATTCCCGGTGGGGAATGGATTCAGGTTGACCGGCGGTCTGATCAACAGCTACGTCGCCTACGAGTCTTATTATGCCATGCCAAACCCAAACTATACGCGAGGATACATTACGGACAACGTGCCTTACTTCCTCTTTGGGATCGAAGGCCTTTACCCCTTGAGTGAGACGCTAAACCTCTCACTCTATGCTGTCAATGGTTGGAATTATCTCGCAAACCCTAACGACCATCCCAGCTTCGGTCTCCAAATGAAGTGGGAAGCAACTCCCAGGACCACGTTCACGCAAAATCTGTACTATGGACCTGAACAGGAAAAAACAGATTTACAGTTCTGGCGCTTTTTCTCAGATTCTATTATGGAGTGGAAAAAAGACCCATTCCTGCTGGCCGTTTCATTTGATGTGGGGACAGAAAAACAGGCGGAGCTGATTGGCAATCCGCGGGACTATTGGATGGCAGGTGCCCTCTGGGCGGCTTGGCACATAGGCGGACCTTGGAGCTTGGCATTTAGACCGGAATTTTATTACGACCCAGATGGTCTCATTACGGGTGCGCAACAAGCCCTTCAGGCGTACACGCTCACGCTTAAATACGAATTCTCTCCTGTCGCATCTCACACGGTGGTTGCCGCCATTGAGTATCGCTATGATCGTTCCACGGGACCGGGTGGCGGGTTCTTTAAAGGTCAGGACAACATCCTTGTCCCTGACCAGTATCTCCTCCTCTTCGCGCTGAACTGGCATTTCGGTGGAAAGTGATGCAGAGAACATATCCGATTTTCACGCTTCGTCTTTCCATGGTCGGATGAAACATCTTCTTTTAAATATATTTAATCTCAGATCTCTTTCGGTGAAGGAAGCATGATAAAGATCTAACTTGCGCATCGGTGTATATTGCCATTTAGGCTCGTTCCATATTTCATATGGTAGTATTTAATTCTACTTCGTTAATATAGAATCATGGTTTATAGATACTATGCAGGGTTCCTTGGTCTGCCTTTGGTGATATATTAACGGTGAAGACCAAAAATCAACCAAAGGAGGATTGAAATGAAAAAGACCAAAGGAACCCCGAGGAAGAAAGTTAGCATAATTGAGAAAGTATTGCACCTGGCATTTGAGCTGAGTCAGAACAAATGGAAAAGTCCAAGAAGAGATTGAGAAAGCCCAAGTGCGATTTAAGATGAAAGGTGATGTGCGGATTTTGAGTTGCTACGAGGCTGGACGGGACGGTTTTTGGTTGCATCGGTATCTGTTGAGCTCTGGGATAGAGAATGTGGTGGTGGACTCCTCGAGCCTTGAGGTGAACCGACGCAAGAGGAGAGCCAAGACAGATCGCATTGATGCGAGGAAGCTTTTGCAGATGCTGATGAGGTATCATGGTGGTGAGAGGAAGTTGTGGAGTGTGGTTCGGGTACCCAGTGTGGAGGCTGAGGATGGGCGGCAATTAAACAGGGAGTTGGAGGCTCTAAATAAGGAGCGAACGATGCATCGAGCTCGCATCCGTGGATTATTGATCCAACAAGGTCTTGAAGTGAGGAATCCGAGTACAAAAAGATTTTTGAAGGAGTTGGCTGCATTGTGCACCTGGGAGGGTAAGAAGATACCGGAGGATCTGAAAGAACGGGTGGTGAGGGAATATGAACGTTTGAGAATGGTTGAAGAGCAGATGAAAGTTCTGAGAAAGGAGCGAGATAGGAGAGTTGAGTCAGGGGCCACTGCCTCATATAGAATGGTTGCTCAGCTGAGGACCATTTATGGGATTGGTAAGACAAGTTCATGGGACTTTGTGATGGAGATGTTTGCCTGGCGCAAGTTTAGGAATCGCAAAGAAGCGGGGGCTTTTGCAGGTTTGACCCCTACCCCTTATGATAGTGGCGGGAGTCAGCGTGAGCAAGGAATCAGTAAGGCGGGCAGAGGTCGGCTCAGGGCACTAATTATCCAGATTGGCTGGGCTTGGCTGAGGTTCCAACCCCAGAGTAAGCTGAGCAAATGGTTTT
>SMTZ1_10002388_pt1 | contig 18945 bp, 18 predicted proteins | sample DeeMarSWOR136_30_FD_25667 | JGI IMG/M metagenome (IMG submission 25667)
TGGAATACATGAATACATATCTTTTTTCTTCAAGCCAAGGGTAATCATTTACTACTAATTCATAAGAAGATATTTCTTTTGCAACAACCCCTTGCTCTCCTATTATTTCTTTTTCAATGATTTGAAGTTCTTTTTCAATTTGTTCTGCATTTTGTTCATATGTTTTTTCATCTATTTTACCGAGTGTTGAGGTTAAAAAATCTTCTATTTTGTCTAAACGAGCTTCGATATCTTCAGAGGGCAATCTTTCTAAATTTGTATCTTCATTACTTCCTTCTGTGGATTCTTCACCCTGAACCTGTTTTATAACTTCTTTCTCTTTTAATCTTTTTAATTCCTTTAATCTAGCTAACTCTTTTCTTAATTCTTCAAGCTCTTTTTCAGATTTTTTCTTAATTTCTTCAGGTACTTCCTCTATTTTTTCTTTTTGCCTTTCCATATTACAGCATCGTTATCCTTTAGTTAAAATTCTCCAAATTCTGCAGCCCAATCTTTATATTTCTTCAATTCAGATCCTGTCGTCATTGGTTTAATCTTTTTTAATGTTTTGCTAAAATCATTGAGATTTATATCTCTTACAACTACTTCTTGTTCTGAATGTTCTAAAAGACCTCCCATGTCTAACTCTCGAATAGGCATCATTATTACTTCACGACATACATTAGAAATATCTCTTCCAGAATATCCCTCAGATCTGACTGCTAATTCGATGTAATCTTCTTCATTTAATGCAGAGTTTATCCCTTCAGTGTGTATCTTAAATATTCCAGCTCTAGCGGGTATATCTGGAAGGGGTACATATACCTTTTTCTCAAATCGACTCAACATTGCTGTATCAATGTCCCAAGGTCGATTTGTTGCGCCCAATACGAGTAATGGTCTATCATAGGTCGATTTAATACCTTGAATTTCTTGTAACAATTGAGTTTTCACCCGACGTTCTCCTCCACCTTCATGTCCGCTCCCTCTTGTTGTTGTTAGCGAATCAATTTCATCCATAAAAATTAAACTTGGAGCTTTTATTCGAGCAACTTTAAAGAGAGAACTTATTAATTTTTCGCTTTCGCCTAACCATTTACTTAGTAGATCCGCTGAGGAAACACTAAAAAAGGTAGCCTGACATTCTGTAGCAGCAGCTTTAGCTAATAAGGTTTTTCCGCATCCTGGAGGCCCAAATAATAAAATTCCTGACCAAGGTTTTCGAGCACCAGTAAATAGTTGAGGTTTCATTATTGGCAATACAATAGCTTCTCTTAAGGATTGTTTGCAATCTTCTAAACCAGCAATTTCAAACCATTTTACATTTGGTGATTCTGTTAAGATTGTATCTGATATTGAATCTATTATTTCCTGCTCTTCAGAAGAATATAGACTTGCTTCATCCTTAGATTCACTACTTTTAGAATCGCTTGGGCTAGATTTAGGACTTAACCTTCTTGCTCGTGGACCACTTAAATGTTCCTTTAATGTTTGTGCTCTACTAACATATTGTTCAATTTGATCTTGGCATTTTCTAATCATAATTGGATTCTTATTATATTTAACAAATTGAATAAGAATTTCAGCTGCCCTTCGATATTTATTTATAGCTTGACGATAATGGCCTTTTTCATCTAAAGCGACCGCAGATTGAGCTTCTTGAACTGCGTACTGATAAAGTTTGCTATCAACACTCGACATAAGATCTAAACCTTTTTGAAGTAATTATTTATCTTATAATATTAATAATATTTATAGGTAATCTAGTTCGATATTTGTTTTAATAATTAATATATCCAAATATATCAAATTTTCTTTTGCAACATTAAACCTAATTATTAGTCTACGAAAAATTAGGTTTTCATTTTTATTAAAAAACTTAACAATTAAAAATCAAGCATTGGTCTCCATAAAAATAAATAAACATGTAATTTTATATATATTATAAAACTCTAAAAATGAATGATAGAATATGGGATTTCTTAAAGACATAAGTAAATGGCTTTCTGGAGGCAGGAAAACTGATACTGTTCGCTCAGCAACAGTAAAATTAAAGGTATTTAATAAACGATTAATGAGACAAACTAAAAAAATGGAGATGACTGCAAAGCTAGCTCGGGATAAAGCAGTTAACCTTCGAAAAACTGGAGATATGGAAGGTTCTGCGTTTCATGCCCGTAATTATCTCCAAGTGAAGAAGCAAGCAAGAGCTATAGAAATGTTCCGAACAAATTTAGAAGGCATGGTTTTCAAATTGGAACAAGCAAATGCAGTTAAAGATGTTGCTGAAATTATGCAAGGTATCGCTACTAGTTTAAGTGCTTTGAAAAGCCAATTATCCATTCCACAACTGACTGATTTGATGGATACAATTGGTATCGATATGGAAGATTTTGAACTCACTCAAGAAATTACTTCTGATGGTATTAATGATATGCAAGTGGATACAGCGGTCACTGATGAGCAGGTTAAAGAAGTCTTAGGAGAAATTGATGCTGAAATAGGAGCAGAAATCGGAGCCGCACTTCCAACTGTAGATTCAGATGGAAAAGTTAAAGAACTTGAAGAAGAACTGAATAAGTTGAAATCAAGAGATTAGATTATTTTTAATTTTTTTAAAGTCTCTTTTTTATAGTTCTGTGTAAAGAACTAACATTTTTATATTGAAATATCTTTCATTTCAATATATATTGAGGTTTTCTCCCAGATTAAACTTTTATTCAAGCTAAAATGTTTCCCTTGAGAAAGAATCGGATTAAAATTTTTATATTTATCTTTTTAATAATGATATTAATTCTTCCAAAATACATCAGTAACTCAAAAGCTGATATTGTGTATGTTTATTCTCCCGGAACTGGAAATTTTCTTCCTGTAGAAAATTGTTCGTTAATAATGACTAATGCTAATGTTAGCTTTGATATCCTTTATCCTAAAATTTTTGCTAATAAAGTTGATCTTAGTTTTAATGGAAATTATACTGTTTATAATCCTGGTGAATCCCAGAATATGACACTTATTGCTCCATTTTCACCTGATTTTAAAAATCTGGAATCCTCGTGTTTGATAAAAATAGGGGAAAATGTTACTCCTTTCAGTTTTATCGAATATCAGATAGGCGAAAGTCCATGGGAACAGTATTTAGATCCATCTATTTATGGGATGAGATCAAACCTTAGGAAGTTTGCTGTAATCAATGTAACTTTCCCCGAAAATAGTTCTATTTATATCGAATATAGTTTTCTTGCTTATATTGATTATTTGGGTTCTGTAGATGGAATCAAAATTTATTACGATGTAGGAACGTCTCGCGCATGGAATGGAACAGTCACTGAACAGGTTGAATTCAATGTGTATGGAAAGCTTCCTAAATCTTATCTAGAATGTGATCCTTATTCTTCAAATTGTGATTGTTCTATTTTGGAGATTGAAAATGGGAAAAAGTATGTATGGGAATGGGAAAATGAGTCAATTCTAGTAAATTGTGTTTATATTTCTTACAGCTTTTATCATCGTTTTAATTTGTTATTATTTCCTTTAATATATATTGGAATACCAATAATTTTGGGCATTATAATCAAAAAGGTTAGAGTTAGGAGAAATCCACATTAGGAGGTTTTAAGAAATTGTGTTTTTGTAAGATTCTATATATATTAAAAAAAATTTTTTCGTTAAAATAAATATTAAAAACTTAAAGTCATTTTTTTAGGGTTTCTATTTTGAATATTCACGTAAAATTATTTAAATCTCTACTCTATTTTTAATTAAATCTATTAATCATTATTATAAATAAAAAGTGCTTAAAATGAATCCAGAATTAATTACCATTGGAAGTTGTACTCTTGATTGTATGATCCAAGTCAAAGATATTCTTAGGTTTGAATTATTGGATAAAAATATTGTAAAAAAGTATACGGCTATTGAATATAGTCGGAAATTAAATGTTGACGGGGTTAGTTTCGTTCCGGGAGGTTCAGCAGCAAATATAGCCACTAATTGTGCTATGCTAGGGATGCGAAGTGCCTATATTGGTGTTCTAGGAAAAGATTTCTCCGCGAACATATGTTTGGATGATATGAAAAAAAGAGGGGTCGATCTTTCTAATATAATTCAAACTGATAAAGATTGTACAGCTCTTTCAATCATTTTGAAGACAGATTGGGGTAAAGATCGAAGTATCTTAGCTTATAAAGGTGCAAATAATATGCTCGAACCTTCTAATGTTAAAAATGAGATTTTTAAAGATATAAAGGCATTTGCTTGGACCTCTTTAACTTCAGAAAGTGGTTGTAAAGCTATTGAAAAAGCGATAAACCTTACTTTAGAAAATAAAGGTAGAATATTTGCTGCTCCTAGTATGTCAATTATAAAAAATAATCCGAAGTGGGCTAAAACATTGATTTCGAATTCTAATGTTGTTTCATTAAACAAGGAAGAAGCTCAGGAATTTACAAGTGAAAATGAGACTATTCATATGATTAACAAGTTTTTGGATATGGGAATCAAGGTTATTTCAATAACTGATGGACCCAATGGCTCAATTATCTCGGATGGTAAAAAAATTATTAATAGCAGTGTTTATAAGGGCCCCGTTGAAGATACAACTGGTGCAGGAGATGCATTCCTTAGCGGATTACTAATCTCTCAACTAAATAATTTTGATTTAGAGAAGACTTCAAAAATGGCTACCGCAATGTCCTACTTAGAGACTAAAGAAGTAGGCGTTCGTGAAGGGTTACCTAACAGTTTACAAGAGTTGGAAACCTTCATAAAAAACAACTCGATTAAACAGGTTGTATCTAAAATTGTTTAAATTTCGCTAATAAATTTTTCAACTTCATAACAACTTATTTTTCTCTAACTTTATTAAGATGAGATTTTATAAGGTTAAGTATTAAAGTTTTAATCTATTTAAGAATATCTAAAATTTAATAGTTTTCTTATGCCACATAAAATACAAAGCATAACTTATTCTTCTTTTAGAATAAAATGACTATGAGTCAATCTCCAAACCAAAAGTTTAAATAATATTATAATTTTCATTAAATTAATAATATGAATCTTGGTCAAAATTTAAACTGAAAGTCATTACAATATAAGGTTGAGAAAAATTGATTAATAAACGTAAAGCAAAAAAAATGAGTAGAAAAGAAAGAGAAACAGAATTAAGAATGCGCATTATCTTAGAAGCTGCTGAAAAGTTATTCCTTTCTAACGGATATGAGAATACAACAATGGACCAGATTGCTAATAGCTCGGAATTCAGTAAAGGAACTTTATACAACTATTTTCAATCAAAAGAAGATCTTTATCTTGCAATAGGGATTAAAGTATATGATATTATTATTGAATATACAAAGAAATTTACAGGAAGAGAAGAATCAGGAATTAAACAACTTATGGCAATAGGTTATGCATATTATGAGTTTACCAAACAACATCCTGAATATGCACATATTTTCCATGACATAGCTGTTAAAATCCCTAATGTTAATAATAAGCCTGAGAAAGAACGTACACTGATAGAAAGAGAATATTTAAATAAAAGTGAACAGTATGGAGCCATATTTGTAAGTATTATTAAAAATGCTATTAAGAATAATGCAATTCGTTCTGATAAAAATCCATGGATGATTGGGATAGTCTTATCTAGCATGATTAATGGATTAATGAAAGAATTGCTTCAACATAAGAACGATTTAGAAAATCTTAATTTAGAACTTGATGACATCATCGATTTTGTGTTTGAAATGATAGGAGAAGGTTTAAAACCAAGAAAAAAATAAAAATTTAGAGGTAAATATAGAATGTCAAAAAATTTAGTAGTTTATTATTCCCTTACAGGAAATACGAAATTTATAGCCGAAAGTATAATAGAGAGTATTGATGCAGATATTCTTGAATTAAAACCCACCAAAGAATTAAAAGCCGAAGGAAGTATGAAATATATGTGGGGAGGTGCCCAAGCAGTTATGAAAAAGAAACCGAAATTAGAAGAGTTTGATCTAAATCCACTTGATTATGATCTAATCTTTTTAGGAACTCCAGTATGGGCGTGGAGATATAGTCCTCCTATTCGTTCTTTCATTTCAAAATTTAATCTTACGGGAAAAAATGTAGCACTTTGGATGTGTTGTGGTGGAAATGGTATCAAATCGATGGAACGGTTTAAAGATGCTTTAAAAGAAGCAAACATTGTCGGAGGTATTTGTTTTCAAGAACCTTTACAACAAGAATCTGAAGATATTAAAAAAAAATCAAGAGCATGGGCGTTAGGAGTAATTCAGAGGATAGGATGAATCTAATTATATAAAAGAATGATAGAATATGGGACAATTTAAAAATTTATTGAACTTTAGAAAACTTTTGATGTTTATATGGGTAATAGTTTTACCTATAACATTCAATTGGATGTCTCCTGTTCTTATCGTAATGGGGGGTTTGGAAGGTTATATAACTATGAGCTTCATAATATTTGCTGTATGGTTTGGCTCTTCACTATTTATCGGCAGAGCCTATTGTTCATATCTTTGTCAGTGGGGTGCTGCACAAGAAGTGCTAGGTTATACCGTACAAAAACAGTTAGATCCCGCCAAAAAAAGAAAGCGTAGAAAGATAAAATATATTGTGTTTGTTATATGGATTGCTTTTGTTGCATTGGGACCAATTTTGAATATGGGATACTTCAATGGATTTAATTCCTTTTATCCGACTCCAGATGATCCAACAGGAATAATTTCATGGAATGGGGTTGATATTGGACAATTTATCTTTTATTTTGGGATTTTAGGATCTGTTGTAATCCTATTTGTACTAGTTGGAGGAAATAGATCTTTCTGTAATTATGCTTGTCCAATGGGAGTCCTAGGTATTATAGGTACTAAGATAAAGAATCTTTTAAAATATCCTTCTTTACATCTTGAAGCTGATCCTGAAAAGTGTACAAAATGTAAACAATGTTCAAAAGCTTGTCTAATGGGTCTTAATGTTCATGAGTTAGTCGCATCTGGCAACATGTACGATGCAGATTGCATATTATGTGGAAGCTGTATTGCAACCTGTAAACAAGATACGATAAAGTATGCATGGAAATGGAATAAATTGAAATCTAAAACAAGCCTTAATTAAATTTTTATTTTTTCTAACTATTTTCATTTTAACAATAAATTTTAATTTGTTAAGTTTTTCCATATTTAGGGGCCCCAATAAAATACTAGACTATGATATGAACATACCCATAAATCAGGATTTTATAAAATTTACAGTTATTCATAGTCAATATACAAAAACTTTAATTTCCTAGAATATTATATAACAAAATTACTGCGCTGCTAGTATAGATCTACTAGAATTCTTAGTAGAAGTAAATTGGTCAGTATGCCAGGTTGCCAACAAGTTGTCACGACTCGTGTATATTGGGCATTTGGCGACCCGGGTTCGATCCCCGGGCGGCGCATTCTTTTTTCGATTTAACTAAATTAAAGTAAGAGCCTGCTCTTAATATAACTAAAGTGTTAATACTTTTAAGAATTTTTAGTGCTAATTAGTATTATAGCGTGATTAATCAATTCGAATATTTAGATATGAATTATTTAACATAAAAAAATCCAATGTTATATTATATTTCCAAAAAGTTAAGAGCATGAATAATAAACTCGCATAATTTTCCCATCAAAGCTGAATCTACATTTTCTAATGAATCATTTTTAGAATGCATGTATTTACCCACTTCCGAGCTTCCAAATTCAAAAGTATTATACTTTTTCCTCAATAGATATATTCCATCTGTATGAAAACCTAATGTAAATGGGTTTATAATGGCTCTAAATCCATAATTCTTCGATATTTCTACAACATGCTTATAATAATTTGGATTATTACTCAGAATACTCCTACTCGCTAGAATATTAACACTTTTACCCAGAGATTCGAAATTATTTACAATAGCTTTATTTGGGTTAACATTTTCTAAAACTTGTGAGAAAAACCGAATTCCCATAGTGCCTGACTCTTCAGCTCCTGTAAAAACAAACCAAAGATTGCTGTTTTTGAGTTTCATTTTCCTATCTGCATAATATGTTAATAATTCTAATACACAAACAACACCAGAAGCATCATCAACCACTCCCTTTGATTTATTGTTGGTTCTATTAAATATAAAGACTAAACTACCTACAAATAAACTCCCTAAAGGAATGATTCCAATATAAGTAAATGTAAAGTAAAGTTCTTTCGAAAAAGCTGTTCTTAAAACTAATATAATCGAAATAGAAATGAGAGAAAACGCCAATAAAAACATGGTGAGAGCTCTAGTTCTTGCTGTAATTGTTTGACCTTTTGAATCTAAATGTGCAATGAATAAGATATTACTTTTTTTATCTACTTTATCAGAATCATCTTTATTCATGTTGTCAGCATTCAATTTTACATACAGATTCTGTGATTCAAAAATTTTTCCGATTTGGATATTTTCAGGTTTCCTTGTGATTATAAAAAATGGCAAGAATATCAAGAATATCAACACTAAATTTAAAATAATAAACATAGAATTAATACCTAACAAAAGGGTAAAAAACGCCCAAAATAAAAGAGGAAAGGTGATTTTGGGGTAAACTCGTGAATAAAAAGTAGAAAATTTGAATGTTTGAACTTCGGGAATTAATCCCAATTCTTCAATCTTTTCTTTTATTAATTTAAAGACTTTTTTTTCAGATTCGGTACCGGATAATCGTGGAAAAGAAATTAATTCTAAATTATCTTTTATCCGATTTTTATCAATGGAATTGGTCATTATAATTATTTTGAAAATTATTTCTATTAAAAATAGTTATCTTTTATAGTTCGTAAAATCAAGTAAAGTGATAATATTAGGCTAATACACCCATGTTATTTAGAGAGATATACTTTTTCGTGAAATCCACCTTTCACGATCAATTTAATTTCTATTTCATTTCTTAATCAAAATTAAGGAAAGAATTCTCTGAACTTATTTAAAATTAATTACGTTTAACGAGTTGTTGGTTTAGTTCTTCAACAAAATTCTTAACTTTTGTCATTTTAATTCTAAAAAAACCCTTAAAAATCCGTTTATTTACCACTCTTCCTCCTTTCTTTTCAATTTCAGCCTGCATTCTCTCCAGAATCGTACCTGCGATAAATCTGCACGTATTAAAAACTACAAAGCTCTTCCCATTAATATTCTTGGCTATTTCTAAATATCCTTCAAATACTGCTGGGGGTTGCGCACCATAGGTTGGTGTTCCAAAAAATATAAGATCGTATGATTCAAGATCTTTAATATTTTCAGCATAAATAAAATTAGATAGGTCCCCTTTCTTGATGTCCTCTTTTTCATTCAATAAATCTCTGACTTTCTTAGTATATTCAATTCGTTCAATATGTACATCCGTGGAACTAAGCCCCTCTGCGATACTTTCCGCAATCCTTTTAGTTCTTCCGGTCATTGAGAAATATAATATTAATACTTTCATTTCTAACATTTTTTATTTTATCAAAATTACTTCCTATTAGTAATTTTATGTTTTTAAGGTTTGAGTTTGATAGAAAATGAGTTGTCTATCTTGAAGATACTACAAATATTTAACTCGAACAATATCTATAATATTCCTAGAAAATCTGAAATATTTGAAGTCAATGGTACTTCAACTCCAAAATAATTTTCAACAATTTCTATTAAAAAGTCTAAGTAAGGCATCTGTATTTTGATATTGTGAATCTTTTCTAAATCATCGATTAATTTCTTGGAATATACCTTTTCTTTCTTTTTTATCTTTACAACGATTTCAGCTATGGATTTGGATAATTTATATGCTTTTTGTATTTCGTTTTTTAATATATTCAAACTTGATATCGTATCATATTCATTTAAAAATTTTTGAACAATAGTACGCTCTCCTCTTAGCTTTTTTGGATCAATAATATTTTGCTCATCTTTTAATACTTCTCTATTCCAAAATACAATATGTTTTTCATATTCAATAGGGTTATAATCAGCTTTTGGAAGGACGGAGATATCGACACCAAAAGAATTTTGAGTTAAATATTGAAAGAAATTGATAATATCCTCATACATATAATCCAGCTCAAATATTAATGCTATTGGTTTTTTGTAAAGTATAGCTTTAATTAAGTAAGCTAATAAAGATGCGGTTAAATTAAGCTTTATTAAACTTACATCTATCCCTTCTGCAGGAGTTATTGCTTGTTCTTCAATTTGTTGATCTAAAAATGTTCCGGGTATTTCGATTTGAAAATCCGCCATATAACTGTCTCTAACAGAAAGATTTTTATCAACGTATGCCACAAAAGAATGTTCACAAATAATACCTTGGGTAATATTTACAGCATACAATCCTCGTGTAGTATTTTTGACATCCTCTTCTGAAACATCTATATTTCCTCTTTTTGAACAGGAAGGACAACGGATTTCGAGTTTAGTCATAAGACATATTGGGTAAATTGATTATAAGTTAATTTATTAGGTAATAATATTAAATAATTTTGGTTTAATCACGAATTTAAACTTTAATGACCTCAATGTCAAAATTATTTTTATTTGATTTAACTATAAAAATTCTTATTAATATATTTTTTGTAAGGAATTAAGATAGCTCTTAATACCTTCGTACTTTAGCATAATTTTTTTCGAAAAGATTCGCTATTAGTAAGCAAACTAAAGTTGAAAAATTTTCAGCAATTAAAAATGAGATTAAATTATCAAAGAATGCTATACTAACAAAATATGAAATAAAGAACAAAGCTGTAAAAGGAATGAAAGATATTAGTAAAGGTTTGACCACTTGAAATTGTAAAAATCTCTTTATCATTGATAATTCACCTTTTGATTTATTGAACTGAGTTTTTAGTTTTTTCCTCCTCTCAACTTGCGCAAATGCTTCAAAAATTATCGTAGAGCCAAAATAAAGCCCAACTGCTGCTATAATTGGCATTAAAATAACAATTAAGTAATTACCAATACCTAAAAAATATTGAGCTATAAAAATAAATAATAATTGAAAACTACCACATGCCCCCATCAACATGAACGCATAAGGTATGTATTCTTTTGATCTCCAGCGTACTCTTATTGGCATTATAATAAACCTTTAATTTTATTGTAGTGGGCCCGGCGCGATTTGAACGCACGACCTTCCGCACGTCAAGCGGACGTCATACCGAGCTAGACCACGGGCCCATAGTTTTTTTAGTTTCAATATATAGAATATCGAAATTAAGGATATATAATTTATAGTATTAAAAAATAAATATTTTATTAGTCCAAAAGTTTCACATTGTAAAACATTTATTTTCCATATTTTCGAATTAGATCTATAAATCTCAGACCCTTCAATATAATCATTCTAAATAAGAGGATGAATGATAAAATTATATGAGAAAATAAATTGATTTCAGAAATTACCTCCTTATTTAGCAATTTTGGTTTGAAATAGCAATATCCTAAATTTCTTACATTTTTTTTAATAGAACTTTCTTTAGATGTTATATATCTTCAGAGAATATCTTTTCTGAGAGTTTTTTATCTTATCAATTAAATTAAACTTGTTTTTCTTTTGATAACTTCAACAGCTTTCTTATCAACAGAACCTTACTTACTGTATTTAAAGGGTTCTAATAATTTTCTGGAAATAATAACGTTCAATTAATAAGAAAATAAACGCATATAAACCATATATAGCAAAAGATGTTATAAACCATATCGGATATCCGAAAATGTTTATCGCAGGAGGATTTTGATAATAATAAAACCCCATAGCCGCTGCTGTTGGATCCATGAGGAGTTGAAAAAGAATTGCATATAAGGTAACAGCAATAGAAATAATTATAATATCTTTAAAAGATAAATCGGTTCCTTTTGACTTTTTGAGAGAAAACCGTGCTAGCTCAAAAATAACAATAAATAACGTAAATATTGTAAGTGAATCGTTAATCAAGAATACACTGTCTGCTAATTTCAGATCTGATCCCACATCTGCTTCGGAGTAAACCCCTGTGAAAACAAGTGTTAAAACCAAAGATGAAAGACATAAATTAGTGATTATCGTTGCTCTTATTCCATATGTCTTAATGCAATAATAATAAACTGCTATGAAAATATAAATATTAATTACAAGGTAAAAATAGAAATAAATAATACCAACCATATCATTCACTCCTCCTTCGAATTAATGCCATAATTAATAGGATTAAAGCTAATGGGCCTGAAATTAATAAAATATCAAATCTCAGCGCTATCATAAGAAAAACAAAATCTATAATGAGCATGGCTGCATATCCGATTATTATCAAGTCAATTCTTTTCATAATTATGTTGAATTAATAATAATTATTTGAAATCTATGATAGTTTTATTCTCACAATTAATATTTAAAATTTCAATAAACCAATTTTAAACTAATATAAATATTTTATCTATATTCTTGGAATATTAAATCTAAAAATCATTTCTTATAAAAAAGGAAAAAATTATTAGTTAAAATTATATTATTCCAAGAAAAGCTAAGAATTCAAGCAAATAAGCAATAAAGAACAAAATACTGAATATGATAAACAGAGCTCTTTTAATAATGAAACTGTAGATAAGAATTAGCCCTGTCGCTAATAAACTCGCAATATATATAAACCACGCTAAAATATTTAATATTCCAATGATTGAGAGCAGGATGGTTGGGGGAAAATGATACCATCCATTATATTTCTGGAGAATAACTACTACTAGATTAATTATCCATGTTAGTAAATATAAGATACCTCCAAGTAATATAATAATTCCACCAGGATTTCGGTTTTTACTTCCGATCTTGATAAATCCTATTCCAAGGATAAGATGTAGAGTTATGTAAATTATCCCGCTCATTAAAAACAAAGAATATATAAAACCGATCAATCTCTCTGAATCCGTAGGTGATAATCCTGATACAGTTGGGATAAATATCTCAACGAATTTCCAAATTAATAAGAGGAGACCAGCTACATACAAAAGTTTTGTATACTCAAAATCACTCCTTTTTAAATCAGAGCATCCTATAGTGAGAAAAAAGAACGCAGCAATTAATATAATGAAAAATACCCACTGCAACCAATTCCAATTCAGAACTCCTAAAATATCAAATTCTAAAGTCATTTTAGATCACTAAAGTATTGGATGTTTAAATGTTCAGATTTTATTGCATATAAATATTATCACAAGCATAAAAAGGAATAAAATATTGAGTGTAAATCAATTAAAAACGATATGATTAGTGAAAAAAGATAATTTAAAAATTTAAACTCTGCAACTACTTATTCTTTATCCAATTCTAGAACTATTCTCTCATTTATTGTTTTAAGCCGATTCTATATTAATGTTTTAATTTACTCTATTTTTTGGCGTAATCGCTTTTATATTTTTATTCTATTCATAGCTTAAAAAGCGGAAATTAGATTGAAAAATTCATAGATTTTGACTATATAGAATCTATATTCTAAATATCGAGCTATATTCTATGTCGAAACCTCTTATATTATTTTAAATACACTTTAAATTAACTTAAATATTGTTATAATAAAAATTTCAAGTGAAAAACAAAAATGGAAAAAAAAAGGATTACATATTTGGCAATAATCGGAATGATCGCCATGTTCTTTGTTGGCTGGAGTGTTACTGCTATACTTACTCCACCTGAAGGAGCACAAAGGTACACAATTGTAATTACTGGTTCAACTACAGTTGAACCTATAATCACTGTAGCTGCTGATGATTTCATGGATCTAAATCCAAATGTTCAAATTTCTGTTGTAGCATCTGGCTCAGGGGCTGGAATAGCGGATACAATCGCTGGATTAAATGATATCGGTATGTCTTCCAGAAATATTAAGTCTTCTGAAAATGTCACAGCTGGCGGAATGTTAATTGATTATCAGATAGCAAAAGATGGATTAACCGCTATTGTTGCATCTACAGCTACGGATGTTGATACTGATCTTACTATGGAAGAACTTTTTTTAATCTATAACGGTACCTATACATTCTGGGATGATGGTACTTTAAACGGAAATCATGTCGCAATTAATGTATACACAAGAGCAGATGGTTCTGGAACTAGAGCTACTTTTGAAGAATTAGTTGTTTCCACTAGTAGTGGACTGGAACTCGGGGATGATCCTGGATATCAAGGTAATGTCAGCAGTTATTTAGAAGTAAGTTCAAATACTGTAATGGTTACTCAAGTGGGTAGTGATAATCAAGGTATTGGTTACTGTGGATTAGGATATGTCGATACAACGGTAACTAAGATTGCTGTAGACGGCGTTATTGCCTCAGAAGCAACAGTTCTCGATGGAACTTACCCTATCTCACGTGCCTTGCATTTAGTAACTAATGGTCAACCAACTGCGATAATTCAGGCTTTTATCGATTATCTTTATGGCCCTGCTGGTCAAGCAACAGTTCAAGCTGAAGGATTTATTAGAATCTGGTCATAAATGAAAAGGTTTCTGAAATAATTTAAATAATTTTTTAATTTTTTTAATATATATTTATTAATTTTTTTCTAACTTAACTCCGAATATGCTAAGATTTGATTAATCTCCTTTATAATTTTGAAGTATATAGAATATATACTCAACTATAATATATAGAGATTAGGAATTTAATAAATCTAATTTTATATCTAGTAAAAATGTAATCATCATTTACAATACTAAGGTAATTCCTTATTAAAATTTTAAGAAAGGATTAATTTATTAATTAGTTAATAAGGATATTATAATTATGGCCTCAGAAACATCCTTAGAAGAAAAATTTTTCATAGAACAGTTTAAACCAATAGAATTAAAGGATAGAGATAAACAAATAAAAATACTCTTATTCGTTTTTGCATCCTTAGCCACAATATTTGTATTTTTGATTATTGTGTTTCTATTTAGTAGTGGACTTTCCTTTTTTGGGGAGGTTCCTTTAACTGATTTCCTTTTTGGTACTAATTGGTATCCTTCAGCTGGTTTTTTCGGAGCTGCCCCCATAATAATTGGAACATTTCTTGTTACATTTGGGGCAATAATAATTGCGGTACCTTTAGGTTTAGCTACAGCTATTTTTATTGCTGAAATCGCTCCTCCAAAAATAAGGAAAATCCTAAAGCTTTCAGTAGAAATTCTTGCGGGGATACCTTCAATAGTTTATGGTTTTTTTGGTATTATGTTTTTAAATCGTTTTTTAAGAGATCTATTTGGCTTATCCCATGGAAATATGTGGCTCTCAGGATCATTGATCCTAGCAGTAATGTCTCTACCTACGATTGTATCTGTTTGTGAAGATGCTATACGAGCAGTTCCCAATCTTTATAGGGATGCATCATATGCAATGGGTGCTACTAAATGGCAAACCATTAGAAAAGTCGTTTTACCTGCTGCTATATCGGGAATTACCGCAGCAATAATATTGGGGATGGGTAGAGCATTAGGTGAAACTATGGCTATGATGCTAGTCATTGGAAACTGTAAAATATTTCCTGAACCTATTACAAATCTGTTCTCCTGTATTGCAGTAATAACATCCACTATTGGTTTAGGTTTCGGACCCACAGAAAAAGGAAGTATAGAGCAAAGAAGTCTAATAGCATTAGGTATTGTACTTTTTATAATTACTTTATTAATTAATATTCTTTCAAACATTATCCTCACTCGCATAAAAAAAAAATTCACAGGAGACGTTAAAAAAAGAAGAGTAAAGAAATTACAAAAAAGTATATTTTTTATAGAGTTAAAGCAATTTTATCAAAGATATAAAAAATTGATAACAAGAGGGCTCATCTTATTTTTTATAGGGTGGGTTTTATATACTTGGATAGGATTACTATATTCTCTTTTGATTTGTTTAGGATTAATTGGTGCGATATATGGGATTAAAAGGTTATCGACTGTACATCAACAGAGATTTTGGCATACAATAATTCTCGTTAGTTCAATTTTTTCAGTATTTATAGTGGGGCTTATCATATCTTATATTGTTATAAATGGATTACCAGCATTTTTAAAACCCGGTTTCTTAACAGATTATCCCAGAGATGCCGGTAGAGAAGGTGGTATATTACCTGCGATAATAGGCACATTGCAACTTACACTAGGATCTATTGCCTTCGCATTACTCTTTGGAATCCCTGCGGGGATCTATCTTTCTGAATATGCAAAAGAAAATAAAATTACTAAAATAATAAGAGCCGGTATCGATAATTTAAATGGAACTCCCTCCATCGTATTTGCTCTTTTTGGTGTTGTATTTTTTGTATACCCTCTTACAACAGCATTTGGATGGGGAAGGAGTTTATTAGCTGGAATTTTAACGTTGGGTTTAATGATACTTCCAACTATTATAAGGACGACTGAAGAAGCTGTTAAAGCTATCCCACAACCATTTAGAGAAGGAAGCTTAGCACTTGGTTCGAGTAAGTGGCAAGGGATAAGCAAAATAGTAATACCTGCTGCGATCCCAGGGATTGTGACCGGTTCTGTTCTAAGTATGGGCAGGAGCGCTGGAGAAACAGCTCCAGTTATGTTTACTGCCTGTTTAGCATCTTCAAGGTTTATATCATTTTCATTAATTGAACCAGTTATGGCCTTAACATATCACTTATATAGATTGTCTGGAGATGTAGCGGGAGCATTGGAAAATGCTGCAGGTACAGCTTTAGCATTATTGTTAATTGTATTAATTTTATATGGAATAGCATTTGTTATAAGGAACCGATATGAAAAGAAAAAACAATGGTGATATTAAATGGTATTAAATACATCAAGAAATAAGGAGAAAAACGAAATTGAAGAAAAAAATAATATAAGTCAAAAAATTAATAATTCTGGTGATGATATTGTAATTGAAACAGTGAAGCTAAATCTCTGGTATGACGATAATCATGTGTTAAAAGACATAAATCTTAAATTTAAAAAAAATAAAATTACAGCGATAATAGGACCATCTGGATGCGGAAAAAGCACATTAATACGATGTTTTAATAGGATGAATGATGTTATAGAAGGATGCAAGATAGAGGGAAAAGTTTTATTTAATGGTGAAAATCTTTATGATAAAAATGCTGATGTTAGATTAAATAGGAAAAAAATTGGAATGATCTTCCAAAAACCAAATCCTTTTCCGATGTCTATCATTGATAATATGACTTATGGTCCTAAGATACATAAAGTAGAAGATCCTAAAACTTTGGAAAAAATAGCAGAAAAGTGTCTTAATCGAGCAGTTCTATGGGATGAAGTGAATGATCGATTAGAAGAATCTGCAATGAGTCTTTCAGGAGGTCAACAACAAAGATTATGCATAGCTCGTGCTTTATCAGTTGAACCTGAAATACTTTTAATGGATGAGCCTACAGCATCACTCGATCCAATCGCAACTCAAAAAATCGAAGAATTAATTTTAGAATTAAAACATGAATGGACGGTAATAATTGTCACTCATAATATGCAACAAGCTGCAAGAATAAGTGACTATACTGCTTTCATGTATCTAGGAGAGTTAATTGAATACGGAGATACAACCCAGATATTCGAAAAACCCCAACAAAAGTTAACAGAAAATTATATAACAGGTAGATTTGGGTAGGTGTTGTATATGGCAACGAAAATGAGAAACCAAATTTTTGAATTGAAAAAAGAAGTTATTGATATGGGTCATTTAGCTTTAGATATGTTAGATGAATCTATGAAAGCATTAACTAATCAAGATGTAGAGTTAGCAAAAAAAACAGAAAAGAAAAAGCACAAAATCCGAGAATTTGATGATGATATTGAGGCTAAAGCTTTAAAGATTATTGCTTTATACCAACCGATGGCAATCGATCTAAGGAGATTAGCTACCATATTAAAGATAATCACCTATTTAACTAGAATTGGCAGATATGGAAAAGATATAGCCTCTGTAGTGGAAGAACTATCTAATAAACCTTATCCCGCCCCCTTTGTCAACCTACAACACATGTGGGAGCATGTTAGAAGAATGATCATTGCTACTCTCAAAGCATTCGAAGAATCCGATATCAAGTATCTTGAAGATTTAGGTAGTAAAGATGATGAGGTGGATAAAATGAGATGGAGTATATTTAGAGAATGTATAACATATATGATGGAAGATCCAAAAAGTATTACTCCCTGTGCTTTTTTTTCCATGATTGCTCGATATTTGGAAAGATGTGGAGATCATGCTTGCAAAATCGCGGAAAAAGTACATTATATGGTTACTGGTAATCATATAGAAATTAGTTAAATCTATTTATAAATATTTTTTATATTGATTAAAATGAAGAAAAAGAAAATACTTATTATATGTACTCATAATTCTGCTCGCTCACAGATGGCAGAAGGATTAATTAATGCATTATATAATGATAAGTTTGAAGCCTTTAGTGCGGGTACTGAAGTTTCAACCGTAAGGCCACAAGCTATTCAGGTTTTAAAAGAGTTAGGAATTGATATCTCTAACCATTATTCAAAACATTTAAGAGATTTTTATGGAACTGAATTTGATTTAGTGGTTACTGTATGCGATAATGCTAAAAAAATATGTCCTGTATTTCCTGGTGCAAAAAAAATGATTCATAAGTCCTTTCCAGATCCTGCTGCAGTTATCGGCACAGAAGGAGAAAAACTTTTAACATTTAGAAATGTAAGAGACCAAATTCATAAATGGATTAAAAATGATTTAATTTTAAATTTCAATAACATATAATCTTTTGAGAAATTAATTAGAATTCATCTCAAAGTTAAATTTCTAAGGATAATGATATGATAAATTATAGAATTAAAATAAGTAAAATAAAAATTTAAAATAAGGTTATAATTTTTTTTCTCTCAATGCTTTAATCATTGGTAAGTCATTTCCTGAAAGAATTTCTAGCATGGCTCCACCAGCCGTAGAAATGAAAGAAACATCATCAGCTT
>SMTZ1_10007737_pt1 | contig 18939 bp, 14 predicted proteins | sample DeeMarSWOR136_30_FD_25667 | JGI IMG/M metagenome (IMG submission 25667)
CCCCCCCGACTTAGACAAGGATATTACGACCATAGCTGTCACTGAAAGATACATGAAAGGTGGAAATATCGGAGTAGGATTCATTCGTGGTTTTGGCATCAAGGAGGGGGCAATTGCTAGCAGTATAGCTCATGATTGTCACAATATCATAACAGTTGCTACAACGCCCGAAGATGCCCTGATGGCTGTTAGTACCGTTTCGCAAGGTAATGGAGGAATTGCAGCTGTAAACGGTCGAAAGATATTAGCCACGTTGCCCCTACCCATTGCTGGGATAATTACCGATGAACCAGTGGACAAAGTAGCTCGAAAACTACAAGCAGTACGTAAAGCAGCTAGTGACTTAGGGTGTCAACTCGAGCATCCCTTCCTAACTTTAAGTTTCATGGCTTTGCCCGTTATTCCCGAACTTCGAATCACTGATAAAGGACTGGTTGATGCCGAGGAAATGAAAGTTGTCCCCGTTCTCCTCGATTAACCGCTCTTTTGGGGAAACCATCCAAGAAACTTGAGGAACAAATTCGAAACCTGCCTGACTCCAAATCCTTTTTAGGCTCAATTCATAAACGACCTATAGAACGGAGGACCAAGTTGAAATGTCATTAACACTAATCCTCGCAAACTTAGCACCCTTATTCCTTGCATTAGGATCCATTGCAGCCTTTGCTTGGTTCCTTGATAACCTGATGGGTCCAGCTTATCGCGCAAGTGGTGGAAGCAAGAAAGAAGAGGAATCGGAAAAACCCGCTGAACCCAGCATTGATTGGCGACGCGGTCTTGTCCGTCTCATCGGATTAATTGGGATTCCCATGGGAATCCTTTGCTTTGCTTCATTGGTGTCAATAGTGCTTAATCCTGGGTTGACCCCCTACGGTGACCTCTTGACACTAGCCCTTCTCGCTTGGGTAGGAATTGCTATGTTCCTTACACCAATCAATAAACTCCCTTGGGCTGCGTTAATCGGTGTGGTCGCAGGGATTATTGCTGTCATCGCAACAGCAGCATTAAGCCCCATAATTCCAGACTTCATCACAGGACAAATACCCCTCAACTACATTCTAATAGCGATTTTCATTATAGTCGGCGTTATCGTGTTTACCCTGTTTAAATGGGCGGAAAACATCATCGACCTTCTTACAACGGTATTAGGGTCACGACCTGCCTTGTTACTTCTAGCTTTCATCGCTATGGCCCAAGCCATTGCTCTCCCAGTGGTATGGCTCGCATTTGGTGGAGGTGGCGGCCTACTCTGGTTCTTCATCCATTAGATTCAAGTAAAGTTAAGTGGAGCCGGAATCGGTAAGAAGAACAAGCGAAACAGAAGATAACCTGATCCTACCAATAAGAACATAATGAACATAATCATTCCAACACGCAAAAACCGACCATAATCAATGGGACGATTCTCTCTTTCAGCAACTGTCATCGTCATCACATTCGCAACACTAGCAATGGGAGTCAAAGCACCGCCTAATACAGCACCAGTAATAAGAGCACTCCAAATGCCTCCAGCCGCCGAAGCCCCACTAAACGCAGCCAAATCTCGTGCCACTGGGATTAGCGTTGCCGTGACAGGAATATTATCGATAGCTCCACTAGTAAATCCTGTTATCCACAACATAGTCAACATCGCAAGTGCTGGATCGCCCCCTGTAATATTTTGGACAACGACACCAATATTGTAGAGTACCCAAAATTCTTCCATGCATCCAACGATCATGAAGAGTCCAATGAAGAAGAAGAGAGCGGTCCAATCGACCTCGCGGAAAATCCGGTTTGATGGAATCCCACTTAACAATACAAAGAGCATAGCCATGACAAAGGCAACAACCCACGTTAATCCGATTGAACCAAAGATGATAAACCCGATAATCATTACAATAAAGAGGATGGCTGTCCGATAGAAGACATTCCGATCTTCAACCATCGTCCAGGCATCCAGAGCCATTAGATCGGATACACGACTTTTTCGTGGCGTAATGAAGTCTCGACGAAAAATTCGCATTGAAACGAGAATTGTTGCCCCAAGAAGTATGATACCCAAAGGTAACAGATTCTGTGCAAACCACAAGAAATCATAGAACGTTACTCCGGCAACGAGCATCGTTGGAACACTCGCAATTACTGTGGTGATACCACCAACATTACCACACATGGCAGTAGAAATCAAGTACGCCATGGGATTTTGTTCAAGCGCATCACAAGCAAGTATAATCAAGGGTCCAATGATGAGAACTGTCGTGGCAATAGCTGTTGACATAAGAAACGTAATAGCACAGAAGATGACCAAGAGATATCGAGGATTTCCTTTGCTGAAGCTGAGGGCTTTTACTGCAATAAATTGGAAGAGCCCTGAGTCTTTGGCAATTTCGGTAATCACCATTAGTGCAAGAATGACGATGATTGTGGGTAGGTCAATCCATTCGGTGAAGAAATGTCCAAATACTTCGGCAGTGAAGAATGGGTTATCCGTATACCACTGAGCTTGCTCTAACAGTCCTAGGCTTGTATAGGTCTCTACTTGGTGAAGGTGCCACGTTGGCCAGATTTGCCACAAGTAGATGATGGCTAAAGAGGCACCAATGAGAGCAGCGATAGTGTGATCAACAACGTCGAAAGTGATAAGCAAAATCACAGCGATAAAGATTAAGATGATTACAACCGCAGGGAATATCATAAATATCGTGGATTGCATGCTTCATCGCCTGTGACCCATTACAAAAATCATTCAAGCAATGATGTTGTTTGAGTCTCTAGATTCCTTTAATGCAACCCTGCACAAAAGCTTTTCACTCGTTTTCTTTCAAATTTTAGGGCGTATGGGGATTAAGGTGCAGGAATTGGGAATATCAGGATTCGGAGGAAAAGATAACCAGTACTTATTAGAAGAAATACCAAGGTTAGAATTACGCCAGTTCGAAGAAAGGTATTTTTTGGGAGGGGTCGTTCCTCTTTTTCTGCTATTGTGACAGCTAAAACATTGGCAGCGCTAGCAATTGGGGTAAGGCAACCCCCAAGGACAGCCCCAACCAATAGTGAAGCCCAAAGATTACCCACAGGAAGGGCAGGTGGCCCTATTGACAGAATCTGTACCACTGGAATGAATGTGAGTGTAACAGGGATATTATCGACAAACCCACTCGTGAGTCCAGATATCCAAACCATCAAGAAGGTTGCAAAGAATGCATTACCCCCTGTCAGAGCCAATATTCCGTGCCCAATGGTTTCAAGAACGCCAAATTCTTCCATGAGACCAACCAGAAAGAAGAGCCCCATAAAGAAGAAAATCACAGACCATTCAATTTCCTTGAATATTTCACCTGGTCGGAAACCACTAAGAGTCACAAAAGCTAGTGCCCCACCTAACGCTACAAGAAAAGTCAATCCCAAAGATCCTATAGTAACAAATCCCACAATTATCACAATCAATAAAATTGCGGTTCGATAGAAGACTAAGCGATCCGGTACTAATTCCCATTCATCAATTTCTAGTAGGTCATCAACCCGAGACCGTCGAGGAACAATGAAATCCTTTCGGAATAATCGTAATACAATGAATATGGTGATGGCTAGTAATGTAAGACCAAGGGGCATTATATTGACGATGAACCATTCAAAAGTATACAACGTGGCTCCAGCAATGAGCATTGCAGGAACGCTAGCAATAAGAGAAGTAATTCCTCCGACATTAGTAACCAATGCAACAGAAATCAGATAGGGTGCCGGATTGGTTTCTAATGCATCACAAGCAAGGAAAATGAGAGTACCCATAATAAGCATAGTAGTAATTTGTGTCAGAATCGTCGTCATACCAAAGCTAAGTAGGCAAAAAATGATGAGAAGTTTACGAGTATCACCACCACTGAATTTGATGGCTTTGATAACAATGAATTGGAATACACCAGAATCCTTGGAGACCTCAGTAATGACCAGCATTGACAGAATTAAGATTAGTGTTGGGAGGTCTACCCATTTATTGAAAAAATATGCAAATACCTCTGTATTGAAGTGCTCAGGTAAGAGTTGGTATGGGGAGCTTGGATCAGCAAAAATTACTGCGGCACGCCATGTAGGCCAAATTGATGCTAGATAGAAAATTGCGATTATTCCACCGATTAGGGCTGCTGCAGTATGGTCCAGTACATCTAACATGATTAGGAGAATGATGGCAATAAACAGAATGAGGGCAAATACTGCTGGAAACATCGATGTATAGTGTCGCCCCTTTTATTGGTCTACTTGAAACCACCAATTGCATAACGTCTCAAATAAACATTTTCTCATAATAGTCAACAGAGCCAAATCGTTTCAACTGCAGCTAGAGCATATTTACGAAGTCAACTATTGTCTGTACTAGAGCTTTTGGTTGTTCAAATTGGATAGCGTGATTAGACTCATCAATAATCTGCACATCTACATTGGAAAGGTGTTCTTGGTAGAAGTCACCCCATTTCACAGGAAATGTATCATCCTGAGCTGCGATGGTTACTAAAGTGGGTAGTTTGATTTCTTTGACCCGATCCTGAATATTGAAGCTGGCAGCCGCGCCCATGGCATACCCATGACTGTTTGCGAGCTGTTGTGCATCCCGTTGGAGAAATACGAGAAGGTCGATCATTCCTGGGGTTTCTCGGATTTTTTGGGGGTTGTAGTAGACAAATTCAAGGCTTTTTTCAACGGCCTCCTCTGGTGATAGCCCATAGGCGAGTTGGGCAATTTTAATTTGAGCATGGGCTCCTTCGACATCTGTTGTTGGTGCAGTATCAATGAGAATGAGCGATTTGAGTCGGGATGGAGCATCGAGTGCCATTTGTTGTGCGATGAATCCGCCAAGACTATGGCCCGCCACATGACATTGCCCGATTTCTAAGTGCTTGAGCAATTCAAAATGGTCTAGAGCAAACGTATCAACCTTGGTCACTTCAGAGAGTTCACTGGATTGTCCATGTCCCCGAAGGTCGGCAAAAATCGTTTGAAAGTGTTCTGTAATAAACGGGCGGACATATTCCCAATTTCGAATCGAACCCCGGACCCCGTGGATAAGCAGGAGAGGTTCACCGGAACCTTCCACTTCATAATAGATCTTCGCATTGTTAACCTCAGCATACGGCAACGAATTCACCTACTCCCAGTCCCTAGTAAGAAGAAGCTAATCTGTTTTGTGCTTTCAAAGTGATTTGATAAAGCGGGTGTCTTGCCGGAAAAGTAAACTCTAATAACCGTGAATTTTCTTAGAAGTAATTAGAGGGAACCTTGATCGACAATCGATTAGGAAACGGGTTTCAAAAATTCAATAGGAGGTTTGAGGTTGATACTAATAATATTCCCATTTGGCTTCATCATCATTATCCTAGCAATTTGTATAATCTACGCTGCATCACGAGATTCTTTTGATGCCCCGCCTCGAAGGTATAACCGAGAGAGCCACCGTGATCCCTGGGTGCCAGTTGCTCAAGCTCAACCAAAAGAGCTTGTTTGGGAACCATCGCACCATCTGGTGGATGTTCTCGTTTGCACGTGTGGGAAATGGAATTCACCGGAACAAACTGCGTGTTGGAATTGTAATAACCATTTGTCTGCGGTTTCTCGAGAAACGTTTACCTTTGAAACCGTTGAAAAGTGTGCAGTGTGTGGATTCTGGGTTTATGAGGGGGAAGAATTACTTTTGTGTCCGTCTTGTCATGCCCAAGGACACCGGGCGCATTTGTTAGAGTTTCTGAAAGCAAAAGGTGTTTGCCCGGTTTGTAATCAGAAGTTGTATGCCCATCAGTTACTCAAGACGATTCCTAAGGTGTGAAACACTTCAGACGGGTAATGGTTGGCAGTAACTGCTGAGCTCAGTCCAGGAATTTAGAGGAAAATCGTTCGAGGTAGTTTAGTGATGGTCTTGGCGCCCTTCGATGTGACCAGAAAATCTTCTTCGAGACGGACTCCACCGATTTTTTGATAATAGAGTGCAGGTTCAATGGCAATGACTGCACCAGGAAGGAGTGGAGTGGGTTGAAGTGAGAGACCAGGATATTCGTGTACATCGAGTCCGATACCATGACCTAGAGAGTGAAGCATTCCTTCTTTGATGCCAGGAGTTCTGTTTGCGGATTGGTGACCATTGCGTTCAAAGGAGTCAGTCATGGCATTCGTGAGGTCTTCAGCTGTTCCTCCTGCTTGGAGAGCATCGATGACTGCGTCGAAGGCTGCTTCTACGGATTCGAACAGGTTGTTTAGCTTCGTGGATACATCACCGCGGATAAAAGTGCGTGTAATATCGGCATGGTAGCGTTCTTCTAATCGTCGTGGAAAGATGTCAATTATAATCGGTTCGTGGGCATGAAGGACGTCATCTCGAAGTCCTAAGTAGTGATAATCCGCACCCTTTGAACCGGCGGCTACTATTGATTCTTCACTATTTTCAGAGTCATTGTCTACAAGTGAATGTTCGATCATTCGTTTCACTCGACCCACCGTCAAGGGTTTCTTCTCATAGAAGAGAACGTGTTTGGCACCAATCTCTGTGTTCTGGAAAACATCGATGAGGTGTTGAAATGTGGCTTCAGTTGCTTGACTGGCCTTTTTGATGGCTTCGATTTCTGAGTTGTCTTTGGTTTCCCGGGCTTTGAAAAAAAGACCTTGAACGGGTTTTGTCTTAATGCCCAGTTGTTGGAGGTTGTGCACGTGTTGCGCATCAGTAGTTCGGGGAATCCCAATTACTCCCTTCTCTGGGAATAGATTTTTGGCAATATCCGCAATGATGCGTTTTTCTAATTCGTCACGACGCACTCTTTCACTAACGGCTTGATGAATCGTGGGACTCACACTGTGGAACTTGCGAATATGTGAGTATTTTTTGGCACGTTCACAGACCATATCGATGGCTGCAAGAACGCCTGGTTGATCACGCTGTTTTAGATAATAGGCTGGGTCGACCGCGAGAAACCGAGTCATGTAGTAAAGGTCGGTGTTAAGGAGGCTTTTCCCTTCGAGAAATAGTGCATCGACCTCATATTGTGCCATTAATCCATCAATATCATCCAGCAAGGAAACCACTTTCTTGAATAACAGTTAGCTCCGTCGAGCGAAGGAGAACAACCATTATAGTTTCTCACCTAAAGTCTTCTGATTGTTTCACGTGGAGCATAATAAGCTGAATTTTGAAGTTACTAACGCTGTTGGACTAGCACAATACCTAAGTACCCTCAAGTATGCGTCAGGTGACCAGAATTCTGGTCACAAAGTTACAGATTGCATAAGTCTTCTGACCATACCAAAGCATCATAGTGATAGAATATGCCAGATGATACTGTCGAAGAAAAAACTGAAACTCAAGAGATACAAATGACATCAGATCCGATTATACCTCCTCTAGAACCAGCCCCAGAGACACCTCCACCAGAAGAGGGGCCCAAGACTGAGAAAGGGTTTTGGGCATCAGTTAAAACGGTCTTAGCGTATCGGAGCTATTCTGTTTACCTGGTGACATCTTGGATTCTTGGTATCTTTGGTATCATTATGGAAAGCTATCTGATGCTCTTTCTCCGGGACTTTATGCTTCTCTATATTCCTGATCCAAACTTTGTCTACATCGCCATTGGATTATTCATTGTTCTTTTCATGACAATTGAATTAGTTGCCCGGTTCTTTGGTGGCTATGTTGGAGATAATTACAACCGCAAATGGTTGTCTGTCCTGACGATGGCGATTTCCGGTGTTGGAATGCTCATTCTAGGCTTAAGCACGAATATTCCTTTCCTCTTAACCGGTGGGCTAATTATGGCTGGATCAGCCCTAGTTGCCAGTGGGTCTACTGCGTATATTTATGAACAAATGCCCCATGAACACAGTGGCCTAGCCATGGGAATATTCCAGACTAGCAGCGGATTTGGCCTAATTGGATTGGGTTTGGTTACCTATTTCCTGGCGATTGGAATCTCCTTTGTTGCCACAATTCAACTCGTTTTCTTGATAGGATCAATCTGTTACTTCATTGCAGCTGCTATTCGTGCTGTATTCCTTGCACCTGCAATCCCGATTAAACGCGAAAACCAAGCAAAAAATCGTGCACGCGAATTTCTTAGACAAAATGCAAACGCCCTCAAGCTCCTCTATATCATTCTTCCAACATTTATGGCGGTACTCATATTAGACGCGCTCAGTGATGGCTTCTACCGTTTTGTCAGCATCCTCTATCTCAATGAAGCCTTAGCCTTCACTTATGGGGAAATTAGTTTAATGTTGATTATCGTCCTTGCGTTTTCTATTCCTTTGTCAATTACGGTTGGAGGCTTCTTCGACAAACGCGGAAGTCGTCGAGCCATTCTAATAGTCTACAGTGTTATGCCAATCACCTTATTGCTCCTCATCTTAGCACCAATGTTTCCATACTGGCTCCCCTCCAATCTGGTTATTCCAGTAGTAACCGCTTTTCCGATTCTTGAGCCTCTGTTGAGTACAGCATTTATCGCTATTGCAATGAAACGAATTAATGATATTCTGTGGATGACTTTAATCTTGACTTATCTTCGGAAGGCGATGCCGCGATCAGAAACCGCAAAGATGCTAAGCATCTTTATGATTGTGATTATGATTGCCTTTATTATTACACCAGTGCCATCCGCATTCCTCTACACCTACCTAGGAGCAATCCCTGTGCTGACAATTGCACTAACCCTTAACCTGTTAATTATTGGAGTCCTCATTTTCACGAATATCGAACCGAAACCAATTCCGGAGGAATACAAGAACCTCTGAGGGTAGATAAGTTTCAGGAAATCGTGATTAGTCAGAGGTTTTGGGTTCATGGATGAATGGTAACAAGATTGCTGCGATGACAGTTAGGAATAGGGCTAATCCAAAGGTGTAACTTGGTCCAAGGAAGACCCATAGGAATCCTGCAATGACACTAGCAGGTAGCAATGCGAATCCGATAAGCATCTGATAGAATCCAAGAACGCTCGACCGAATCTTCAGTGGCGAGAGTTCGGAGATGAGCGCGCTTTGCATTGGAACTGTTGCACCGATGCTGATTCCGTAGAAAATGAGGGCAAAGAGGACTGTCCAAAAGTTGGGGGTGAATAAGAAGAGGGCACACATGCCCCCAAAGAAAAGGAATCCGATGAGAATGGTGCGTCGTCGCCCAATGCGGTCACCTAATCTTCCAAGTGGAGCAGAGGTCAGAGCCGCTGCTAGAGTGAATACCAGATAGGCCACAGGTACTCCAAGAATTGGATTAATTGCAGGCGGGATAATAAAAATTCCAGCGTAGAGTGTGACTAGGGACCAACTAAACGAGGCAAGGGCAAAGATGACACTTAACGTAATAAAAATTGCTAGACTCCTGTTTATTCCGCTTATGTGGAAAACAGCTTTCCCAGGTTCTTTTCGATAATCGACGATTCTATAAATAATAACCAGTGCACCAATGAATGTGGGAATAGCGGCAAGGAGGAAAAGGAGTCGAATGTTCATTAGCAGATCGAAACCATAGACAAGCGTAAGCCAGGGGAAGACGAAAGTTACAAATGCAATCGTGATGAGGATACCAGCTGTTGCCCCAGTGTGGTCAGCCGTTCGTAACAAACCAAAATTCTTACCACGGGTCTCATGTGTTGATACGTCTGCCACTATGGCGTCTCGTGGTGCACCCCGCACTTTACCTGCCCGATCTAATATTTTGGCAGGTATCAGCCATTGCCATGTAGGCGAGAAAGCATAGACAATACGGGATGTGGCACCCATCATATAACCAGACCAGATGAAGGGTTTTCGCTTCTGAATTCTGTCTGACCATATTCCTGAAATTCCTTTTAGTATGTTTACAACGAGGTCACCCGTACCATCAATTATTCCAAGGATTAGCGGGGTTAAACCTGGTGGAGATAATAAACCGACGAAGATTGGCCAGATGGAGAAAACAATGTCACTGCCCATATCGTTGAGAAAGGAAGCCGCACCAAAAGTGCGAACGACAGTTTTCTCTGATGGAGCGTCACTCAGGAGTGCTTTATCGGAAGAAGGCACTTCGTTCAAGATGGTCTCCTCAAGAGAGGAGTCTATAAACGTAAGTGCCTTTTATTCCTTTAATTTCAGTCAGGTGAACTACCCCGTCTTGAAGGGCGGAGTTTCCTGCTTCATTCCATCGACTAATGCCGACTGGTCCACAGGCTCTACTCGCCGTTCCGGCGATGTTGTCCGGTTATGATGCCGTGGTTCTTGGTCACCATAGCCGGAACCTCAACTAGAAATTAATAAGAGCATATAATAGCACCACGATTTATCTCCGCTTTGGAAGGACAAGAGTTTCTCGAAGCTTTAGATAAATAGTGAAGCAGCATAGGTTTTGGCGAAGTCAGAGTGGCGGGCTAAATCAACAAATTCTACTGATTTGGCGAGACGAGTCGCATGCTTGCGTTGGGTGGTGGAAAGGAGAGCCAGTTGAGCACCACTCAAAGCAGCGTTCCCAACGAAGGAGACTTTGTCTAAGGGAATGTTGGGAATAAGTCCTATTCGTTGAGCACTGGCAGGATTGAGATAATTTCCAAACGCACCTGCGATGAAAACATGACTAAGTTTAGCTGGTTTGAGCTTTTGATGTTGGAGAAGTATGGTGTATCCGGTTTGAATGGCGGCTTTGGCAAGTAGGAGTTGTGAGATGTCGTGCTCTGATAGAAGTAGGGGAGAGTGGCCCGTTCCTGTTGGGTGAGTATAGATGACTATTGATCGTGTTTTTCCTTCAGAGATTAGATAGTGATTCGGGCTCCACTGACGGCTTTCATTCCATGTTCAATTTGGGCACCTTCAAAGGCAGGACCTGCTGCACAGGAAGTAGCTGATATGCGATCTCGATTTCCAAGGATGACTTCGCTGTTTGTTCCGATATCGATGAGTAGACATGGTTTTCGTTGTTGGTGCAGGCTAGTGGCGAGGATATCAGCAATGGCGTCTGCTCCGACATAGCCTGCAATATTGGGTAGAACATATACAGCAGTTTGTGAGGAAAGTTGGAGACGTAACTGATTAGCTTGGGTCTCAATTGGTCCACGGAAGGGGGGAGTAAAAGGTCCATAGGCGAGATGGGTGGTATCTAGTCCAAGGAAAAGACTTGTCATGACAGTATTGCCAACAACCACAAGCTCATAGATACGTTCGGATTGAACACCTTTCGAAGTGAGAGAGTCCAAGATGGTGTTTATCCCTTCGATTGCAGCAGCTTGGAGTTCAATTAGATTATTGGGGCTAACAGCTGCGTAACTGAGGCGAGTCATGATATCTTCGCCGAAACGTAGTTGGGGATTTTCTACCCCAGCTGAAGCGATGTGCTCTCCGGTGGCTAGTGAGAATAAACTTCCTCCGAGTTTGGATGTTCCAATATCTAATGCAACACCATACATGATGTCTCGAGCATCACCAGCATGAATATCCAAGAGTTGGGTGTTATTTCGGATTACCAGAGTCACCTGACCACTAGCCGTTCTCACAGCGCTAGATGTTTTAGCGATAACGGGTACAGGATACTCCCAACGTGTTTTCCTTTTTTGTCCAAAGAGATTTGATAATCCCATTAGGACTCGTTCTGTGTCGGGAACTGAAAAATCTGGATCAACTGGGGGAACATTGACTAGGATTGTTTTTAGTGCCGGATTTAATTTCATAGCCTTCATTTTACCAGCAATCTGAATACGTCTGCGTAATGTTCGCGTCGCAGCTGGTATCATGACAACGATGTCTTGTTTTCCAATCAGCCTAGTCTGACAGGCTAGCCGAAATCCAGCTTTTCGATTTTTTGTAGTTAAAAGCGAACACTCAGCAGTTGTGGGTTTATTCACCGCCTCTAACGGTTTGACATGAACACGGCATTTACCACAGGTGCCTTTTCCCCCACAGTCAGAACGTAATTGCAGTCCACCTCGATCTGCAATCTCAAAAAGAGTTTCACCTGATTTCGCGGAGATTTGTCGACCTTCTGGTTCAAAGGTTACTTTCCTATCCGACAACGCAATTGGACTCCATTCAGAATGACTCGAGATAGTATCGTTTTTCTACAATAATTGGACCGCTGTAATTTTAAACCGTCGGACCTATGGTTACTGGAAGATTATAAGGGAAAAGGACGTACACTAGATTGTCTTTGCCCCTTGAGGTGACAGGAACTTGGCAGAAAATCCCCCTCCATCAACTCCACCAGAAGCTCCTCCTCCGGGAACTCCTCCATCGGCTCCTCCTCCAGCAACCCCACCTGTTCAACCACCCGCTGAGCCAAAACCCGTAGAAAAGCCCCTTGCACCAGATCAATGTCCTCGTTGTCGGAGCGATGTAACCACAATTTTACGAAAAGTGCCCATTGCTTATGGACATGATGTCACACGGAAATGTGATAAATGTGGAAACATCTGGACTTACAAATCAAAATTTGGTGCAGGCGCCTGGCCTTAGGAATCCCGAAAAGACTAGGGCTCCATCTACGGTATGACAGAGGGTGCTATTCTACCAGTACGAGGAATTATGCTTTTTCAAACCCATAACAAGCAGATTTATCAGGTAACAATAGGTAATGCCTATCGCCTTTTTTCGCAAAAGGATTAGTCGCCCGACATTGTCCTTGTTTTTGATGATAGTGTATGCACTTAAGACAAATTGAGGTAATGGCCATCTCATTGGGCAAAATTCTCTGAGGAGCCATAGCAAACACGATCTCAATGGTTTATCATAATTCGGAACTTGTCAAAACGTGGGTTGCTTAGGGAATGGAGAAGCTAATATCTTTTGCATCATATAATACCTGAGTTCCTCTCTGGAGAGTTTCATCATGACAGGTAATCAAAAAGTTCAGAATGACTTGATTCAATCAATTCGAGACATCACTGAAACCATAGCTCAGATTTTGGTTCAACAAAACTCGACAATCATGGTAGCAGAGTCCGCAACAGGGGGTCTCATCCAACATTTTTTAACAGAGATACCTGGGAGCTCAGGCTTTTTTCTCGGAGGTATTGTTGCTTACTCTGATAATCTGAAACAGTGTCTATTACAGGTTCCTGAATCCGTGATTCAACGTCATGGTGCGGTTAGTGAGGAAACTGTAGCTGCCATGGCAAATGGAATTCGATTGATACTTCGTACAGACTATGGCTTGGCGACTTCGGGAATTGCAGGTCCAACTGGAGCACGTCCAAAGAAACCCGTGGGATTGGTGCACATTGCGGTATCACATCGCGGATTTGAAACCATTGCCCGAAAACTCGTCTTCAAGGGAACACGTACCGAGAATAAATTACACTTTTGCAAAGCTGCCCTTCAATTCTTGCTAGAAGCAATTTCCACAGAGAAGTAACAAATATCCAATTAGCGATGGCGGAATCCTCTTAAAGAACGGGCTCTCACGCAACATGAGTTTCATGCCCCCATTTTCCTTCGGTTACCCAAATTACCTTGAACCACCTGTGTTTCGCCCTCCTAGTGAAGCTGGTAGCCTCATTCTTCAGGCAACTTTAGGGTGTTCCCATAACCGTTGTACATTTTGTGGGAGTTATCGAACCAAACAATTCAAAGTCAAACCCTTTCCTCAATTCCGTGAAGAAGTCGAGGAACTGGCACGAACTCAGCGGATTCGTCCGAAACGGATTTTCATCGCGGATGGTGATGCGTTCGTTCTTTCAGCATCCCAGTTACTTGAGATTCTCACAGTACTTACCAAGGAGTTTCCTGATGTTGAAAGGATTAGCATCTATGCGAGTGGTACGAATGTCCTTCGGAAAACCGATGAGGAGCTCACACAAATCCGAGAAGCTGGACTAGACATGGTGTACATCGGTTTGGAATCAGGAGATGACGAGGTCCTTCAACTTGTCAATAAGAGCATAAGCAATGAGGATCATATTACAGCATGCCTCCGTCTCAAAAAAGCAGGATATACAGTTTCGCCTATTATCATCTTAGGAGTTGGTGGGAAAAGTCGGAGTCACCAACATGCAACCCAAACAGCAGCTACGATCCGAGCAATTGATCCTCCATATCTGGCAGCTCTGACGCTGATGTTAGTTCCAGGCACCGAACTTCATGCCCAAGCACAACGGGGTGAATTCCAACCACTTGATCCCCTCGAAACTCTCGAAGAACTTCGAACCATAATGGACGGACTAACCGATTTGACCCATTGTGTATTTCGAACAAACCATGCTTCTAATTATCTTCCCCTCCGAGGAATACTCTCGCAAGATCGACAACAACTCCTCGATGCAATAGACACTGTTCTCAATGATCCCCAAGCAGCTAACAAATTACGCCCCGAATATATTCGAGGATTGTAACATTCTGGAAAATTCTATTATGACACTTTTGAATCAGTGGACCCAACATATACCAATCCATTCTTTCAGGATTCCTGTGTCAGGCATAACTAATGGATGAAAAAAATTAGATATTGAGGAATTAATGTGAATGGTGAACCACGAAAAAAGAAACCAAGATTTTCACTTACACACTACAGAAACGATGAGAGACTTGTAGAGCTCGTGAAAAAAACTGACCATAAAACATTGGCAGTCTGGGCAATTGATTGTGCTGAGCGTGTTTTACCATATTTTGAAGAAAAATATCCAGAAGACCAGCGACCTCGGAGAGCCATTGAAACACTCAAGAATTGGATAAATACAGGGGTGTTTAAGATGGCTGTTATTCGCACGGCTTCACTTGATTCCCATGCCGCCGCTCGTGAAGTAGGGAGAGATAATGCAGCCCGCTCTGCTGCCCGTGCAGCAGGTCAAGCGGTGGCAACCGCACATGTTTCAACTCATTCTATTGGTTCTGCAATTTATGCCTTACAAGCTATCCATAGAGCCATAGACTCACCTGATACACACGCAGCCGTAGCTAAAGAACGAGATTGGCAATACCAGCACTTACTCAGATTAAGAGAAGAATACGGACTGAAGTACTAAACGAATACAGCACAGGATTAGTTCCTCTTTGAAGTTTGAAAAATGAGGAAGAGTGCTATTCTGACACTTTTGCCCCCTATTGTGACACTATTTAGCAGAATACAGTGGTTATTGCATAATCTGGATAAAGAGATTATGACACTTTTTGCATGACAAAACTAGCACGGATCTGCAGTCAGCTAAGGGGCTGAGATTTCCCTGCAGCCTCGGCGTACGAAGAAGCCAATTTACTCCTATAATCTTCGGAATCTAGAAGGAATTGATCACTGGAACTTCGAACCATTTCAGTTTCTGTAGTTGTAAATGCTGTTTTCTATTGAAAAAACCGAATTCTTACACCAAATTATGAAAGCCCAAGGGCGTTAACGACCTTCATCTCCAGACACCTGAAAAGAAACCAGGGTCTTCGGAGTTTGTCGGCGCGATAACCACACAGCCCCAGCTATAAAGCCTGTCCATCCCAATGCGGCGATTATGAATAGGATATCCATTAGTGGTTGCCACATCTGAACCACGGTAATCTGCACCGACTGGTCGAACTCGGTCGTTAGATTAAAAAAGTAGAGTCCTGGCCCTGGCACCTGAAGGATGGTACCACCCGTTTGGCTTGCAGGACTGCGGACGAATAACCACACGGAAGAACGAATGGCGTTCAGATACAGTTCGGTACTACTCACAAGAACACCGCTGTCATCGCGTACATCAATCTGAATGCTGATATTGTCAAAAGCCCATGACACATTGGACGGAAAACTCAAGTATTGTGCATACACCCAGAATTGCTGCTGACTCACAAGAGGATAATCAAGCATTGATGTGGAAAATTCCAGACTGCCGTCTAGTGACATCTGTGACCCCTCCCTGACCGCATTATAGTTCCCAAACACGACAAGATACGGTATTGTAGAGCCGATGAGAAGGAGCACTAATAAGAACCAGGCATATCGCCGACGCGTAACGTTTTTGTCTACCTTGGGAACATCGGTTGATACGCGGTCTTTCCGACCTCTCAGATAACTAGCGATGCTGACACCGAGGGTGATTACTGAGCCCCAGAAACCTCCATTGAAGAACGCATCATACAAGGGGAGTGCTGTTAGTGCAGCTATTTGAATCCAAATAAGGAGGGTGATAATAATAACGACCAAAAAGAGAAGACCTAATTTGCCGTTTTCAATTAATCTCTCACGAGACGGAAAGCCGGGGAATATGAGGCGAATCCAGTTACGCTGAAGCACCACAAAAATAAGAAGCATGAGAAGTACGATGAGCAAAATTAACAAGGCAATATGCCAAAAGAACATGATCTCTCGGCTTCTTTGAATACACCCAAGAATTTGAATATTTCTGGAAGAGATATTGTGGAATGTAACCAGTTTCTTCTAGTAATTCTCTTTGGGCACCTTCAATATTTTCTTCTCCTTCTTCGAGAGTTCCTGTAACCCCTTACCAAACCCTCCACGACTTTCTATTCTTCTTTTCTGAAGTAGTAGACTGCTGCGATGATGGCTAGCGCCAATCCAGCTCCAAGAGTTAAGATTGGTAATAAAGCCTGGAGTGATTCTTGGGCATCAGCACCAGCCACTACTGGAATGTTCTGGCTGTGGGAAAAGTGTCCTGAGGAGATTCTGTCTTGTCCTGAATAGATTTGGCGCCCAATGGTATATGTGAGCATGAGATAGTTATAGCCGGTTTCTGGTAGTTACTGAAGACCTGGATTTCGATGCTGCTGACATTTCCTCCCTCTTCGACTTGTAGTCTGGCTTGTGCAAATTGGCTAGGAAGCATCTGTACATAGAGCTCGCCAACAAAATTAGACGATTGAGCGTCCCACGAAAATATGTGTGTGTGTCTGCTCATGGGCATGAAAGCCGGTCCGGGAATAAACATGCCCAATGCCCCTAACAGGATTAGAGTCAAACCCACACCAAGCAATACCCCTTCGAATCGGATTCCATGAAATGGACTTTGGGTTTTCACTTTCTTCACAGATGCTCACCAAAAGGGTTGTTCGACACATTGGTTATAATTCGATGCATTCGAACATTTGATTCTAGCGTATCTGGAGAAACACATAAACTCGGTGTCTCAAAAGAGTTGGTAGTTCTTAATACAGGAGTGGAATTAGATTGGGTAATCTACGACCAGAAGATATCGATCCACTACGTCGTGGCCCGCGAAAGATACCTCCCGACGATTTAAAGCGTGGAACAGATTTGGATATCGTCTCATTACTTCGTCAACTCATCGTACGTGTTGAGCAACTTGAGAAGGATATGCGTCAAGTAAAAGAGAAACTCAACTTATAGCTGGCTAAGAGCAAACCGATTTCTCGAAGAACATTGCTTCCTAGGCGCGTCTACGTTTCCAAATAATTACGATGCCAAGGGCTAGTGCAGTCACAACCACTATCCCCACAACGCCATAAAGGATGGGAGATCCGGGTACAAGAGCTAGAAAGAGGGATCGCATCCCATATTGGCAGAGAAGGAGCTGTTCTGGATCAAGTGTCAACTGTAGTGGAAATTCAGACACGGATATATTCAGGACAGATGTTGGAGAAGCTTCCATCCAGACCCACACCACTTCACTCGTTGCTCCAAAGGAGATGGCTAAAGGCACACGAAGCCGGACAAGAGTAGAAGCGCTCTGGAGTAAAGTAAAACTAATTGTCCATCCGTCGACTCCTGCCGACAGAGTGGCTGCTCCGAGGCTCAACGTGACAACCCCACTCCCAAACACCCAAGGCTCGAAGAACCAGTCTAATGACTCACCAACAGAGGTTTCGAAATACTGTTGAATGGTCCGTGCTCGAACGTTTTGATGAATCGCCAAAGAATAAATGTCTTGCCAGGCTTGGTAGAACGTACCATCGCCTAATTGATGGCGGAGCATATCATAAACAAGTGCGGCTTTGGAGTACACAATGCTACCATAGGCGTCCCAATAGGTGTTTTGCCAGAATGCCATGGACTGGTTGATGCTCTCATCACCGCCATTGGCTACATAGCCCCAATATCGATTCAAATCATAAAGCCGATAGTCCGCAAGTGTACTAGGCCCGTAGACATGTTCCACCCATACATATTCACAAAATGAAGCAAATCCTTCGTCAATCCATGGTTCAGTATAGCTATCAGTTCCAATGGTAAAGGGAATCCATTCATGCCCAATCTCATGCGCTACAACTGAGGCAAAATAGGAGAGTCCTGCATAATCATCGTAGAGGACAGTCCCAATCATAACGAGTTGGGGGTATTCCATGCCTCCTGCCCAAAAATCAGCCTCCACGATTTGAAGACTCTCCCAGGGATAGGGTCCAAAACGGTTTCCAAATACTTCAAGACATTGCGTCGCGATTTCGAGGGCCCGTTGCCCAGCCAATTCATGGCCAGCAATGTGATAGCTAGTCACATTCACACCTTGCGTTTCAACACTGAGTGTTTGGTAGTGGGGGCTTGCACACCATGTGAAATCACGGACAGGTCCGGTCACGAAATGCCAAGTTCGTGTTCCTCCACCAGCACTCGTGCTTTCAAGCTCGCCAGTTGCCGCAATGACATAATCATTAGGAACGGTGATATCGACGTCATAAATTGCGACATCACTGTAGAAGCTCTCCCCCAGATGGGAGTAAGGCGTCCTGTCCCATCCCCGGTCATCATAGACTGAAACAATCGGATGCCAGTTGCCCAAATTGAACGCCAGAAGGTCGAAATCTTCGGTTTCTATAGTTACACCAAATCGATCGAACCGCTCTGGAATCAAGACCTGCCAAAGTAAATCAAGAGTCACATTCTGTCCCGGAGCCAACACCCCAGGACCAGACCCACTTACTAAATTAACCCAAAGCAGAGAATCATCGGTACCACTAATCATGTAGGGTAAGGAAGTATCGTTGAATAGAACATCGAAAACCTCAATCCATCCCTCTGGTTGGAAGGCATTAGGATACAAATGAAAATACAACTCAGAAAGGGAGTCGGTTGCATGATTTACATAATTGATG
>SMTZ1_10002393_pt1 | contig 18931 bp, 18 predicted proteins | sample DeeMarSWOR136_30_FD_25667 | JGI IMG/M metagenome (IMG submission 25667)
TAATCATGTCCTTGGTGCGGTCTTCAATGTAGAAATATCCGTCTTCATCCATCCTGGCAACATCATTGGTACAAAGCCATCCATCCTCTAATCCACTACCTGGTGTAGGCCAATAGCCTTTCATTACCTGAGGCCCGCGGGAGTATATAACACCGGCTTCACCAAAGGGAACTTCCTCTCTTGTCACTGGATCGACCAGTTTAACATCGGTATCAGGAACTGGTATCCCCAGGCTCAATTTTTCTTCTTTCATAAATCCGGTGATTTTTGAGAATGCAGAGACGTTCAAATGGGTAAGGGGTCCTGTTTCTGTTAAACCATAAGACTCTGAAATGGGATTACCTATCTCATTCTTAACGGCATCGGCAACTACTTTGGGAAGGGGAGCTGCACACGACATCATCATGGTTTGCATCCTCCCGACTTTGCTATGAACCATGCGGAAATATTGTGTAGGAACACAGGCAACCAGAAAAGGACGATGCTCCTGCATGGTTTTTACTAAGGTGTCATTGTCTCTGGGGTCCGGTGTTAAGATGATGCGAAGACCCCAAAAAATCCCAAATTCTACCACCCAATGACCATAGGCATGAAACAAGGGGACCGGGATGAGGATGGAAGTCTTCCCCCTAATTCCAGGTTCTAAGGGTGTCAACATCCAGGGGAGTCCCTGCTTTAAATTGGCCATCCTATTAAAATGGGTCTGCATGACACCTTTAGGCAGGCCGGTAGACCCGCCAGTGAAGCAGAGAAAAGCAAGGTCCTCTTTAGGATCAATTGCGACCTCCGGTGGATTAGGTTCATGCTCGTCCAGTAATCTCCTGAACTGAATTGTGCCTGGAATCTCTTTTATCCCTGGAGGGTTCGCACCATAATCCTCCCTGGATGTCACAATGATATTTTTTAGTTTAGTTCTATTTTTTATGGCACTAATCATAGAGAGATTTTCTTCAGCACAGATGACTGTCTCAGCTTCGGGACTGCCGATCTCATGTTCCAGATCACGCTCTTTATGCAGTATACTGCAGGGAATGTGGGTTGCACCGACCCTCAATATTCCCATATCAGCGATAATGAATTGTAAGCAGTTGGGAATCACCGTTGCTACCATGTCTCCTTTTTTAACCCCCAGGGCTGCTAGGGCGGTCGCACATCTATCCACATATTCTTTTAGTTTTTTATAGCTGGTTTCCTTTCCATAGGCGAGACAGGCAGGGCGGTCAGGAAACTTCTCAGCCGAATCATACAAAGTTTGATAGAGCGGGATTTCCGGGTAGGGTTCCAGAGTCTTTTTCAATGGATAGGGTCCAAATTTATAACTTTTAAGCCAGGGCTTATCAGCATAAGTCATCTTCTTGGGCTCACTCATAAAATCCTTACTCTCCTTTTTTTGAAACTAAAGGTAGCTAGATCAATTAATAAATTCCGTTTTTACCAAATAGTTCAGTAACAATAAGATTGATGTTGTAATTAAAACGATCCTAGATACTGGATACTTGATACTAGATAAAAAAACAAAATAGATATACACGTCCAGTATCCAGCATCTAGCATCCAGTATCTTGTCCGCCCGATGGGCACTAGTCCAATTATCCCCACAGATCTGGTATGGCATTTTCTAGTCCCAACTCTCTGAGCTTTTCAGGGCAGGGTTTGCCGGTCTCCTTATCCCATCCCCTCGCTTCGTAGTAATGATCCAAAAGCATGTCTAATTGATCTATCACGTGCCCTTTAGCGGGGCCATCTGGCATCGGTTCTTCTGTTAAGCGCTTTGGAAGGGTGTCGTCGGCTCTTGAGAATCCATCCCTCATATTGAAAGCCCTGCAGAGGTTAATGATTCTCTCCCCAGTCTTTCGGAAATCTTCAATGCCGAATTCCCAGCCGGTCACATTTGCGATCAAATCGACCCACTCTTTTGCGTCCAGCATCAATCCCATAAATTTACATGTTCCGGTTGCGTCAAACATGGTCAAAGCATCTTCCAGATCTTTGAGCACCTTAGTATCCTTTGGTTTTGGTGCATAAACATCATCAATTTTGCTGTCCTCAATAACGAGAAAGGGCGTATCAATAAAGGTTGGACCCTGGATGTAACCGGTCATGTGGTCTCCTCCGCGACTCGCTACCGCATATCCAAGCCCTGTGATTTTGGCAGCTCGGGAATCATAGGCGGGGAGTTCCAAGCCTTTCACATGCATAGCAAACCTTTCTGATCCTTTGCCCAGCTTATCGGAAACTCTCTTTACTCCTTCAGCCAATAAATCTCCAATACCTTCTCTTTTACCTATCTTCTCCGTGAGCTCAACCAGGATGTCTGGATCACCGAATTTGATTTTCAGGCCTCCGGTATCCTCTTTGGTTAAAATGCCCTTCTCATAGCACTCCATGGCAAAAGCAATAACGCTTCCGGTGGAGATAGTGTCAAGGCCATATTCATTGCAGATAAAGTTCGCCATAGTGATGGCATTGAGGTCATCTACATCAGTTGCAGACCCCAAAAGCACGACGGACTCATATTCTGGACCTTCTCCTTCTTTGCCTGCCCATTTTCCGGTTTTAATTTCAGATACTCTCCCACAGGCTATAGGACAGGCAAAACAGGCCACTCTGTCTTTAAGTATGTTTTCTGTAAGTGCCGGCCCGTTTATTTTGTCTTCATGAGCAAACATTCCACGTTGCCAGTTTCTGGTGGGAAGTCCTCCCCGGACATTTACCATGTCCAAAAGGAGGTTTGTTCCGTGGGTTTCTATGCCTACTTTCAGCATGGAGTCTCTAATGAGATCGTATTGTTTTTTTGCCACTTCCTTGAATTGATCTGACTTGGCGATATCAATTTTCTTCGTCCCTCTTGCAGCGATAGCCTTTAAGTTCTTTGACCCCATCACCGCTCCCATACCACATCTCCCTGCCGCTCGATGAACATCGTTTATCACGCATGCAATTTTCACCAGTTTCTCGCCAGCGGGACCAATACAGGCGACCTTAAACTGATCTCCCAACTCTTTCTGGATTAATTTTGTCGCCTCCGGAGTTTTTAGGCCCCAGAGGTGACCTGCATCTCTGAGCTCGGCTTTTCCGTCTTCGCAGACAAGATAAACCGGTTTTGGGGAGGTCCCCTGAAAGATAACTCCGTCATAACCTGTCCTCTTGAACTCAGGTGCCCAGAATCCCCCTGAGTTGGCCTGAGCCCAGGTTCCCGTCAGGGGGGATTTGCTCACTACGCTATATCTACCAGCGCTGGGACACGGTGTTCCAGTTAAGGGACCCGTCATAAAAATTAGCTCGTTTTCCGGCCCTAAGGGGTCTGCCCCCTTTTTAACCTCATCATAAAGATATTTCGTTGCCAATCCCCCACCTCCCAGGAACATCTTGGCTATGCTTTCTGGAATATCCTCCTCAGAGATCTTGGACTCTGTCAAATTAACTCTTAAAATTTTTCCCATGAATCCGTACATTTTACACCTCCCCGTCTATTGGTGAATGTTTTATCTAATTGTTTTTGTTAAGGTTACTTAATCATAATCTTAAAAATCTGACAAAATATATGGCAATTTTTTTATGAGATTAACTGGCCTAGGGTGAGATTTATAAAAAAAAATCAATTTCAAGGAGAAAAGTTCTTTCAACGGGGTATTCTCCAGAATGTTGGAGGAAAAATATCAAAGTCGGAATAAAAGAGGTAGATTTTCTAAAGTTCGAATCTATAATGAAGATTGTATTTTTGTCAAGATGTTTTTAAATACTTTTAGCCCTATATTCACCCTGTTAGAAATAAGCACCCGCCATTTATGGAGGGATAGAAAAAGTTATAAGTTTGGATGAGGGTTAAAGCCTGGTGCAAACTTTCTAAAAGTGCTTACTGAAAAATCTAATAAGTTGCTTGAAAAACGTATAAGTTAGTGTTAAAAAGTGCTTTGTTTATAGAAAATAAGATTTATAGAAAGTTCAATGAACCCTCTTTTCCACTGCAGACTATTGAATGCTCCTTTTGGAGATCCAGTTTTATACATAGAGATTCTACATAAAAGGCAAGCCCTTCTTTTTGATCTCGGTGATGTAAGCTCCTTGAGAGAAGCAAAGATACTGAAGGTATCCCATGTGTTCGTATCCCATACCCACATGGATCACTTCTTTGGCTTTGATCATTTGCTTCGGGTTATACTGGGTCGAGATAAGAGTGTAACCCTCTATGGTCCACCGGGCATAATTTCTAATGTGGCAGGCAAGTTATCCGGCTATACCTGGAATCTGGTAAAGGAGTACCCACTCCAACTGAGAGTCGGTGAGGTTCATCCTCACTTCATTCAATCTGCTCTCTTCATTTGTTCTGAGCAATTCCGATGTGAGATAGGTGAAAGCATTCGCTTTGAGGGTGTGTTAGAAGAAAACCCTCATTTTAAAATAGAATCAGTTCATTTGGATCACAGAATACCGTGCTTGGCCTTTTCATTGGTAGAACGTTTCCACATTAATATTAATAAAGATAATCTAATTAGGCTTGGATTTTCGATAGGTCCGTGGTTGAGGGAGTTAAAAGAGCATATCTGGGAGGATAGATCAGATGAATTTATTATGAGGATACCGAGAGAAAGAGAAGGAAAAGCGGAGGTGCAAGAGGTAGCACTCGGTGATCTTAAAAGGCAGATCGTTAAAATCACCCCAGGGCAGAAGATTGCCTATGTGGTTGATTGTTGCTATACTCAGAAAAATGTGGACAAAATAGTAAAATTGGCTCAGGATGCAGATGTATTTTTCTGTGAAGCGGCTTTTTTGGAAAAAGATAGGGATAAGGCGAGGGCAAAAGATCACTTAACTGCCAGACAGGCAGGTATCATTGCTCGAAGAGCAGGGGTTAAGGTACTCAACGTTTTTCATTTTTCCCCACGCTATGAAGAGTGTCCTGAAAACCTGGAGAATGAAGCTCAATTAGCTTTTAGGGAGGATAATTTTAACCAATGAAGGAGAAAAAAAGATGAAAGTGGGAGATAAGATTACGTTTAGTTTTGCAAATGGTGAAAAAGAGGGTGTGATAGAGAAGATTTTTTCCAAAAAGGTTTATCTACGAGTTAATTTTCCACATCACCCTAATAAGCTCATCAAACGTAGGATCGCTGACCTTGAGGCCGACTCATCAAGTAAAAAGAAGAAAAGAAAGGAGAAGAAGAAATAACCGTGAATCTGTTGAGCGGGGGATAATCGATGTTCAAAAAATCTATTATTCTTTTTATAGTGGTTTTTTTATTTCTGGATACGTACAGTCTGGGATTTCCTGCAAAGGATGTTCAGATCATCACCGATAGGCAGTACTTTGGAGTCGTGCGTAAATGCTTTCAGGAGGCACAATCATCCATAAAGATAATGATGTTTGAAGCGAGCTATTACGAGAAATATCTAAACAGTTCCAGTAATCTTTTGATAAGAGAACTAATAGCGGCGAAGAAAAGAGGGGTGGATGTTAAAGTTATCTTAGAGAGGAGGGAAGAAAAAGAAAGAGCAACCTCGAGAAATATGAAAACTGGTAGTTTAATGGCTAAGGCTGGGGTAGAAGTGATGTACGATCCCTTGGATATCACCACACACACCAAACTGCTTATTATTGATGATAGGATAAGTATTGTAGGCAGTACCAATTGGACATACAATGCCCTTGAAAAAAATCATGAGGTGTCTGTTTTAATCAGTTCACCTGAAGTTGCAAATAACCTTCGAGATTATTTTCAAGATGTTTGGAAAACCTGCAGTGAGGGTAAATGAATTGCTTAGGAATTTTCTTTTATGCCAGATGGTTAGTGACCATAGAATGGGGCATAATATTTTGGATTTTAATGCCGCATTCCGCAATCCGAATTTCGCATTCTTTTAATCCAATATCTAGAATCCAGTATCCAACAGCTTGTTTATTTTACATCTCTTAATCTAGTACTACAGGAGGGAGGAGAGTGCAAATCCAATTTGATCTCTTTGATAGCACGCAAAATGATATCTTAGGTGCAAAGGACTATCAGCACTTTAATGATCTTTTAAAGAATTCTAACTGCAAAAGGTGTGATTTATACAAAGGCAGAAGAAACATAGTGATTGATAGAGGCAATCCTTCATCCAAGATCATGATGATTGGTGAAGCTCCAGGAGAAAATGAAGATATCATGGGGAAGGCATTTGTGGGGAAAGCAGGCAAATTGCTAGATGAGATCATGAAGGCCATTTCACTTGAGCCCGAGAGAGATATATTAATTGCAAATATTGTTAAGTGTAAGCCTCCAGGTAATCGTTCTCCTTTGCGTGAGGAGGTTAGTACCTGTTTACCCTATTTGCACAAGCAGATTGAACTTATTCAACCCAAAGTTATAGTGCTCTTGGGAGCGGTAGCATTAAAACACATGATTCCTGATAAAAGTGATTTCTCCATGGAAAATGAGGCCGGTAAATGCTTTAGCTCTAAAGATTATCCTGGGGTTCAATTTGTGGTTCTCTATCATCCAGCTTATCTTCTCTATGATCCTCGAAAGAAGAAAGTCATGTGGGAACATGTAAAGCAGCTAGAAGATTTTTTAAAGAAAAACGTCTTTTGATGAATTCTTATTTATGAGGGGTGTAAAGTACAAACTGGTAGAAACGGAAGAGGAGTTAAGGGAAGCTTATCACATAAGACATGAGATCTTTGTGAAGGAACAGAAACTTTTCATAGGATCGGATAGGGATGAATTTGATGCTCATGCGGTTCATATTATTGCTTTTTGCCGTGATAGGATAATAGGAACAGTAAGGGTTTATGAAAAGGAGGGGGGGGTGTGGTTCGGAAGTAGACTCGCCGTGCTTAAACCTTATAGAGGACGAATAGGAAAGGTGTTGATAGAAAAAGCCATTGAGACGGTTAAGATGAGGAAGGCTAAAAGATTCATGGCCTATGTTCAACTACCTAATGTTCATTTCTTTAGGCGCTGCCGTTGGAGATCCGTTGGAGGGATGATACAGTATCAAGGTGTTCCTCATCAATTGATGGAGGCACAACTATATAACTATTCACCAAAGAGATCGCACCGTATAAATAGCTTCGCATTTAGCAGGGCAGGCAAAGATCGCAGAGAGGGATGAAGAAGAAGGACTTAACAAGATAATAGAAACAATGTCCTCTGGGATGAACTATAATAAGGCTAGGCATATGATACTTAAAGATATTGTTGATCAGATCAGAAGGTATCCAGGAATCACCAGAAAGAGAGATATCCACCATGTGGTAGAGATTCTCAGAAATGTAGATACTTCCTCTCAGATTGTTACTGATTTTGGTGAAGATGCAGCAGCTATTTCATATGATGGTCACTACCTTCTGCTTGCAGCAGAGGGGATGTGGCCAAAGTTTGTTAAAGCTGAGCCCTATGCTGCTGGTAAAGCTGCTGTAATGGCCAGTGTCAATGATATCTATGCAATGGGTGGTAAGCCCTTGGCTTTGGTTAATGTGCTTTCAGCATCGAGGGGTGAAGATTACAAGCTGATTATGGAAGGAGTGCAAAAGGGGTGCCAGAAATTTAGGGTTCCTATGGTGGGTGGGCATTTTAACCCTGATTCAGAGGAGACTTCACTATCAGTGTCTATTCTAGGAACTGCTCGAAAACTATTGAGGAGCACTAACGCACGGGAAGGACAAAAAATTGTCTTGGCCGTTGACTTAGATGGTACTGATGGGAAGTGCAAATCTGTCTTTAGCTGGGATGCTAATTCCGGAAAAACTTCCTCATACATCCTAGAAAGGTTAGATATCTTACGTTACTTAGCTGAAGAAGGCATTTGTCAGACCGCTAAGGATGTAAGTAATGGGGGAATATTGGGAACTGTATCGTTGTTGTGTGAGTGTTCTAGAAAAGGGGGAGTGGTTATGCTTGATAAAATACCCAAGCCACCTAGTTTTAACTTACTGGATTGGCTAAAGGCATTTTTAAGTTATGGATTTATCCTCTGTGTTAATGACCCCTGTCTTTCAGCCTGTCTTGATTCATTTCATAGAAAGGGCATTTTTGCCGGGGTGGTTGGCGAGGTGCTGAAAGAACGTCAAATAGTTTTGCAGTTTAAAGGTACTAAAGAAGTCTTATTTAATTTCGATAGGGAATCTATTACAGGGATATGATTTTTAATCAGTGCAAGGTAATCTAAGTGAAAAGAGTGACTCTTTCTTTCGGCTCTTCGCCTTATAAGATTGAAGCTGAGGCAAGGTTAGTTGGTTCAGATCTTCTGGTTATTCTTTATGGAGGCAGTAAGCCTCATATTGGTTCTATAGCTGTAGCTCTTCCTCGTCCGAGCCTTAAGAACAAAAAGCTGATGAGTTCAACCTCATCTGTTTATAATTTTTTAGGGCATAAGGATGGTATCGTAGCTCAAAAGCTATCGGAGACACTCTCTGCGGGACTCAATAAAAATGTTGTCGTGGTAGCAGGAATTCATATTGATAAAATAACGGAAGAGGGAATAGCAAAGATATTGGAAAACTGCGATAAGCTTGCACGCAAAATCTATAGAGTAATTGGAGGTAGGGAACGGAGTTAAAAAATAAATAATATACAATCTGTTGAGTATTTTCTACGATATTAAGTGACAAGACATAAGCGAATAGAGCCGCGTCCTGATTTAATTACGTTAACCACCTCTTAGGTGAGGAGAAAATGGCAATTTCAAAGAGGATAAAAGAGTGGATGGAACAATCAAGCTGGATCCGGAAGATGTTTGAGGAAGGGGTAGCTCTAAAGGCACAATATGGAGAAGAAAACATTTTTGATTTCACTTTAGGAAACCCAGATATGGAACCACCCCTTCTCTTTTCGGAGATACTTAAGAGAGTTGTAGCTGAGATACAGAGGGGAAAACACGGTTATATGCCTAATGCGGGTTACCCGGAAACCAGGCAGGCCGTTGCCGATTATTTATCTCAAGAGCACCAGGTTGAAATCTCAGGAGAACAGGTCATTATGACCTGTGGCGCAGGCGGGGGGCTCAATGTTGTTCTTAAGACTCTTTTAAACCAAGGAGAGGAGATTATCGTACTTATTCCCTATTTTGTAGAGTACCTTTTCTATGTGAGCAACCACGGTGGTTGCTGTAAACTGGTTAAAACCAGGAGTGACTTTTCTTTAGATCCTTCGGGGATTGAAAAGGCACTATCTTCTAAGACCAAGGCAATTATTATTAATTCCCCTCACAACCCTACAGGGAGAGTGTATGATGAGGAGAGCATGAGAGAGTTGGGGGAACTTTTGAGAAAAAAGAGCAGTGAGATTGGAAGAGAAATCTATTTGATATCAGATGAACCATACAGCAAAATTGTCTATGATGGTGTGCGTCTTCCGAGTGTCTTTAGAGTTTATGAGAATAGCATCCTGGTTACCTCTTATTCCAAGGAACTCTCTATACCGGGGGAGAGGTTAGGTTTTGTTGCGGTAAGTCCAAGGGTGAGGGCTCTAGATGATTTAGTGGAGGGCCTAATCTTTTGTAATCGTACCTTGGGTTTTGTCAACGCACCGGCGCTCATGCAGCGGGTAGTGAGGCATTTGCAGGGCATAAGTGTGGATGTCACTGTTTATCAGAAGCGGCGAGACCTCCTCTGTGACAATCTAGCCTCTTTGGGTTACCGTTTTGTGAAACCGGAAGGTGCTTTTTATCTTTTCCCCCACACCCCTATCGATGATGTAGCCTTCGTTCAGGAATTGCAGTCTGAGCATATCTTAACTGTCCCGGGGCGGGGTTTTGGGATGCCAGGATTTTTCAGGATTGCCTTTTGTGTAGATGAAAAGGTTATCAGACACTCATTTGAGGGATTTAGAAAGGTTGCTGATAGGTATTTTCATACTTGAACTTCAGCTTACAGCTCTAGTACATCGCTTATTTCTCGCATGGCATTAAGACTCAGTTCAGCAAATTCTTCTAAGGGAATTCCAATCTTTTCGCACTCCCTGATATACTCACGATTAACACTTCGAGCAAATTCCTTCTGCTTCATACGTTTTATGATCGATTTAGGTTTTACGCTCGATAGCTTTTTATCAGGATAAACCAGAGTAGTGGCAACAATCATTCCTGTAATGCATTCAGCACAGGTGAGGGCATGCTCTATGGATCTCTCCCGCTTATAACCCAGGTTGTCAGCATTATGACCTTTGATCGCTTCTGTGATTTCTTGACAAATCCCTTTTCCCTTTAATATCTCTTCAGTCCGTAGGGTATGACGGGGCATATCATCTTTAGTCTCTTCATAGTCCAGGTCGTGAAGTAACCCCACGATTCCCCAAAGATCTTCATCTTCACCTCTTTTTAGTGCCAGCCTTCTCATGATTATTTCCGTGGCAAGTGAGTGCTTTTGAAGGTTTTCTGCCTTAAGATACTCTCTCATCATATCAAGTGCTTCATCTCTGGTGATACCCAGGTTAGTGTGTGAGTGCATAATTCCCTCTCTCTTAGTCGGTTGTCAGTCGTAAGTGGTCATTCGGTTAGTTGCTTCGCTCCTCTCCGCATAGGGCATAGAGTTTTCCTTATTTCAAATTTGGCCATTTCTAAACATCTTCCCTCTGCTCTTTGCTCTCAACCCCTTTCATCTCACATTCCGCATCGCATATCACAAATAGCTCAATTCCTCAATTTATATCTGAAGGGATTTTACTCTCCATGAATTTCCATTTCCCCTCTCTTTTAGAAAGCTTCACCTCAAATCTGTTTGTATTTCGGACTGGTTCGAAGAGCTCTCTGCGTTTACTTGATTTAGTTACATAAAGGTAAATATCTACAATGAGGAGCGCTTTGTCTCCATTAACAGAAAGTGAGATTTCCTGGTAGGTGACTTCTATTTTCTCCCATTGCTGGAATACCCTAAAGGCAATCACTTTTATATCCTCCTGGGAGAGACCAGAGTCGTCACTGAAAGTCTTATCAAAGTGAGTAAGCAGATGAAGTAAATCCTTCTTTTCTGCCCAGGTTTTGCTCTCGGCTAACATATCTCGAATCCTGGCTTCATCACCCTTGAGACATCCTTTGATGATATAAACCAGGGCAGCGAAGATGAGGATAGCAATAATGATTTTTTTAGTCATGAGCTTAAACTTTAATATCATAAAAGTACTGAGTGCTGATAAAAAGAGTACTGAGGAGAAAATAACCTGTTACTCATCACTTGTCACTCATTACTTATTTACTGACCACTAAAAAGTCAACATCACTGTAGCAATAATTGTTATAAGTATCAAGTTTCAATTTTGACTTTCAAAAAATACCGTTTTGTATTATGATTAATAATACGGAATCTATTCCTGAGGAAAGGGGTATTCCGTCTTATTTTTCAGGATGCAGGATGAAAAAAAATCGGAAGTCGGTTGTCAGTTACCAGATGCCATCTGTTATTTATCCCTATTCCTGTGAACTGTCCCTGATCCCTTGCTCCTGATTACTTGTTGAATCATGCATTCTACATTAGTGATTCTCTATCAGAGTTTATGCTTAAGAAAATCTGCGTCCTAATTTAAATAGTATTAGGAGGTGCGGTGGAGGAGCTTATTACACTGGTTAGCCATCCTAGTCGCTATCTAGGAGGTGAGATCAATTCAATCAAGAAAGACCTCTCCCAAGTCAATCTCACGGTTTGTCTTGCATTCCCTGATGTTTATGAAATAGGCATGTCCCATCTGGGTTTACAGATACTCTACCACATCCTTAATGCAAAGCCTGATATTGCAGCTGAGAGGGTCTATGCCCCTGGATTAGATATGGAAAGAGTGATGAGGGAGAGAGGGGTTCCCTTAACTTCACTTGAATCATCGCACCCTGTAGGCAATTTTGATGTGGTAGGATTTTCCCTCCAATATGAGCTGAGTTATACCAATGTCTTAAATATGCTTGATTTATCTAAAATTCCCCTCTATGCCTCACAGAGACCACAGGATTATCCTTTAATCATTGCTGGTGGGCCTTGTGCTTTTAATTCAGAACCACTTGCCGATTTCTTTGATGCATTCGTTATTGGTGAGGGAGAAGAGGTTATCTTAGAGATCTGCGAGTGTATTATCAAAGCAAAGAAAGGGAAGGCAAACAGAAGTGAGGTACTTCATATGCTCTCTCAGATTGAGGGAGTATACGTCCCTTCTTTTTTTCAGGTTATCTATCACCATAACGGAATGGTGAAAGAGATTATACCCTTAAAGCAAGGTTATGAGCGAGTGAGAAAGCGATGGGTGAGGTGTCTAGATGAAGCCCCCTCTATTTCTACCCCAATTGTTCCTTATAAAAGGATCGTGCATGACCGCATCAATTTAGAGATTGCAAGGGGTTGCACAAGAGGGTGTCGTTTTTGTCAGGCGGGTATTCTCTATCGTCCTGCTAGAGAAAGGAGTATAGAGAAACTGGAAGTGCTGGCTGAGTCTTCTCTAAGGAGTTCGGGTTATGGGGAGATTTCTCTTTGTTCTTTAAGTACAGGAGACTATAGTCAGATTAATGAGTTGTTAAGCAGATTGATGGAAAGGTATGCTGCTGAGATGATATCGGTATCATTCCCCTCTTTGCGATCAGAAACGTTGACCCCTGAGCTCATAAAAGAGATCAAAAAGGTGAGAAAAACGGGTTTTACCATTGCGCCGGAAGCAGGAACTCAGCGATTAAGAGAAATCATTAATAAGGGAATTACGGAGGAAGAGATACTAGAGACAATAAGAAATGTCTATGATGCGGGGTGGAATGTGATAAAGCTCTATTTCATGGTAGGGCTGCCTTGCGAAAGAGATGAGGACTTAGAAGGGATTATTGATCTTTTGAGAAGAGTTCTTTCTTTAGCCAGAAGAAGAGGAAAAAGACGGAAGGTAAATGTAAGTGTTGCTACTTTTGTTCCCAAATCGCTTACCCCTTTCCAGTGGGAGCCTCAAATAGGTCTTAAAGCAATGAAGGATAAGCAGGAGTTCTTGAAGAGGGAGATTCGGAGGCTCTATCTTAACTTTAAATGGCAAGATATTTGCATGAGTTATCTGGAAGGTATATTTGCTCGTGGAGATAGGAGATTGAATAGCGTATTAGTGAAAGCTTATCAGATGGGGTGTCGGTTTGATGGATGGAGTGAACATTTGAACTATGGTTGGTGGAATGAAGTTTTACAGAATATCGATAGGGATTTTTATAGTATCCGCAGGCGATATAAGGACGAGGTTTTTCCCTGGGATCATATTGACTGCGGAGTGGACAAAGATTTCTTGTGGGATGAATATCAAAGGGGACTTAAAGCTCAATTTACTCCGGATTGTCGGATGAAAGGATGTCAAAAGTGTGGTGTGTGTAGTGAGGAACTGCGGAGTATGCATGTTCTAAGGAATAGGGAGATGATAAGTGATTATAGGAGTGAGAAAATTGAAACTGTTACAGATAGGCGTGGGTATATGCGATTACCTGAGAAGGGTAATACTGTGCATAAAGTAAGAGTTCAGTTTGCCAAGCTAGGAAAAGCACGATTTTTAAGTCATTTAGAATTGGTCACTCTCTTTTCAAGGGCAATCAGAAGGGCAGGGATTCCGATACGTTTTTCAGAGGGATTCCATCCACTGCCTAAGGTTGTTTTTAGTCCTGCTCTCTCTGTGGGAATTGAGAGTATAGCAGAATACATGGATTTAGAAATCAATGGTAATATAAATAGTGATAACCTCACAAGGGTGATGAACCGGGAGTTGCCCTATTGGTTGAAAGTACTCGAATCGAGGGAAATTCCTTTGAAATTCCCTTCAATTTCTGATATTATTATAAAAATTGAGTATTCATTATCTTTAGAAAGGTTAGAGGCCGATTTCATAAGTAATTCTAAGGAGTTAAACGATAAGATACATGCCTTTTTTGAGATGAGGGAACGATATGTAGAGGTTAAGAGAAAATCTGGGGCTCTAAGGATTGATCTGAGGTCCTGGGTAGAGAAGCTTCAGCTAAAGAGTGATAACTCTTTAATGATAGTTTTAAAGATGAGGGGGGGAGAGACTGTCAGACCCTATGAGGTTTTAAAAGGTGTTCTAGGGTTTGATGAGAATGAGGGGAAAAAGGTTTCTGTGTTAAAGACCAGAGTTCATTTTAAGACGGGTTAAAATTTTTTGACGCAGGTTTACCCCGTTAGAACTTAAAAGTAAAAGATTGTTAACTTAAATAAAAACGTAAGATGTACTACATATATATTTTAAGAAGTAAAAAAGATAGAAAGTTCTATACGGGGTCTACTAATAGTTTACGGAAACGCTTTAAAGAACATTATGACAACACAGGGTATCTTCCACAAATAGTAGATGACCATTTGAATTGATATATTACGATGCATGTGCAAATGAACAAGATGCCAGAGCAAGAGAGAAGTATTTAAAATAAGGAATGTGAAAACGATATCTTAAAAATCGTCTGAAGCATTTCCTATTTCTAACGGGTTGAATTTGTGTCCTGATTTAGAGAAATTCATATGCCAGCTGAATTAGTTATCAATATTACTTCACAAGAAACAAGGATTGCTTTGATAGAGAATGGCATTCTTGCTGAACTTTTCATTGAGAGGCAATCGGAAAAGGGAATTAAAGGTAATATCTATAAAGGGAAAGTGGTGAGAGTGCTTCCAGGTATGCAAGCTGCTTTTGTAGATATTGGTTTGCCTCGTTCTGCTTTTCTCTATGTTTCTGATGTTTATGAGGATTTTGATGAACTGGAATTGATGATGGGTGGTTCCAGGGAGAACGGTGACTTTGCTGTGGACAGGGATACTCTAGTTGTTTCTAGATATTCTTCTCAGATTGAGGATATGTTGCATGAAGGCCAGGAGGTATTAGTTCAGGTGTCTAAGGAACCAATTGGGTCTAAGGGGGCACGAGTAACTGCCCATATTTCCTTGCCTGGTCATTATTTAGTATTAATGCCTACTGTAAATCATGTGGGTGTTTCTCGTCGAATCGAGAATGAAGAGGAGAGAAAAAGACTGAGAGAGATTATTTCTAAGATGAAACCCCCTGGAGTGGGATTTATAGTACGAACGGCTAGTGAGGGTAGAATTGAAGAAGATTTATTAATGGATATGAATTTCTTGCTGAAGCTCTGGGAGAAGATTCAGCATAGGAGAGTGAATGCCTCTGTTCCAAGCATTATCCACTGCGACTTAGATATTTGTCTGAGGGCTATCCGGGATTTGTATACTAGAGATGTGGAAAAGGTAGTAGTGGATTCTGAAAGGGAATATAATGAAATCCTTGAATTTATAGAAACTTTTATGCCTCAATTGAAATACTCTATAGAATTTTACCAGGCAGATGAACCTATTTTTGATGCCTATGGTATCGAGGTTGAGATCAGCAGAGCTTTAGAAAGAAGAGTCTGGTTGAAGTCAGGTGGTTATGTTGTTATCGAAGAGACAGAGGCATTAACGGCTGTTGATGTTAATACAGGTAAGTATGTAGGTAAGGGGAATCCAGAGGATACCATTTTGAGGACTAATCTAGAGGCGGTCAAAGAGATTGCGTATCAGCTGAGGTTGCGCAACATTGGGGGGATTATTATTATCGATTTCATCGATATGGAAAAGGAAGGAGGTCGAGACAGGGTATTTCAAGCCCTTAAGGAAGCCCTCAAAAAAGACCGAGCAAAAACCAATATCTTAAGGATATCAGAGCTGGGCTTGATTGAGATGACACGAAAGAGGACTCGGGACAATCTTAGTAGATTACTGTGCGAACCGTGTACTTATTGTGAGGGTAGAGGCATTATTAAATCAAAAACAACTCTTTGTTTTGAAATTTTCAGAGAGATAAGGCGAGAAGCTGTGAATATTCCTTCAAATGTGATTATCGTCTCACTCCATCCTGCAGTAGCAGACTTCTTGTATGATGAAGAGAGGTATGCCATAGAGGAACTAGAAAATAGGTTGAAAAAAAAGATCATCATCAAGGTGAGAAGTGACTTTCATCAGGAAGAATATGAGATTGAGAGTAGATAGTGTGAAGAGAAGAACTTAAAATATTTCCTTGACAGGACCAAAAAAATTCATTAGGGTATGATTCCTGAAAATTGGGGTAAAATCTTTTACGTTAGGACAGTAACCTCTCATGATATAAATGATGGAGTAGCAATTGGTGATCTAGAGACTTTGCGAGGGGATGTTTAACATGTATGCAGTGATTAAAACAGGTGGAAAACAGTATCGAGTTGCTGAGGGTGATCTTTTACGGGTTGAGAAGATTAAAGGTGTGGTTGGAGAAGCCGTGGAATTTGATGAAGTCTTAATGATAGTAAATGGTGAACGGGTAGAGATTGGCAGACCTATTCTGAGTGATTTTAAGGTAGTAGGAGAGATCGTAGAGCAGGGAAAGGGTAAAAAAATTATTGTATTTAAGTCTAAGCGAAGGAAAGGATATAGAAAGAAAAAAGGACATCGCCAACAGTATACTGCTTTAAAGATAAAAGAGATAAAGGGTTAATGAGATAGGGTTTGATTAAGGTGATATTTTGTTTATTACTAAGAAGAAAAATTTTTTCTATTAGGAGGAGGTTACTTGTTGAGTCACTATGAAATGATTTTTATCGTTCATCCCAATGTTCCAGAGGAAGAAACCTCTGCGGTTACTGATAGGGTGATCACTGTTATTAATCAAAATAAGGGAGAAGTGATAAAGTTTAAGAAGTTGGGAAAGAAGAAATTTGCTTATAAAATCAAAAAGTGTGCGAAGGGATACTATTTTCTTTTACATTTCCTGGCATCTCCTGATGTATTAACTGAGTTGGAAAGAGCACTTCGTTATGATGAAAATATCCTACGATACCAAACGATAAAATTGGGGAAGGAAGAGATAAAAGCCTTAAGCGGGGAGAGAGGGGATAAAGACCAGGAGGTAGAAGAGTATTCACCTCCATTTGAGGAAACCCCTGCTGAAGGATATGAAAGAGGGTAGGGTTGTTAGGTGTGGAGGATATCAACAGAGTTGTTCTTACAGGTAAATTAGTCAGGGATTCTGCTTTTGGTTATACAGCAGGTGGGACTCCAATTGCTAGCTTTACTCTTGCTTTTTCTTCTGATCCGAATAAGCAGAGAAATGTAAAAGAGGAAAAGGGACTTGTTGATGTAATTTTCTTTGGAGCTGAGTCGTGCATGTGGGCTGAAACATTGAAGGAGGGCACACAAGTAATAATCAAAGGCAGATTGAAGCAACGCAGTTGGAGAACATCTGAAGGCATACATAAAAGTAAAACTGAGATTATAGCCAATCAGGTTGAATGTTATGACTCAGGCAAAGGAGAAAGAGAGGCATATGACATTGAGTCATTGTTTAAGGGAGGTATTTTTTGAGAAAGAGGCAGAATAATAGAAATAAGAGGAGAAAGACATTTCAGAGGCGCAAGGTATGTCGGTTTTGTGCTGATAGTAGTCTAGCTATAGACTATAAGGACTATTCCACTCTTCGACATTTCTTAACGGAGAGAGGAAAGATTATTCCTAGTAGGATTTCTGGGAATTGTGCCAGACATCAGAGAAAGATTACTATCGCTATCAAAAGGGCTCGAAATGTCGCTTTGATTCCCTTTACAGTTATCCATTAGAGAGTTTTCCATGCTAAGAGAATAGTGTTAATTGATCGTTGTCAGTTGTTATTTATTAAATCGACTCAATCTTGTCCAAATTAAGTTTTTATTTGGACAGCATCTTGTGTCATATAATTTTGAAGTTTAGACGTATATAGACATCATGCCTTTTAAAAGCCTTATTTTTAGGCCAGTAGCGGCCTTTTCTGACTTAATAAATATTTTGTTTTTGCTTGTATCTATTTTGGACAGGATTGAAATCGACTAGAAAATCAAAAAGGATATAGAGATTTTTGATGAAAGTCATTCTGATAGAGGATATACCCTCCTTGGGGAAAATGGGAGCTCTGGTGAAAGTAGCTGATGGATATGGGAGGAATTACCTTATCCCTCAAGGGAAGGCGATAAAGGCAACCACTCATAATATCAAGATTTTAGAGCATCAAACCAAGCAACTCAGGAACAAGATTGATAAGATTAGAAAGGATGCTGAGAAGTTAGCTAAGAGAATTGAAGCAGTATCGTGTACTGTGGCAAAGCCTGCTGGTGATGAAGAGAAGATTTTCGGATCGGTAACCTCAATGGATATTGAGGAGAGTTTAAAGGTTGAAGGAATTGAGGTTGACCGCAAGAAAATCATTCTTGACGAGCCTATAAAAACCCTTGGAATTTATACTGTTCCCATAAAACTTCACCCTGAGGTTACAGCTCAATTAAAGGTTTGGGTCGTTAAGGCTTAAACTCTTTTTTTTCCCAATCTTCCTATTTTATTTACAACGTAGAAGACTAGAATTGTTATTTCTTAAAAGATCTTAAAGCGATTAATGTTAGTGAAGACTAACATTTGTTTCATAGGATAGAGTGTCAGTGTATATCACCAATCATAAGATTCCTCCTCAAAATATTGAAGCTGAACAGTGTGTGTTAGGAGGAATTTTGCTGGAAAATGAGGCAATCAATATAGTTTTGGAAACCCTGATTGCTGACGATTTTTATCGCGAGTCCCACCGCAAAATATGTTATTCCATAATTGAACTCTTCGAAAGAAATGAGCCTGTAGACCTTATTACACTCACTAATATATTAAAAAGTAAGAATCAACTGGATGAGGTGGGAGGAAGTGCTTATCTGGCATCTCTGGTTGATAATATCCCTACTGCTGCTAATATTAGCTATTATGCCAAAATTGTAAAAGACAAAGCCATTTTGCGGGGATTAATCAATACGGCGACTGAGATTGTTGCTCGGGGGTATGAAGATGAAGGAGATGTAGCAGATTTACTGGATCAAGCTGAGAGAAATATCTTTCAGATCAGCGAGAGTCAGGTTAAACCTTCCTTCTATAATATAAAGAGTATTTTGAAAGAGAGTTTTAAAACTATTGAGA
>SMTZ1_10006391_pt1 | contig 18927 bp, 17 predicted proteins | sample DeeMarSWOR136_30_FD_25667 | JGI IMG/M metagenome (IMG submission 25667)
AATACTCTGTGGCAACAACCGCTCGCAAGGTCGCATCAGCCAAATCATTCTTCAAATTTATGGTTGGTTCAGGGAGGATGAAGGAGAATCCGACGAAAAATTTGCCCTCTCCTCACGTTAGCAGACATGCACTTCACTTCTTAACTTCCTCTGAATACCAAAAGTTACTTACTGAGGCTACAAAGCTATCCACTCCGGAAGCCAGAAGAGATGCCGTAATGCTGGAATTACTTTATGCCACTGGTTTACGCATAAGCGAATTAGTATCCTTAAGTGTTAAAGATATTGATTTGAAGAAAAATTGTGTGCATATTAATTCTAAGAGACAAGTTCCTTTTGACGATCACCTAAGCCCGATTTTAGGAAATTTCCTCAGAAATGATAGGCTGGACTTATTATATGACGAGAAAGAGGAAGCTTTATTCCTTAATCGACGTGGTAAGAGGTTGACCCGGCAGGGGTTCTGGCAGATTATTAAAAGCTACGCCTCCAGAGCAGGTCTAGGTGCTAAAGTCACACCACAGGCCTTACGTCATAGCTTCGCAAGACGTAAATTACAAAGTGGAGCTGATCTTCGCCAACTCCAGCAACTTTTAGGCCACGTATATATTTCCAGCACAAGAGTTTATTGGCAATCTGCACCAAGGTAGGGATAATGGCGAAAAAATCACGGCGTGCTAGAGCCAAATATCGAGCTAGACCAGTAAAGGCAGCGCGGGAAGGATATTTGCAACAACCAAAGCCGCTGCCAGCTGAGTTACAATCGCCGATCCAGATTCCCTCAAAAGCCCAAGATTTAAACAGCCGCTATGAGTATGTTATACCTGAAATAAAACGCATTGGCATCATTGCTGGAGTTATAATTCTGGTTCTCATAATCCTGGCCTTTGTTGGCACCCCCGGCTGGTGAACTGTGGAGGATTTAGAGCGGGCCAAGGAGAATTTACTTAGACATCTTGACCTCGAAATTACCGACAAGCTTGTAATTGAAGCTATGAGGCGTGTTCCGCGTGAAGCCTTTGTATCACAAGAGCAATATCATGTTGCTTATGACGATAGACCATTAAGTATTGGATTTGGGCAAACTATCTCCCAACCCTTCATTGTGGCCCTGATGGGTACTGGAAGCGGATATGAGGCAGCGATATTAGCTGAGTTAGCTCAATGTGTGATTACTGTAGAGCGTATACCGGAATTGGCGGAATCAGCCAAGCAAGTTTTGGATGAACTTGGTTATTCCAATATTGAAGTTCACGTAGCTGGCAAAACTTTGGGTTGGCTAGAAAATGCCCCTTATGATGCTATTATAGTTTCTGCTGGTGCTCCCAGCGTACCTCAAGCTCTTACGGAACAACTAACTTTGAATGGGCGATTGGTAATCCCTGTAGGCTCTCGATGGCAGCAAGAATTACTCAGGGTAACTAAACTAAGGCGAAGAAACCAGATAGAAAGTTTAGGTGGCTGCTATTTTGTGCCCCTTATTGGTGAAGATGCTTGGGAGTAGTGAAGAGGGTAATCGACGCGAGAAATATCGTTGACTATGAAAGCAAATGGCTGTGGAAGGTGTCTCATTGTGAGTTAGAATGGTGAACTCCGTCTAATAAGATAAAGGAAGGGAGGAGGGCGAAGATATGGAAATTGTTGAAGCTATCCAAAAGAGGAAGAGCATTCGAGCTTTTAAATCTGACCCTGTGCCCAAAGAAATTGTGAAGGAGATAATGGAGCTAGCTTTGCGAGCTCCTTCTTGGGCGAATACTCAGCCCTGGGAATTCGCAATAGTGGCTGGGAAAAAGCTGGAGGAAATAAGGCAATCCGCCGTTGAAAAGGCAGAAGAGGAACCCAATCCGGACATTCCTCGTCCTCGAGAATTTCCCGAGCCTTACGATACCCGGCGTCGTGTTCTGGGCAGGAAGATTTTTGAACTGAAGGGAATAGGCAGGGAGGATAGAGAGAAGAGGAGGGGGTGGCTCTTACAGGGCTTGAGACTGTTTGAGGCTCCCTGCGCCATCTATATCTGTATTGACCGCTCTTTCTACCTACAGGGCGATGGGTTAAATATTTGGCCTATATTTGATTGCGGTTTGGTAGCTGAGAACATCATGCTGCTGGCTACAAGGCATGGGCTAGGAACTATTGCCCAAATACAGGCTGTCATGTATCCTGATGTGTTGAGAAAGGTGTTGGGAATACCAGATTCCAAGCTCATAGTGCTGGGAATAGCTATCGGCTACCCCGATTGGGATGACCCCGTTAATCAACTCCGCTCCGAAAGAGAACCATTGGATAATGTAAGCACCTGGTGTGGATTTTAACACACGAAAAACTTCGTTTTTCAGAGGGCCCCGAATTTATAGAGGTAGAAGAGAGCACAGTGAATTTTCCATCGGATACTGGATTGGCTCGAAAATGCCCCCAAGGGGATTCGAACCCCTGATCTTCAGCTTGAAAGGCTGATGTCCTAGGCCTCTAGACGATGGGGGCAACGTTAAGCATTTTACGGGAATAACTAAATGTGCAAGCCCTGACGTCTAGAACAATAAGCCTGGCTATCATTTGGCATCCATATTGTTATTTTGATATAATCGTTGAAATTTTTTTCCACATAATCTAAAATATAGCCGACTTCGGATTGATAATTATTTGGATATGGGGTATCATTTGGCGGTTATTATACCCACAATCGATAGCCTCGAAGTGTTGAAAATAATTGCCCAAAAGCGCCGAGAGAATTGACCGTGTACGACTGTTAGACTATTCACGAGTAAGGATCTAAAGGAGAATAGGGCATGGCTAGAATTGGAGTTTTCCTCTGCCACTGCGGCAGTAATATAGCTGGGGCTGTGAATATACCTGAGGTAGCTGAGGCGGCGAGAAAGTTACCTCAGGTAGTTTATGTAGAAGATAATAAGTTCACTTGCAGTGATCCCGGCCAGGCATCTATCCAGAAGGCTATAGCTGAGCATAAGCTTAACCGGGTGGTCATCGGTGCCTGTTCGCCACGTATGCACGAGCCAACTTTTCGCAGAACAGTGGCTGGTGCCAGTTTGAACCCCTATCTCCTGGAGATTGCTAATCTGAGGGAGCATTGTAGTTGGGTTCACCCTGACCAAGTTGAAGAAGCTACGTCTAAGGCGATAGACCTGGTGCGGAGAGCAGTGGCCAGGGTTGCCTGGCAAGAGCCCCTGAGCCCAAAACATGTTGGCATAACTAGGAGAGCTCTGGCATCCAAGCCTCCTTAGATGTTGCAGATGCTGGTTACGAGGTTATATTGGTTGAGCGAGAGCCTTCCATCGGGGGACATATGGCCCAACTGGACAAGACTTTCCCCACACTGGACTGTTCTGCCTGTATCCTGACGCCCAAGATGACTATGGTGGGACAGCATGCCAATATTAAGCTAATGAGCTACAGTGAGGTGGAGGCTATCTCAGGATATGTAGGAAACTTCCAGGTCAAAATTAAAAACAAGAGCCGCTACATCGATGTGAGCAAGTGTACAGGCTGTGGTGAGTGTCCTAAGGTTTGTCCCGTCGAACTAAATAGTAGATAAGCGTGGTTATCCACCCTGCCGGGTAGCCTGTCCCGCCGGGGTCAATGCCCAGGGCTATGTCGCACTTATTTCCCAGGGCAAGTTCAAGGAGGCTCTAGAGGTACTCCGCAGGACTATGCCCTTTGCCGGAGTTTGTGGCCGGGTGTGCACCCACCCCTGCGAGCAGGACTGTGAGCGGGGCAAGGTTGACCAACCTATAGCCATCAGAACTCTTAAGCGTTTTATGGCTGACTATGAACTGAAAGAAGGCAGGGAAAAAGCAACACCAGTGGAAATAACCAGAGAGGAGAAGGTAGCTATTGCCGGCTCTGGTCCCGCTGGCCTAGCCTGTGCTTACGACCTGGTCAGGCAAGGATACCCGGTTACAGTTCTTGAGGCTGCCCCTGAGGTGGGAGGTCTATTACGCTATGGCATCCCTGAATATCGATTGCCCAAAGATGTAGTCAATAACGAGATAAACTATATACAAGAGTTGGGGGTAGAGATTAAGACAAATACCCCAGTGAAAAATCTCACTGAAATCTTCGACGAGGGATATAAAGCCATTTTCCTTGGTACAGGTGCGAGTGTCAGTCAAAAAATGGGGATTCCCGGTGAGAACACTCCCGGAGTGCTTCACTCGCTTGACTTTCTGAGGCAAGTCAACTTTGGAGTAAAAGTCAACCTGGGAAATAGAGTGGCAGTTATCGGCGGTGGTAATGCTGCTGTTGATTCCGCTCGAGTAGCCCAACGCCTCGGTGTTAATGAAATAACTGTTGTTTATCGTCGTAGCCGCGCTGAGATGCCGGCTATTCCCAGCGAAATTGAAGAAATGGAACGTGAAGGAATTAAGATTCGGTTCCTGGCAGCACCGGTCAAAGTGTTGGCTAAAGACAATAGAGTGATCGGGATACAATGTATTCGCATGGAACTGGGTACACCTGATGCCAGTGGCCGCCGACGCCCAATGCCCATCAAAGGCTCGGAATTCACTATAGACGTTGACAATGTGATTATAGCCGTTGGTCAGGGCGTAGATAAGACAACGTTACCCGGAGATCTAGATTACACTAACTGGGGAACCCTCTCCGTTGACCCGGTTACTTTGGAGACTAATATTGATGGGGTATTTGCCGGTGGTGATGTGGTTTCCGGTCCGGCTGATGTTATCGCGGCTATTGCTGCCGGTAAAGAAGCAGCCATCTCTATTGACCGCTACCTGCGTGGCCAAGACCTAACAGAGGGTAGACCCGAGGTCCGCGAAAAAGTTAAAGATGTGCCCAAAGAGGGCGTGGTAAAAAAAGAAAGAGCAGACATGCCCACGCTTGGATTAGGGAAACGCAAGGAATTTGATGAGGTTGAGCTCGGCTTTGACGAAAAAACAGCAATAGAGGAGGCCAAGCGCTGTTTGAATTGTGCAGTATGCTCCGAATGTCTGGAGTGTGAAAAGGTTTGCGAGGCTAAAGCTATTAACCATGAAATGCAAGATGTGATAGTGGAGGAGGATGTAGGAGCTATTGTGGTGGCTACCGGGGCGGACGTCATGGAGCACACTCAGTTCAGTATATATGGTGGCGGTGTCCATCCTGATGTCGTTAGTACTCTGCAGCTAGAGAGGATGATGAACGCCGCGGGACCAACTGGTGGCGAGGTAGTGCGCCCATCCGATGGAGCTCACCCCAAAGAGGTAGTCTTTATAAGTTGCGTGGGGTCTCGGGATAAACTCACCGGAAGTGGCTACTGCAATAAGGTGTGCTGCATGGTTATGGCTAAACAAGCTATTATGCTAAAAGAGCACGCTCCTGATACTCATAGTTATATCATATATACCGTTGACCGGGGACCAGGGGGTAAGATTTTCGAAGAATTCATGACGCGGGCGGAGAAAGAAGGGACCACCTATATGAGAGGCCAGATTGACAGTGTGGCTAAGCAAGATGGCAGACTCTTAATCTCGGGGCAAGACTTTCTCACAGGCGAGACTTTTAACATACCTACCGACCTGGTAGTTTTAGCCACGGGGTTAATGCCCAATGAGGATGCCGCCAGGCTATTCCAAATCCTCCATATTAGCTACGATGCCAAGAATTATCTCATCCAGGCACATCCTAAGCTGCGCCCGGTGGAAACCGCCATGGATGGCATCTTTATCGCCGGATGTGCCGTTGCTCCCACCGACGTACCGGAATCTGTGGCCCAGGGTGGTGCTGCCGCAGAATACGTGCTGAAACTATTTAGCCAGGAGTCCATTGAAGCTGAGCCCATGACTTCTATTGTGGACATTACTCGGTGCACAGGCTGCCTCCTGTGCCAACAGGTCTGTCCCTTCCAGGCTGTCGAAACTGAAACCCTGCGGGATGGGCGAACCGTGGCTTCTATTAATGAGAGTCTCTGTAAAGGATGTGGCATCTGCGTCGCTGCCTGCCGACCCGGGGCAATAAAGCTCAGAGGTTTCAGTGACCAGCAAATTCTGGCTGAGGTGATGGCATTATGAAGTCGGATTATGAGCCTAAGGTTATTGGTTTTCTGTGCAATTGGTGTAGCTATGCCGGCGCTGACATGGCAGGAACAAGCCGCATGAAATATCCGGTTGACCCCCTTTTCGTAGTGAAGTGCTTCCAGAGGGGAGCTGATGGGGTCTTAGTTTCAGGCTGCCACCCTGGAGACTGTCACTATACTGAGGGTAATTATCATACCAGACGCAGGTTCACACTGCTTCGTGAGTTCCTCGACTATCTAGGTATAGCAAAAGAGCGGCTGCGAGTTGAGTGGGTTTCGGCATCAGAAGGGCAGAAGTTTGCGGAGCTGTTATCCGATTTCACCACAGAACTGGCCGAGCTTGGGCCAAGGAGCAGAGTTTGAGATGGATATGGAGTTAGTCAAACAGATTCGAGATAAGGCTCGCAATCTTTTAGAAGATGGTACGGTTGAGGGTGTCATTGGCTACGAGCGGGCTAGTGATGATGTTACCTCTCGTCCACTCTTTGCGTACACCCCCTCTGATACAGAGCGGCTTATCTACGACGAGACATGCGCTCACAATCTGGTTAAATACCTCCTGGATAAGAAAGGTAAAAAGATGGCGGTTCTGGTTAAACCATGTGACTCACGGGCCATCAACCTGTTGTTGAATGAAGGACAGATAGAGCGAGACAATGTATTCATTATCGGGGTTGGCTGTCCCGGTATGGTGGAAACGGATTGGAACCACAAAAGCGAGACATTGCAGGCGAAGTGTCGAACCTGTCAGTTATCTAAACCGGTGGTCTACGACTTTATGGTGGGGGGGGAGATTGAAAGACAAGCCGAAGAGGAAACCTATTCCGACGTTAAGGAAGCAGAGGCGAAGTCCGTTGCCACCAGGAGGGAATTCTGGCTGGAGCAATTTGGCCGCTGCATTCGTTGCTATGCTTGCCGCCAGGTCTGTCCAGGTTGTTACTGCCCCGTGTGCTTTGCCGAAAGACTCGATCCCCTGTGGTTGGGCATCCGCATTGCTCCTGAGGAGAACGATATGTGGCAGACCATCCGATCCTTTCACTTGGCGGGGCGTTGCATCGGCTGTAATGAGTGTGAAAGGGTTTGCCCGGTAGATATCCCCTTGAGTCTGCTCAACCGTAAGCTGGAGAAGGATGTGAAGGAGCTTTTCGCCTTTCAGGCGGGACTGGATCCTGAAGAGCGACCCCCCTTCGCCACGTTTAAGAAGGAAGAAATGCTGGAGTTGGAAAAATGAACTTATTTGCCTCCAAGGATGACCTGATTCGCTGGCTTGATTCACTCCTCGAGAAGCACATTGTCATTGCCCCAGTTCAGGTTGAAGGGCAGACTACATTTCAACCTATATCTAAAGTGGGAGAAGTTGTCTTTGATTTCGATAACACAACACTTTCAACCAAAGGATGGTTCCTGCCTCCTACAGAGACCCTTTTCTCGGTACAAAGAGATGATGGGAAGGTCGAGTTGATTCCCACAGAGGCGGAACGTGATGCGGTTATTTTTGGATTGCATCCCTGTGATGCTAGAGGTGTTGCCTTAATGGACAAGCCCTTTCTACAGGAGCCGAGCGATGCCCTGTACCGGGAACGACGCAGTCGAACAGCTCTTATAGGTCTGGCCTGTTGCCAGGCACAACCGGAATGTTTCTGCACCAGCATGGGTAGTGCACCTGATGACCCCAGCAATGTGGATATCCTGCTTACTGAAATAGAGAATGGCTACATTGTTCACGCTGTTACCGAGAAGGGAAAGGCCTTACTACCCAAGGGCTTGGCAGAGTATAAGGGAAAAGTACCTGCTCCTCCCAAACTTCAGGCTTTTCCCACCAAGGAAGTCGTCTCAGCAATGAGGGAACTCTTCAATGACCCTTACTGGGAGCAACTTGCTGACCGCTGCTTGCACTGTAATATTTGTGCTTATGTTTGTCCCACCTGCTACTGCTTCGATATGCGGGATTATGTTGACAAGGGGAAGGTAGAACGAGTACGGAGCTGGGAAAGCTGTCAATCCCCGGGCTTTAGCCTAACCGCTGGGGGTTATGACCCCCGGACTACGAAAGGCGAGAGGTTACGGCAACGCTTCTGTCACAAGCTCCTCTACTTTCCAGAAGAATTCCAGGACGTGGCTTGTGTTGGCTGCGGCCGCTGCGTTAGAGACTGTCCAGTTAATATAGACATTCGCGAGGTTATAAACAACCTGCAGCAGGTGATGGAGGCTAAAAGTGGGTCCTGAGAATCCTTTTGTTCCTTATCTAGCGACTCTGAAGGAGGCTACCCAGCTCACTCCTGATATCAAACTTCTGAGCGTGGAACTGGAAGACCCTGACATCAAGGCCAACTTTGACTACAAGCCAGGGCAGTTTGCCTTGCTCTCAGCCTTTGGAGAAGGAGAGGCACCATTTGGCATCGTGTCTTTGCCTCTGCGAAAAGACGGCCTGGAATTCGCCGTGCGGCGTATAGGCACAGTAACCAGAGCCTTACAGGAACTTGAGCCCGGAGATACGCTGGGGGTGCGGGGACCATTCGGCAATTACTTTCCTTTGGAGGATTATGAGGGAAAGAATATAATCATAATTGGTGGGGGCATTGGGATGGCACCGCTGCGTCCGGTGATTAACAGAATATTGGAAAGGCGAGATAATTACGAAGAATTGTTAATCATAAACGGGGCACGAACACCTCAGGACTTGGTGTTTCAACCGGAGTTCCCAACATGGATAAAAGCCCCTCGAACTAAATTGGAACTCACCGTTGACAGGGGTGATGACGACTGGAAAGGACGAGTGGCCCTGGTGCCCGATGTAGTGAAGGAATTGGCACCCTCACCAGATAATGCTATTGCTATTGTTTGCGGACCACCAATAATGATTCGCTTTACCCTAGCCAGGCTAAGGGACTTGGGCTTTAAGGATAATCAGATAGTCACTACTCTAGAGGCCAAAATGAAGTGCGGACTTGGTAAATGCGCCCGATGCAATATTGGTGATAAATATGTCTGCCAGGATGGTCCGGTATTTACCCTGGAGCAGATATCACAATTTTTGGAGCAACCATGACGACAGGAACTAAAAGCGATAAAAATGAAGTAAGAACGGGAGTGTATATCTGCCATTGTGGCACTAACATTGCTGGAACAGTAGACGTAGCTGCGGTAGCTGACTATGCTTCGCAGCTGGATTCAGTGGTAACAGCCAAAGCCTATCGTTTCATGTGCTCTGAGCCGGGGCAAGACATGATAAAGCAGGATATCAAGGAGTTGGGCTTAAACCGGGTTGTAGTTGCTTCTTGCTCCCCCACAATGCATGAAGCCACCTTTCGTAAAACATGTGAACAGGCAGGGCTGAACCGTCACTTATTCCAGATGGCTAATATTCGAGAGCATTGCTCTTGGGTAACCGAAGATCACGAAAAAGCCAACGAAAAAGCCAAGGCGCTGGTGGAGGCAGCAGTACGACGGGTATTTTTCCATGAACCACTTGAGGTAAGAGAAGTCCCGGTAAATTCCAGCACACTGGTGGTGGGTGGAGGTATTGCCGGTATTCAAGCAGCCCTGCAAATCGCCAATTCTCGTCATAAGGTTTACCTAGTGGAACGAGAGCCTTCCATTGGGGGCCATATGATTCAGCTGGATAAGACCTTCCCTACCTTAGATTGCTCAGCCTGTATCCTGACCCCCAATATGAGCGAGCTGGGTTCGCATCCTTATGTCGAGCTACTCACCTATAGCGAGGTCGAAGAAGTATCAGGCTACGTCGGCAATTTCAAAGTCAAGATTAGAAAGAAAGCAAGGTATGTCGATGAGGAAAAGTGTACCGGTTGTGGGGTCTGTCAGGGAAAATGCCCATGGAAAGCACCCAGCGAATTCGAAATGGGTTTGGGACAAAGAAAAGCCATTTATATTCCATTTCCCCAGGCAGTGCCTAATGTCCCAGTCATTGATCGGGAGAACTGTGCTTATTTCCAGAAGGGCAAGTGTCGTGCCTGTGAGAAATTCTGTGAGGCAGGAGCTATTAAGTTTGATGATGAGGATAAGATAATAGAGGTGGAGGTGGGCAACGTCATCCTGGCTACTGGTTTTCAGACCTTTGACCCATCTGTCGCTACTCAATACGGCTATGGGAAATTTGACGACATTATCACCGGCCTCGAGTTCGAGAGGCTATGCAATGCCACTGGTCCCACTGGTGGTAATATTCAACTAAAGGATGGCTCTGTCCCGCGAAGCGTGGCCATTGTCCACTGTGTCGGCAGCCGCGATGAAGAATTTCACGAATATTGTTCACGAGTCTGCTGCATGTATGCCTTAAAACACTCCCACCTTATTAAAGAAAAGACTAATGCCCAGGTCTGTCAGATATTTACTGATATTCGCTGTTTTGGCAAAGATTATGAGGATTTCTATGAGCGATTGGTTGGCGAGGGGGCGAACTTTGTCCGCGGGAAGGTTCAGCAGGTCGCCAGCGCTAATGGAAAAGGGACGGATCGGGGCAAACTAGCTATCACTGCAGAGGATCCAGATACCGGCAAGGTGAATGAGGTATTTGCGGATATGATTGTCCTCTGCACTGCCATCGAACCGCAGCAGGATGCCGACAAAGTGGCTCACACGTTCTCTGTGAGTCTTAAGGCTGATGGCTTCCTTTTGGAACGGCACCCCAAGCTGGATCCAGTGGCAACCAGGACTGATGGGATCTATGTTGTGGGTTGTTGCCAGGGTCCTAAGGATATCCCGGACACGGTATCTCAAGCCTCGGCGGCGGCGGCCAAGGTTCTAGCTGTTATCACCAGAGGCGTGGTGGAGCTTGAGGCAAGCACGGCGGTTATCGACGAAGATCTTTGCTCAGGGTGTCGGATATGTAATCTTCTCTGCCCCTATAGTGCTATTTCTTTTGACGAAGAGAAGAAGGTTTCTACTATCAATGAGGCACTGTGTAAGGGATGTGGAACCTGTGTCGCAGCTTGTCCCAGCGGAGCGATTACGCACAGACATTTTACTACCGAAGAAGTTATAGCCGAGATCGAGGGCGTGTTAGTATAAATCTCACCGGTTATTCCACACCGTTCAATTCAGAATCGATTCCACCTGTGGTGAGGTTATTGCATTCCCTCAGAATCATCTTATATGTCAAAAATAATAAAGCAGTCCCTCAAATTAGCTTCTATTAGCGTCCGTGGCATTGTTCAGGGCGTCGGTTTCAGGCCTTTCGTCTACGGACTGGCTGTTAAACATAACCTTAAGGGATGGGTTTACAATACTTCGGAAGATGTCAGGATTGAGGTAGAAGGTGCAGCAGAAGCTATTAAGCAGTTTGTGCAGGACCTCGAGACGAAAGCTCCACCGCTAGCTCACATAGAGAACGTAACTATTAAGTATCGCCCACCGCATGGTTATAAAAATTTTAAAATTAGGCATAGCCAGGCACAGAAAGGGAAGTATCAGCTTATCTCTCCAGATATAGCTACTTGCCAGGCTTGTCTTGGTGAGTTGCTAAATCCTGAAGACCGCCGCTACTGCTATGCCTTTACCAATTGCACAAATTGTGGCCCACGCTTTACCATAATTGAAGATATGCCCTATGACCGCCCTAAGACAACTATGCGCTACTTCCAGATGTGCCCACAATGCAAGGCGGAATATGATAATCCCCTGGATCGTCGCTTCCATGCTCAGCCCAACGCCTGCCCAAAATGCGGTCCCCAGGTCCAGCTGGTTGATAACCAGGGCAATCGAGTAATGGAGTCGAATCCTATAGCTGTTGCCAGTCAGATCCTGAAAGAAGGTAAAATCGTGGCTATTAAGGGCTTGGGGGGTTTTCTCCTGGCTTGCGATGCCACGAACGACAACGTAGTTAAAATGCTGCGGCAGAGGAAGAAGCGCTCCTCAAAGCCCTTTGCCATAATGGTTTCCACTATCGACGAAGCTAAAAGGCATTGCTATGTCTCGCCAGAGGAGGAAAATTTACTTACTTCACCTCAAAGTCCCATCGTACTTATGAGGTGGAGAGAGGACTCATCTGTATCGCGGGAGGTAGCACCAAATTTACGATTCTTGGGGATTATGCTGCCATATACACCACTTCATCACATATTGCTTAGGGACACGGGACTACCTTTAGTAATGACCAGTGGCAATCTCAGTGAAGAGCCTATCGCCAAAGACAATGATGAAGCCTTAAGGAGGCTCTCCGAGATTGCCGATTACTTTTTAGTCCATAATCGGGATATCTACTCTCGCTATGACGACAGCGTTGCCATAGTAGAGAGGGGCACAAGCCAGCTTATAAGGCGGGCGCGTAGCTATGCCCCTTATCCCATCCGCCTCCCATTTGAGGCTAGACAGGTGCTTGGCTGTGGGGCTGAGGAGAAAAATACTTTCTGCCTGACCAAAGATAACTATGCCTTCTTATCACAGCATATCGGCGATATGGAGAATATGGAAACCCTAGAACATTTTGACAGCACCATATCACTGTATAAAAGACTTTTCTATATAGAGCCTGAAATTATTACCCATGACCTCCACCCTGATTATCTGGCCACGAAGTATGCCAAGGAGTTAGGCGAATCTGGTATAAAGCTAATTCCTGTGCAGCATCACCATGCTCATATCGCCAGTTGTATGGCCGATAATGGGCTGGAGTCCCCGGTTATTGGCGTTGCATTCGACGGTACGGGGATGGGTGCGGATGGAAATATCTGGGGAGGGGAATTTATAGTAGGCGACTATTGCAGTTTTAACAGAGCAGGGCATCTGGAATACTTGCCTTTGCCTGGAGGAACCGCAGCTATAAAAAGACCCTACCGCACCGCCATCGGCTATATTCTCACTCTCTTAGGGGAAAATACTCTCAGCCACGATTTACCAGTTATGACTGAAGTAGACGACATGGAAATAGAGATTATCAAGCGCCAGATAGAAAGAAAGATAAATTCACCGCTTAGCTCTAGTATAGGACGGCTTTTTGATGCCATATCAGCCCTGCTAGGTATAAGAAGAGAAATAGATTACGAAGGACAGGCGGCGGTAGAACTGGAAATGGCTGCCTATGAAGAAGATTATGCACACACTCAGGAAAGCTACCCATACCACATAGTAGAGGGCGAGGGAATAAGAATTTTACGCCTGAGAGACCTCCTCTCAGCCGTAGTAGAAGACGTGCATCAGGGTATCTCCAAGGGGAGGATATCAGTCAAATTCCACAATACCATAGCCCAGATGATAAACGAGATGTGTCACTTGATAGCCAGTGAAACCGGCATCACTCAAGTCGCTTTAAGTGGCGGCGTATTCCAGAATCGTTTACTGTTGAGAAAAACGGTCGAGTTACTGGAAAGCAGCGGTTTGCGGATCTTTACCCACAGGCTGGTGCCCTGTAATGACGGTAGCATTTCGCTGGGTCAAGCCGTTATTGCCAATTTCGCCATATAAAGAGTTAATTCCCTTTATGTCATTGCGAGTCCCAATTTATAGGGACGAAGCAATCTCGTAGAGAAAAGGAGTTGCCCGCTTTTACGACTCCCAGCTCAGGAAGGGATAGGTCTGCTCATTGACGATATTCCAGATGCCTGCTAGATTACGCTCGCCAGGATCATTCACCGTACGGATGCTCCAACCTGCGCCTGAGAAAGTGACGATATCCTGCATTTCCGTGGTATTCTTGCCTGTCCCGCCATCTGAAGTAGCTTGTCCGCTGGTTTCGGTGTCCCAGAAGGAGTTGCTTATGAGGCCTCCCCCCATGTTCTCTCCCACCAGACCACCGACGTGCTCATTGCCACTCACGTTGCCGGTGGAATAAGACTTGCTTACAATGCCGCCCCAATTAGCTCCAACCAGACCTCCAACACCACTGGTACCGCTCACGTTGCTGGTGGAATAGGAGCAACTCACAGTGTCGCTGCCCCAATTGACTCCCATCAGACCGCCAACGTACTTATTGCCAGTCACAATACCAGTGGAATATGAGTTGGTCACAGTGCCATCATTAAATCCAGCCAGACCACCAACCCACCATGCGCCAGTTATATTTACATTCTCGACACCAACCTCAATGAGTTTTCCACCGTGAGCAATGTATCCAAATAGTCCAACGTGGGAAACAGAACCGAAATCGCAGCTTAAGTTCGAGATTTTGTGACCATTGCCATCGAACTCCCCAGAGAAATAAGGGATGTACAAGTTGGGTTCATCGACTAAATCCAGGTCTTTTGTCAGTCTGAATTTCAGTGAATCATACTGCCCAAAAGCGAGCAACTCTTTGAAATCATTGACATTGCTTATAAAATAATAACCATTTTCTTGAGAAAGCCTTTCATCGACATCTAAAAACTTATCGTTATTAAGCCATTCCTCAAAGTCCTCACCGAACAATGCTCCGATAGTAATTGCTTTCTCGCCATTAATCAGGACCTCATCATAGTCATAGTAGGAGTTACTTACAGTGCCATTCCAATTACGTCCCACTAGACCGCCAACACTTTCATTGCCAGTCATACTGCCAGTGGAATATGAATTGGTCACAGTGCCGCTGTTTTGCCCCGCCAGACCGCCAACACTTTCATTGCCAGTCACGCTACCGGTGGAATAGGAGTTGCTCACGGTACCGTCCCAATTGCCTCCCACCAGCCCCCCAACGTAATAGTTGCCAGTTACAGTAACGTTCACTGCGCCCATATCTTTGATGAACCCTCCTACAATAGAATACCCCCCCCCGAGCGCACCAAAGAGCCCCACGCAACGCTCATCAGGGCGGTTTATAAATATGTCACGTATCTCGTATCCTTGACCGTCAAAAGTGCCCTCAAAGCCTCGATAAGGGCACTCACCTAGCTCTAGATAACTTCCAATCGGTTTCCAGCCTTTTCCCCCATGGGATGTCGGGCTCGCCAGTTCCTCATAACCGGAAGTAGTGGAATCGAGGTCGTTCATCAGAGTGTGGTCGCCGCCTAGGTTGTACCTGATGGCATCCAATTCATACCAATCCCGTATCTCCAGGTTTTGCGAAGGAGCGGGAGGAGTATAAATACAGCCTGCCATCCCGGCAATTAAGGCTATCATAATCAAAAAGACGCTAACTCTTACTAGGTAATGGTCTCTCCTTGAATGAGGTATCGTCTTCATCATCCGCCTCCCGATTTTTTTAGTTGCCTGATTCATCAGGCACGAATCGCCAAATGAATTGGGCAACTATATTGCTTAGACAACCTTAATAATTTAGTTTTCCCAACGTCTTTAGCTTATATTATTATATCACATACGCTGCATCGTCAGGGGCTTGATTTGGCGTGTGAGCCAATCGGGATATCACCTTACAGACGAGCCTACTTAGCTTGGCGTATAAAAAGGAACATAAGAAGGGCAGCGATGCTTTTGGCATCGCAGATTTCGCCCGAGGCGATAAGTCGGGGTATCTCATCCGGGTAAACTCGGACTAGATCGATGTCTTCAGTATCCTCAGCCACGAGGCGACCGGGCACAAGGTCAGTAGCCACAAAGCAATGGAGGTACTCTGTACCATAGCCTGGGGTGGTATAAAAGCCCCCTAATTTCTCTATTTTCCGCGGGAAGTAGCCAATTTCCTCTTGTAATTCGCGACGTACAGAGTCAATGGGCTCTTCACCGGGGTCAATGCCACCAGCCGGTATTTCCAGAAGAAACCTATCTACTGCATGTCGGAATTGGCGAACCAGAATGACATTACCTTGTTTATCGAGGGCTACTACAGCTATACAATCGCTATGCTCCACCACCTCTCTGGTGGTTTTTCTGCCGTCAGATTTCTCCACAGTGTCCACACGTATGTTTACCGCGCGCCCCTGATAAATTTGCTGGGTAGCTAGCTTTTTTTCTGGCCTCACCTTGCTCCTCCTTGCCAATTGCACAAGTTCTTATATAATCCTCCCTCTCCTGGCTGGAGGGGGTTAGAAGGAGGGGGATTTCACCCTCACCTTAATCCTCTCCCATCGAGGGAGAGGATTTTTATTACGAGATATGCAGTTCAGTTTAGCTAAAATGGCATCGCTTTGCTTGCCTGGCTTCAAAGGTAGAGAATAAGAGCTACCTCATCGCAGTCGGGAAACTTGGGACAGCGATAGCATTCTGCCCATACCTTATGGGGCAGCTCTGTTTTGTCGATTAGTTGAAAGCCATGTTTTTCAAAAAAAGACGGCTTACGAACTAGACAAAAAACCCTAGGTATGCCCAATTCCTTAGCCTCTTCAAGACAGGCCTGGACGAGCGAAGAGCCAATCATATGGTTCTGTTCCTTTTCATCGACAGCCAGAGACCTTATTTCAGCTAAATCAACCCAGGTAACGTGCAATGCTGCACAGGCGATAACCTGACCTCTTTTCCTGACTACGAAATACTCTCTAATATCCTCATATATCTCAGATAAGGCGCGAGGTAACACCTCTCCCTTATCGGCAAAATAACTGATCATCTGGTGTATAGAGGCAGCATCGTTCACCCTTGCCCTATCAACCTTTATGTCAGCTTTCATTTCTTCTTCCTCCCAATTTTTGCCACAGCGAACTATAAAAATAGGTTGGATCGTGAATTCTTAAGAAGCGAGCTATATGAGGGCTGAGCTTTACTCTGATATTTTGTCCGTCTGATAGTGGCAATTCAACCTGTCCGTCAATACTCAGTATGGCCTTTTCTCTGGGGGAAACCTTCAAATCAACTATGCTTTGCTGAGGCAGTACTAAGGCATGAGCAAATCCCAGGTGGCAGGATATAGGTTGGAGGACGATTTCCTTGGATTGAGGATGAAGAATTGGTCCGCCAGATGCCAGGGAATAACTGGTGCTCCCGGTAGCTGTCGCTACAATTACGCCGTCAGCCCGGTAAGTAGTTATGGCTGTACCATCAATTACTGCTTCTATGTTAACTAGGCGAACTGCAACACTTCGTAGCACGACGTCGTTTAAAGCATGAAAGCTTCTAGCTTCAATCTGAGCCTCGAGCATAGCCCTTTCCTCAACCCAACCTCCCCCCTTGAGCAGATCGGGCAAATTAGATAAAACCTCGTTGCCATCTATCTCCGTGATAAATCCCAACCTGCCTAGGTTTATACCTAAAATGGGCACTGATAAAGGGGTTACTATTCGAATAGCGCGAAGGATAGTACCATCCCCGCCAATACTGAAAATTAACTCCGTGCCCTCCAACTGGGATTTAGCTTGATCTTCGTCCCAGGTTGAGCATCGCCAAGAAGAGACTTCTCGAGAGGATAAAAACTCTTCCAGTTTCTCAGCTAAGTCTCGAGCTTTATCCCGAAGTGGGTGATACAGAATACCAATACGCTTCACAGGTGAGTGAAGTGTAGCACTGGTAAATTCTGGCTGTCAAACCATTCAAATCAATCTAAAAATATTGCGACTTTTTGGCTTGATTTAGTAACAGGTCTTCGTAATTAATTCAGAATCAACCCATGTCACTTCTAACAAGCGAGTAAAGAGTGCCTATTTCCCCTTATAGCTGGGCGAGGGCTTCTTCTCTAGGAAGGCTCTTACGCTTTCGCGGTGGTCCTCACTTTGACGGCATATCCGTGTAGAGTCGGTTTCAAGGTCAATCTGACGCGCCAGCTTATCAAAGAGACTGCGCCACACCATCTTTTTGGTTAGTTCCACGGAAAGAGGCGGCTGCTGGACAATCTTGTTGGCTAATTCTCTGGCTATTTTCATCAAGTCATCATTTGGTACTACCCGACTGACAAGGCCGATTCGCTGGGCTTTGGTGGCATCAAATAGCTCGGCAGTGTACATTAATTCCAGGGCGTTGGACACTCCCACTGCCAGAGGTAGGTAATATGTCAAGCCAATCTGATATCACAGCTCAGTGCTAGAGCGAGCCCGCCACCCACACAAGGCCCGTTTATGGCGGCAATGGTTGGTTTTTGTAGCTTGGGGAAAATATCGACAAAGGGCCACCCGGTTACCTGGAGACGGTTGAAACGGGATACATCGACAGATCCTGATGGCGCCTGCATGGCGGAAACATCTGCGCCGGAGCAAAAACCGCGACCAGCACCGGTAACAATTAATACCCTGACATTGTCGTCTTGGGCCACTTCATCTACTGCCAGAGGCAGGTTCCCTCCCATTTTTAAGGTAATGGCGTTCAACTTATTCGGTACGTTGAGGGTTAGGGTGGCAATTCCGCAATCTTCTTTTTCCAGTAACAGGTCTTCATAATCCATTCTGATTTTCCTCCTGTTTGTGTAATTATTTACAAAAATGATTGTAGCAAGGATAGAGAAATTTTTCTGCCCATCATGCCCCCATTTAGCATATCCGGGGTAGCAATTCCCCAGATAACATATCAACGATTCGGGAGGGGCCGAGCTTTGTTTTCATTATCACCTTCCCCGGGTGCTCCTTGGTTACCTCGCCGATGATGGCAGCATCCCTACCATAGCTATTTTGCTTCACTCGAGCAAGGATCTTGTCGGCATCGACAGTGTCAACTACTGCTACTATCTTGCCTTCGTTTGCTATATAAATGGGGTCCAGACCCAAGAGCTCACAGGCAGCTTTAACCTCTTCTTTAACTGGTATTTTAGCCTCTTCTACCACAATACCTGCCTTCGATTGTCGGGCCAATTCGTTGAGCGTGGTTGCTAACCCACCCCTGGTAGGGTCACGTAGGCAATGAATCCTGGATGAAACCTCCAGCATCTGTGACACTAATTTATTCAATGGAGCACAGTCGCTTTCCAAGGTCATGGAGAACCTTTCCAAGGTCATGGAGAACTTTAAGCCTTCACGCCGGCTCATTATAGCTATACCGTGGTCGCCAATTGTACCACTCAACAGAACTTTATCCCCAGCTCTGGCATTAGCGCCTGAGATATCAACTCCGGAAGGGATTATCCCTATTCCTGAGGTGGTGATAAACAACTTATC
>SMTZ1_10002398_pt1 | contig 18925 bp, 14 predicted proteins | sample DeeMarSWOR136_30_FD_25667 | JGI IMG/M metagenome (IMG submission 25667)
GCTATTACCAGAGATTTCAGAATCAGACCAGGAAAGGGGAGAATTTCAAAAATATAGTTCTATCTTCTACCTTTTAGGTGTAATTATTGCATTTGCTGTTCCTGAATTTTTACGACCCAAAGTTGGGCAAGTATCTCTATTTCCATTGTATATAGGAGTAATTGTAGTTGCGATCATCGGATCAATACTTATAATAATTACTACCTATAGATTTGAAGAGCGTCCAGAATTCACACAGATTGATAAACCTATTGGCCTTGTTGATTCTGTAAAATTCACGTTTAAGAGTAAATCCTTTTTAATTGTTGCATGTGCCAACTTTATGAGTATCTTTATGCAATCAATACTCTTAGGATTATTATTCTATCTGGCAGATTATGTTATGCGAACTTCCACTATGTATCTAGTATTGGTTTTATTTGTAGGATTGGTAATTGGTACACTTTTTGCTAATATATTAGCAGGAAAATTAGGCGTAGCAAAGGCCAATCAAACACTTTTAATTATTGGGGCAATATTTTTAATGGCCATTCCTTTTGTACCGGAGATATTTATTTTCGCTTGTTTATTTTTTGCTGGATTTGGCTTATCTGGACCATTGGTGCTGACTAATGTGCTTTTCGCTCAAGTTGCTGATGAAGATGAGACTGTATCTGGTGTGAGACGAGAAGCGATGTTCTTTGGAACTAACGCTTTAATAACTAAACCTGCTCAATCTCTTGCTATTGCATTAGCTGCTGTACTAATACAGTTATCTGGTTTCATACCTGCTGGAGAAGAAGGTATAGTTTTAGATCAACCAGCAGAGGCGATTTTTATGATAAAATTTGTAGTAGGTTTTCTCCCAGGATTCGCTATTTTAATTGGTGCGCTCTTTTATATCTGGTATCCGTTAAAAGGTGAGTATCTAACAGAGATTCAAGAAAAAGTTTTAAGGATGCACGAAGAAAAGCACGCAAAATTAATGGAAAAACAAACACAAACTTAAATATTTATCCACTTTTTTTTTTCCTTTTTAGATTTTAGGGTATTTTAAAAGCATTCTCCGATAGTAAACATAATATTTTCCAAAAAGATACCTTTAAATTCCACATCTTTATTAGATGTATAGCTAAATTAGGAAATATGTCTTCATGCTTCGCCTTATTTTTATTTTAAAGAACGGGAATATCATTTATCAGTATCAATTCGGAGATACTCTTGAGGAAAGTTATTTATATGACTTATATAACTTAATTAGAACTGATATTAACGAAAATATAAAACATGAAGAATATTTTAAATATAGAATCTCATATTTAGCGGATTGCAGTTTAAATTTAGTTTTTATTTTTATGACGAGTTTTGGAATTCGAATTGAAGATATTGAAAGAGAATTAAATATCTGTAAAAAAGAAATCCTAAATTTATTTATAGACGTCTTAAAAAATAATAATTCAGATATAAAAGATAATATTTTTAATGATTTTGAACCCATTCTTTATAAAATTCATAAAAATCTAAAGCCAAAAGTGTCTTTGATCGGATTCGCCGGTGTGGGAAAAACTACAATTCGAAAACTTATCAAAGCTGAAGAGATTCCCAATGAACATTCTGCCACTATTAATGTTGACAGTTCTACAATAAAAGTAGGAAAATTATATTATTCATTATGGGACTTTGCTGGTCAAAAACAATACCATCACTTATGGAATACATTAATTAAAGGGAGTGATGTGGTTTTAATTATTACAGATTCGACAAGAGAGAATGTAGAAAAAAGCAAAGTTTTTACCAATTTTATAGAAAAAGAGGCACCTTTTGCAGAGTATGCCATAATCGCTAACAAACAAGACTTAGAAGGAGCGTTAAATCCATTGGAAATAAAAAATATGTTTGGTAATGGCGCAAATGTATATCCAATGATAGCTATTGACCAATCAAATCGAGAAAAAATGATTGAGATAATGGCAGATGTATTAGGAATTAATACAGAAGTATCTCCCCTCTTAAAACCATTATTTGCAAGAGATTCATTAATCGATGAGGCAGAGCGAGCATTAAAAGAAGGGTACTTAGAAGTTGCTTTGGAAAAATTTCAAGAAATAGTTAAATTAAGTCTTCACCTAGATGATTATGAGATAGCGAAAATAATGGAAGAAAAGACAAGAAAAATTGAGTCTATTCTCTCTTCTAATGAAACAGAAGAAATTTGCAATGAAGAATTTCAAGAGGTTGATACAGAATTAAACGAAAATGATGATCAAATTAATAGTGAAATTGATACACAAAATTCACGGGCACATCTGCATGAAATCGAAGTTGAAGATTTTATACAAGATATTCACAAAATAAAAAAAACAGACGAAGATAACCGAAAAGAAATACTAATTGATATTAACAAATTGAATCGTCCGCCAAAAAGTAAAACTGAAGAATTAAGAGCTGATATTGATAGAATGATTAAAGAGGCGGAAGAACTAGGAAAAAAAATATTCTAAACCTCGTCTCATTGTTTTTATTAGAATTTTGTTTTTTTTTTAAAAATAACGATATTATTTCAATAGTGTGAGTAGTAAAAAAAAACATGAAAAAATATTTCTTTTTTGTCCTGAGTGTGGCATTTCGATCTCAAGCAGAAGGATATTAAATGAAGGAAAAGTTCGCTTAAGGTATGTTTTTTGTCCAGAATGTGGAAAAAAAATTGATTTCGCAAATTATATGACGGAAGCTAGTCTTAATGTTAAATCAACTGATAAGAAGGATTTTGAAGATAAGTTGGATAAAGCCTTAGATATTATAATTAATGATAGAGACTTTTCTCAGAGTTTTAAAAATATACTTCATCATTTTATTGTTCGATTGAGTTATGTAAAATTGAAAGAGGTTGAAAAAGAGAAAAAAACACCGATTTCACAGATGCTTCTTACAACGGAATTAATTGATTTGATTCAAGATAGGTTATCTCCTATAATAAACAAAAAACCGATCTTGAGCTTTTTAAAATATCTTGATCAGTCAGATTACCCTGAATTTTTCTTAGATCTTAAAAGATACCAGATAAAGCTTCGAAAAAATAAGAAATATCGAAAAGCTTATTCTATATACGTACAATGGTTAATAGGGATAGTATATAGAATTATAAATCAAATTAATATTGAAAAGGGATTATATGAATATCAAAAAACCATTCGGGACGATTTAGTTAAATTTTTTGAATTAGAAAAGAATCATGAAGAAAAATCAAAAGATAAAGAAATGACGAATGATCTAGAAAAAATTAAAAAAAAACTTAGAGAAATAGATTGGGAAGATGTTAGCGATGATTGGGTTGTAGACAAGTTAATAAACAAGTTTACAAAAGTGACGAAACTTATTAAATTAAATCCCTATAAAGATTGTAATAAAGATTCAAATCCTCTTTATATGCATAAAGGATGGCTGGAAAATTTATATAACGGATTAGATCTTAGTGATCGTAAAATTGGTGAAATATGTGGGATCGATCATTGGACAATAGGAGATTGGAGAAAAAGGCATAAAATTGAGACAAGAGAGACTAAAGGTTATTATATAAATAAACAAGGATATAAATTGATATTAATGCCTCTCGACTATAATCACCCTCGGCGAAAACCCACTTCTTCAGGCAAGCAATGGATACTAGAACATCGTCTTGTTATCGAAAATTTCTTACGACATAATCCGCATTTAGAAGCATCTAAAAAATACTTAATTGAAGGAAAATATTTAAAATCAGGTACAGAAGTTCACCATATAAATCAAGATAGGCTAGATAACCGAATTGAAAATTTGTGGCTATACACGACAAAAAAAGCACACTCCTTAGCTCAAGAGGATTTAAATCAATGTTTTAGTGCATTAATAAAGTTAAAACAGGTGACTTTTAATAATGGAGAATATACGTATGATGATAGTTTTGACTATAGAATTAGATACGATGTAAGGGAAATTCGAGAAATCACTAAACCTTTAGAATTTAGACTTCCATTCGAAAATATTAATGAAATTAAAGACGAAATTAAAAAATGGGATTGGGGCGAGATTTCAGATAATTGGATAGTCTATAAATATAGAGGAGGAGATAAACAATCAAAAAAATCTTATATAGAATATAAATTAAATCCTTATAAAGACTGTGATAAAGATTCAAATCCCCTTTATATGCATAAAAGATGGTTGGAAAAGGTTGCAACTGATAAGAGATTCAATTTAACAGACTCACGCTTGAGCAAATTATGTGGTATACCCATAAGTACAGTACAGCATTGGAAGCAAAGGACACACAAAATTTCTACTAAATATACTAAAAAGGGAGCGCCTAAATATGTTGATCCATATGGCTATATCGTCATAAAAGTTCCAGACACTTATAAAAATCCTTTTGTTAAAATAATGAAAGATCAGAGAATAGCATATAATATAATACATGAACATAGATATATAGCTGAAAGAAACCTTGCAAAAAGTTCTAATTTGGAATTAAAAAATAAATATTTGCTTGATGGAAAGTATCTTCAACCTGAGTATCATGTTCATCATATCAACCTTGATATACTTGATAATAGAATTGAAAATCTCTGGATAACTAATGAACATTCTAAAATACATAGTTCTTTGAGATCATTAACAAAACAATTGTTAGATTCTGGTTTTCTAGAATTTGATAATGGAAGATATTATCTTTAACGCAGTTATGGCAATTATTTATAATTAAATGATATTTGAGTTAATCAAGTGTTAATAATTTTATATTATTTTTTTATCCCTTTGATTGAACTTGAGTATTAAAATAATTAATCAGAAAAATTTTAAACAAGATTGAAATTATTAAATTAAAATATTTATTTATAATCCGAAAAAATGGGTTTAAAAAAGGAAGTTTTACCTCAAAAATTCAATTATAAAAAAAATAGAGTAGCAATTGTCAAATTAGATAATTATAATTCAGAAAATATTAGAAATGCATTATTTAAAGTTATTGAGTTATTAGAACTAGAAAATTATTTCAATAATAAATCAATACTATTAAAACCAAATTTTCTCGCACCTACAAAGAATGCATTTACTCCAATCGAATTAATAAGGGAATTAATTCAGATTTTAAAGAATAAAACTGATACTGAAAAAATTTCGGTCGGAGATTCTACATTTACAAAAAAATTTACAAGCATGACGTTTAAGAGCAGTAAAATTAGAGAAACGTGTGAAGCTGAAGGTGTAAATCTTATTAATTTTTTCGAATCTGAAAAAGTGAAAGTTAAATTACATAACCCTACGTATGAAATTGAAGAAAGTATATATTTACCAAAGGAAATAATTGATACAGAAATAATTCTAAATTTACCGAAGTTAAAAACGCATTCTGGTTATGTTTATACAGGTGCAATTAAGAATTTGTTCGGTCTTTTAAGCAATAAGATGCATATGCACATGATTCATAAGAATAAGTTAGACTTTCAAAAAATGCTCGCAGATATATATTTTGCCGTTGAAGAAACAAGCAAAACAGATCTACCTAAAACAATGACATTGATAGATGGAGTTATAGCAATGGAGGGTAAGGGTCCTAGAGCGGGTAAACCAAGGAAAGTTGGTCTAATCATCGCAGGATTTAATCCTGCCACAGTAGATATTGTAGGATATACTTTAATGAATGGTAATCCAAAAGACTTGGATGCAATAACCTCAGTAGCGAAAAGAACGGAACTTCCTGTTGATATAACGCAATTAGATATTATTGGAGTAGATAATATTAATGATTTCATTGTCAAAGACTTTAAAAAGCCGAAAGTTGCTCTCCTAAAAAAGGATCGTATAAGAGAACGTGGTCTTTTTTCGGCTATATCAGAAAAATTGATGAAAATTTCTATTAAAATCAATCGGAAACGATGCCTCCTCTGTGAAGAGTGTGTGAGACACTGCCCTGCTGAGGCTTTAGTTAATAAACACGATCGGATTTTAGTTGACCATGATGCGTGTATTGAATGCTTTTGTTGTGGAGAGAGTTGCCCAAATAATGCCATCAGCGCTAAATTTTACGTATTTAGAGTTTTACCGTTATTGATACTATTCTTTAGTTTAGGAGCGATATTTATGATTTGGCTACTAATTTCTCTATTGAATTGGATTTTTTGATTTTTTAAAATATGCTAAATATTCACTTATTTTTCTAAAATAATTACCTTATCTTGAGTTTTATTCCGCTTAAATCTCATAAATTTAAATATTTTTCTTCTCTTATTATAATGATAACTCGATGAGAGAAAACAAGGGAAATTTCCCAGTGGGGAAACTCAAACATAACTTTTTAGCTAAGATGCTTAATTATTTCATTTCTGATTTAGATATTCAAGATGAAAGAGTGATTCTTGGATCTAAAATTGGGGAGGATGCCGCTGTAATTGATATAGGAGAAAAGTACTTAGTTGCTAAAATGGATCCAATAACATTTGCTACTGATGAGATCGGATATTATGCTGTGAATGTAAACGTAAATGACGTAGTTTGTATGGGCGCCGAGCCAAAATGGTTTCAGTCTTCAATATTATTACCAGAGGGAAATACAAATGAAGAGATTGTTGAAAAAATTTTCAAAAGTATCCATGATACGTGTAAATCAATGAATATAACAGTAATAGGGGGTCACACAGAAGTAACTCCTCAGCTTAATAGACCAATTGTTATAGGGTCTTTATTGGGTGAAGTCGACAAGGAAAAACTTGTTTTAACCTCAGGGGCAGAACCCGGAGATGCACTTATTTTAACAAAGGGAATTTTTATTGAAGGGACGTCCATTATTGGTCGTGAAAAAGAAATTGAGCTTATAGAAAAGGGTTATGATTCGTCATTTATTGAAAAATGTAAGAATTATCTCTATGAACCAGGTATAAGCGTTTTTAAAGAGGCACTTTTAGCTAATGAAAATTTTAAAATTAATTCTTTTCATGATCCAACAGAAGGTGGTTTATTCTGCGGTATTGCGGAAATGGCTATTGCTTCTGAAACGGGAGTTCTTATTGAAGAGGAAAGAATAAAAGTCTTACCTGAACCATTAGAATTAAGTAAGGTTTATAATTTAAATCCGACGGGTACTATCTCATCCGGTTCATTATTAATTACTTTAAATGACGATAATGAGGAATCCTCAAAATTAATTGATATTTTAAATAAAAACAATATTTTGGCTGAAAAAATAGGTAACATCGTAAACAAAAAGGAAGGATTAATGATTAAAAGAAAAGATGGAAAAATCAAACCTCTTAGATACTCTGAAACGGATGAGATAATCAAAATCTTTTAATAAAACTCAGTTCATATTGATGTTTCAATAAGTACCTAATCTTTTTATATACAGAATTTAATCTAATATTATATCTGTATAATTTATTATTGATTAATCTTTTATATTGATATTAAATCGACATATTAATCTAAAAATTGGTTCACAGTGGTAAATAAAGAATTACCTAATATTTTAAATCAACTAAGTGAGATGTTTTCCAGTGAAATATTTAATCTTAAAATGCATAAAAAAGTGTATTTTAACATCTTAGAAAAGAATAAAGAGAGATTCGAAGAATTATTGGATCTCATAAGATCCAAATGGGTGGAATTTAAAAAATCAAATAAAAAAAGAGTAATTAAGAAAACGTTTACAAGTTTTCTTTATATAAATTTTCATGAGTTTTTTAAATTCTATTTACAGAATTTTTTTGGATTTGATGGTGATTCTTTAGAATTAATTATAAAAGAAAACGTTTCGGATGATACTCTACTAATCGAATATGATTATCATTTATCATTTGAAGAAATAGCCCAATATGAAAATATATCTAAGAAAGTTGGAGGTAATTTATATGGACTGCTATTTTTTACAGGATATCTATATATACTCATTGCTGTAATAGGAATCCTAATAAGAAAAACAATCGGAGAGAATATTTTAATTACTCTCGATTGTGGGATAATAAAGAGTGAGAAAGAACGAAAATACCTAAATTTTTTAGTACTAATTCGAAAAGATAACAAAGAAATCTTTATAAATTATTATTATATGATACTCTATTACTTTCTTAAGCAATTTAAAGGAATTCCTGATAAATATTACGATAAGTTATTGGAAGGGAGGGAAAAATTATACCAAATAGCATTAGATCAATACCCCACAGTGAAAGAAAGATTAGCCAATTTATTATTTTATTTTTATAAAAAGTGTAAGTTATTAGAAAATTTTTGTCCTTTATTAGATTTTTTAAATTTTGTGTGCTCGCGTGTAGAAGATTCTTCTTTTTCTAAACAAGATGTTATTAGAAAAGATTTTTTAGATAATTTTGAATATACCATTGAAAAAAGAAATTCCTTAATCAGAATTTTCGATTTCTTGGATAAGAAAAGTACTCTTTACAGTACATTTCAAGCTAATAATCTTCCATCTCAAAAATCTCAATTCAATTTATTTTTATTAATAATGAAATATTACTTTGCGAGCGGACTAGAGGCTTTTGAAGTTGGAGATCTATTATTTTTACCGGGAACATTCAAGAATAAATTAAATCAACATAATAAAAATGTAGATAACGGTGTAATAGGTTCAAATACCATAAGTGATATAAATGAATTAATAAACTATTTTGCAATAATAGCCAACATTGGAGAAATCAATAATATATTTAAGAAAATCTTTAATAAAGAAGTTTCTCAACTTAATTATCAATTTTTTCGGTCCTTTTTAAAAAGTTTTAATACTAAGTTTTTAACATTAATAGATAAAGAGAATGAAATATTATCTGAGAACCCAAAAAACGAACCTTATACATTTAATGTTATTGTTGATCATATTTCCAGAATGTTATACGTATTAATAGATAAAATCTTCCTCACTTCGTCCAATCCAGATGACTCTTCTAAAAATTTTATTGATCCTCGAGGTAGATATATTGGAAAAAATATTGCTTTAAGAGTATTAGAACTTTTTATTTTCCAAGAGTTTAATTATTCAGATGATATTTGGCCAGAAATACTAATCTCTATAAACCTTAATAAAGTTAAAAAGGATTTGAAAGGTATTATTAATATTCCAGATAAATATTTCTATAGTGATATAGATTTAACTCGGTTTTACACAATTTATAACCTACAATCGCTTACTCCCGCATTATTTTTCGAAGAGTGGTTAATTACTGAGATTATTTTGCCTTTAAACGATTTTATTTTGACAATTAGAAATTTAGTAAAAAATCCTTCAAATAAAAAGGAAATTTCGACCCATCTTTTTAATTATTTAAGCAAAGATATTAAAGGAAAAGATAAGGATACTTTAAATGATATAAAATTTGTATGTGAGCGTCTTGCTCAATTTTGGGTCCGAGAAAAAAAATAATCTATTTTAAATCAAATATTTCTAAAAATTTTTGAAATTGTTTTTCGATATTGACAAATGGAAGGTTAAAATTATCCGAAATTACATTATTTTTTTCACAAATTAATCCTGAAATCATTTTTACATGTATAGTTAATTGAGACTTAACATCCTCTAAATCTTTTACACATAATATGGTAGGATATTCTAAATTTCTAAAGCCTTCTATAAATATTAAATCTAATTGAAATGGACCTTTAGATATCCAGTCTATTATTTGAGGTAAATCTAAAGGTTTTCTTATGAAAACCGTGGTTTCTTGGTAAATATTCTTTGTAATGGCATAATTCCCACCCGCCATAAGGTATTTAAATGTATCTTTTCCCTCCTCATCGATCTGATGTTCATGGATATTTTTAATAACAGCAATCTGATAATTAAAATTTTTTTTTAATAGTTTAATTGCATTTTCAATAAGATGAGTTTTTCCACTTCCAGAATATCCAACCAATCCAATCACTTTACATCTAGTCAGCATATATCTCGACCTATCTATGTTTTATAAACTCTAATCTAATATAGATTCGTTCTACCTAAAAATTTAGTGAATTAATATCTAATTATTCCAATTATGTCATTTGGTTAATAATGATTAAAAATATCGATAAATCCGACAAAAAATCTTACTTTAAATTTATCAATATTAGGGGGTGTCTAATCTATTAAAAAAATTCAAAGCTTCTATAAATCAATGAACCCAAAACTAGCTTTAACATTTATCTTCTTTTCGAGTTCTTAATTTTAGGTTAATAATTAAGTATAAATAATAATCAACCTCAATTTTTCTTTAAATATTTAGAGAATATCAGAAAAATATGAGAAACTTGCTATAAAAAAAGATTTTTTATGATTACAAAAACCTATAAGAAAAGATATCAAGGCATTGTCGAAGAAACTAATTATATTCCCCAGATACCCAAATTAAATTTAAAAGAATTTCAAAAAAGGAAGTCATCACTCATTTCTGAGCTTAGTTTTCTGCTTACTACTCATAATAATTCGAAAAATGACTATATAAATATATCAAAGTTAATCATTTCAACGCTAAACGCTCCTGAAACTTATTTTTTCGATAAAATATTTTCCTTTAAAAAAAATAATCCTTTTGAAAATTTTGATTTGAAAGACTTTCTTATAACAATTAAAAAAATCAGTAGTTTGCTAAAGCAAAGTTCATTTATGCCTGTTCAACAAATCTTAGAAAACTGTAGTCTTGAAAGGTTTTTTATAAAGCTATTTTTAAAAGATTTTTTATTGCATTCTCAATTGCTTAAATGAAGAAAATACTTTGACATCCCATCTCGCGAAATTATAAAGTTTCTACAATTCAAAAAATATTATTAAATTTCTCATACATATTTATAATATATTTGTATACTTTACAAAATATCACTGTGAATATATGCCTAAAAAAGGAGAACGTATAGTATTCGATGCCAATTTTTTTATATGCATGCTGGCCGTGAAAGCAAAGAATATACTCGAAAACTTGGACAGAGCGGCTAAAGATTTAGCACTTGAGTACTATATTTCAGAGGTTGTTCTTGATGAAATAAAGTCACCCACCACATTTAAAGATAAACTGAAAAGGATTGTACATGTTGAAAATATTCAAGAAATAGAGATTTCAGATATAAAGGAAGATTTAAAACAGTATAATGTAAAATTTCCGGCCCAAGATCCAGATTTATCCCTTGTTTCTTTAGGTAAAAGGCTTATGGGTCAGGATGATAAAGTTCCTTTACATCTTGTTACAGATGATTTCAAATTAGCAAAAAATACAAATCTCCTGTTTAAAGGTAAGTTTAATATCCTAACCCTCTCAAGTTTTCTTCTTAAAATTCAACGAACAGCGACTAATGCACAAATGCGCAATTATTTTAAAAATATATGGCAGAAAAGTCTAAATTATACCTTAAGTTATATGATCGAACGCTCAAAAATATATCCGGCCGAACAAAAGATAACCTGGTTAATTGAAAAAGCAATAAGTGTAACTGAGGATTCAATTTTATCATCTGATCTTGAGATCATGAATCCAGACGCCGGTGTGAAATTTGAAATTGGAGCAACTAAATACGCCGATGAGTTAGAAATATGTGAAAAATACATTGAAAATCAAAAACTCCCTCAAACTGAAGAACAAAAAATTGAGTCTATTATAACTTTTCTTGAAAATTTGAAGATCTCTCGAGAATATATTAAAAGAGCACGAGAAGCAATAATAAAGAATGAATCTAAAGAAGCTGTAAAGTTCTTGAAAAAAGGAAATGGATTTTTAGTGTCTCTGTTACAACTAGCTTCAGGACAATTGGAAAGATATAAAGATTATCAAATCGTTGAACAACTTATATGCTCAGAAATCAGTAAAATGGAATTTCTAAGAGCATTTCTCCTTGTTTCTCTTGGTCGGATTAGTACTTCTATAGATTCTCTCGAACGAGCTGCCTTATTTTCAACGATTATTCATAATTTTCAAACATGCTTGACATTAAATTATGTTAAAGCTTTAATTTTGTTATTTCATGGTTTATATTCAAATGCTATAATGCAATATAACTTTACAGAAGAGCTCGCTGAAATTTATAATGATGATAAATTAAAACTTAAATGCCTTATTGGTAAAGCGATTGCTATTTATATTCAAGGTGAAGATCGGAACACTGCAATAAACATCATGGATGGAATTTCAAACCTTGATCTTGAGAAAAATTTTTTAGATGCCATCATAGTATTTAGTGAACTTGGTGATTATTTCTTAGCTCTGGGGCATTCTCAAATTGCTGCCAACCTTTATAATGAAGCGTTAGAAATAAGTATTGATTATAAATTATCTTTTAAAAGCGACATTTTAATCGAAAAATTAAAGAGGGCATATATAGCGACTGTACTAGAAGGATATTCTGCCGAAGATATTATGGTTGATAAACTGGATGTTTTACTTGATAAGGCTTATTCAGTAAAAGATGTTGAAAATTATAATGAACAAATCAAAAAAATTTCAAGTTTTAATATCTTGTTTTATACCCCCTTTCCTCACATCTCAGGAAAGAAAAAAATAATCCCTTTTTCTAGCCTTCCAGATGAGTTAAAAGAAGATTATTTAGAAGTCGTTCACTTTGAGAAACTTAATGATGGGAAGCAAAATCAGATCCTCTTTATTGTTTCACATTACGAATTAGGATTATTAGGGATTAAAGTGAAAACTGAAGAGAATATAACTGGAATTGCAGAAAACTATTCTTTAAAACTAAAACCTACAAGTAAAGTAAAAATTTACGAACCTGAAGAGGCTTTAAAAGATGTGTACTTAATTCGGGCCATAATAGAAGTTACCGCAAAAGATCAATGCGAAATTATCTATACTCTGCCATCCTTCTTTAAACAGCTTAATCTCTGAGAAATTAATATTTCTATTAATATTAAGAAAGTAAGCTAAATTTACAATTTTTTAAAGTTTAGATCAAAAAAGAATATTAGTTAATGGTTAAGTATGTTTTTTTGGGATACTTAGTTTTTACGTAAATTTTTATCTCGTTGACTAACTTGATGACTATGGACCGCACAGCTTATACAATAATACTTTTTATTCTGGCCGCTCATGATAATCGTTCCAGCTTTCTTTAACTCACCATACATTCTCCCATCAACAAGCGAAGTTCGACGAGTAACTGCTTTAGCTTTGCTTTTTACAGTGAAAACGAAATGTTTTTTACTCTTGCAACAAACCTTCCACAATTTGTACATTGAACCTTGCCATAATTACCCTTGCTACTGCCGGTTTTGCCACCAGATTTTCTCTTCTTAGGAATTGTTCCAACCTCCTTTTCAGTAATTCTCATTTATTCTACTAATCTCTAAGAATTTAAATTCTACAAACCTTAAATAATTTATTCTTATTTACTAAGTTTAAAATAATAAAAAATTATTCTTATAAGTTTATTAAGTATTCTCTTCATTAGAATTCTGATTATTTAAGGTTTTAAATGTAAAAACGATTCTCTGAGCAACAGTATAAAGGAGCGCTAAAGTGTAAACGATTATTGCTATAAAAAATACGGGAGTGACCGGTATTCTGGTAATAAATGGAACTAATATCGTCAAGGGAGCACCTAAGAAAACAAAGCTCAAGAAATAAAACCACATTTCAAAAAGTAAAGCAAACAACATAAATATAATCCTTTCAGCACGCTCCATGAATCCTATTCCCTTCATGTCTACACCCTCATTTTCTGCCCTGGAACGTGTATACGAAATCATTATAATTAAAAACAAGATAATATATCCTAATATGTAATTCACTAATCCCCCATAAATTAACCCTAATATAAGCACAGCATCAGAAATCCTGTCTAAATTTGAATCAAGAAAGGCCCCTGCTTGAGTTTCTTTATCAGTCCTTCTTGCCACCTCACCATCAAATAAGTCAAAGGCACCTGCCCATCCCATCAAAAAAGGTACAATCCAAGCTAACCACAACGAAAAATAAATCCACCCAATTGCTATTAAAAATGCAGCTGTTATTGAAAATATAAATCCTATAAACGTTGTTTCGTTAGGACTAATATTATGTTTAATTAAAAAGTTAACTGGACGATCCATATATCTGCTATATTTATGTAAAAGCTCCTTTTGACGTACTCTTTTAAATGTACTTTTTATTTCGTTCAATTTCTTTCGATTTCTCTGAGACTTGCACTTTGAATTATTATTGTTAAAAGGTGTTTTAAATAAAAAATTTATTGTAAAAGAATTAATAAATTTAATTTTATCAATCGAATTACTGATGAAGCTAAATAGGACTGTTTACCTAAGCTAAACTTGGGGAGATCTAATGTTAATATTTCTTCTATATTCATAATATCACCACTCTGATTTCCTACAATAAAAATCATCTTTTTTTCTTGAGCATATATGTTACGATTTTTGAAAAAATCTTCGCCATTTTCATGCATGATATACGCTTTAAAATTCGAATTTAATAATTCTTTCAGGATATCGCTTATTCCTTTTTCTGAAATGCTTACTAATCGTAAAGGATTACTTTCGAGGTTATTTTTTAAATCGCTATTTCTAATTAAATCAACGAAATGGTCGGTAAACATTAATTCATTTTTCGGAAAAGTATCATAATTCAATACATTTGAATCAAAGATGTAGGTCCCATATTTACCTAAAAACACCCAGACTTGTATATCTTCATCAAACGCGTTATCACCCACTAAAGCTGCTAATATACAGCGAGAAATTACATCTAATCTCCCTGAAGATCCGGGAATATCTTTAATATTATAATTTGTTATGTCTACTGTAGCAGAGTAGATGAAAAACATTATAGTCAATATAGTTTTAAGCCTAATTTATTAATTATTTTTAATAGATAAAATTAATAATTCTTATTTTAAGGTTGTTTTTAAAAAAATTTAAGAGATTAATAAATATCGTAATAAAATTTCCCGCAAAACGTTAAAAGGTTAAATTTTAATTTTCCTTTATCTATAGCGACTAAGATTGCTAAAAAGTCGAAGTATTAAAACTTAGATTTATAAATTATTTTACTCACGATTATAAACGAAAAACAGATAAAGGAATATTAATACTGTTTATTTAATAATCTACTATAAAGATGAGATATATACTAAACTCTAAAAGATAAAACAATTCTAAAATCCTCTAAAATACTTAAATGGTCAGAAACACCCAAATGACAATTGATAAATATATAAAAAAGGAAGCATTTAAATGCGTAATTGCTGGAGATGGCGCAGTTGGCAAAACTTCGACAGCAAAAAGACTTGCGGGTAATCTAAATGTTAATGAAACACTGAGTATGACTCCTGGAATTGATTTTCAGAGTGTTAAAATTCAAAGCTATAAACCTATTGAATGCCAAATCTGGGACCTAGGAGGACAAGAGCAGTTTCGAAAGTTCCAAGATGATTTCTTCCAAGGAGCGACTATAGTAATTTTCATATTTACCGTTGATAGATATAGCTCTTTTATGAATCTTAAATCTTGGCTATCTTTAATTCCGAAAAATGTCGAAGTGTCCTATTTTCTCCTCGCAAACAAGATTGATGCTCTAAACCGGGTTGTTGATAGACAACATGCTATAGAATTCGCAAATGCCAATAATATGACATATTATGAGGTCTCAGCTTTAACCGGTAAAGGATTTGATGAATTTAGAGAAGATCTATTTAAAACAATTGAATACCTCTATATTGTGAGAAAAGATCAATCATAAAAATCAGAGGGAAAAAATTTTATCTAAAGAAAGTATTGTCCCTGCGAATATGCTTAAAGATCCAAGTCATAAGTCTCATTCTCTGATCAGGAGTCCAACCCTTCCAATATTTTGAGGGGAGATATCCATGATCAACCATTAAATCTGCGAGAGGTCCAAAATTAATCCCATTCCATTTTATATTGGCAGTGATTATCGTTCTCCCATTAGGATCTTCATTTTCGGGAATTTTTATGGTAATAGGTATTTTTTCAAATGTTTCGGGATTAATTTTATAAGTTTTCTTTTCTAAATCTGAATTCCAATTTTCAGGAAGGTTTAATTCAAATTCTAATGTAGATGTTTTACTAAGATAATTGCGAACCACTAAATTCGTTTTAAAAGTTTTTCCAGGTTCGGTTATCACTCTAATGGGTTTAAAGCTAATCCAATTAGGATCAAATCCCATATTTGCTTCTTCTTGAGCTACAATCTCAGATATAGTAGATTCATACTCAGAGACAAACTGTTTATATTTTTCCAAGAGCTCTCTGTTAACTTTGATAATTCCATAATGACTTATTGCAATGTACTCAGGATTACATCTTAACAATATATCCGCGCATTTCATATGTCCCACATCTTTGCCTAACCTGCAAAAATTTAAGCAATTCATGTTATTAAGTCTATTTACCCACAGTCGTGATTCCAAACTATCACCTGTAAAAAATACACTATTTCCATCAATTTTTCCAAATAATCCCATATGATATTCTGTTTGGCCTGGAAAATGAAATATTTGAAATTTATACTCATCCCACTTAAGAATTTCTCCGTCTTTTAACACTCTATTTACCTTAATAGGTGTCTCAACGAGACAACCTAATCGATAATGGGTTGGATTTTCTAACACATCTACTATATTTTCAAGTGCATATATCTTAATTCCTTTCTGTTGCAAACGATTAAAACCTGCTGTATGATCATCATGATAATGTGTGGGTATTACAAAATCGATTGTCTTAATTTCAAATTTTTCTAATATGTTATTTAATTGAGTCTCTGAATACCCAAAATCACTACTTGCAGCGAAATCAATAAGAATACAATTTTGATGGCTTCCTTTTATAATATAAGGAGGTTTAAATCCCTTATGAATAATACTGGGAAAAACGTCTACCAATTTAACAGGAGATATCCCAAAATTTATTTCAGAAGAAAACATATGCTCAATACTAGCCTTTCTTGTAGAAAAAACCGTCCTGGCCCGTTCAAATCTGGCCACTAAAGCTTTAATATCTGTTTTAGGATCTTGAATAATATCCCCATGAGAAGGTAAAAGGATATCTGGACCGTTCTCAAGAAGTTTTTTAAATGATTCAAAGGACATTACAATTCCGTTTTCTCCATTATCATTATAATAATACTGTAAATCATAATATGTTATTACCTTCCCTCCTTTATGTATCAAATCTCCTGTAAAAACCAACTTTTTACCATCTATCCCTAATAAATAAGATATACTGCCCATCGTATGACCGGCTGTTTTAAGTATTTTCAACTTGTAAGGTCCAAATTCAAAAATATCACCCTCTTTAAATGTTATATTTAAAGGAATATTATAGGTCGACGTGAAAAAGGTTGGTTTGAAAAAGTAGATGTCATAATACGATTTTTTTTTCCAGAAATCCTCTGCTTCTCTAAAAAGTTTTTTCTCTGTATTAGGAGCTCCAATCTTAATGTTATTTTTGAGAGCAATTGAATCCCCATAACATTGATCTCGATGGTAATGGGTATGAAGGATATATTCCACCTGGTCTATGCCTATTTCTGATAAATGATTGAGTACATCTCCAGAACCAAAATCTATAAGAATCGCGCTATTTCCATTTTTAATTGCGTATACATTAACAGAATCAGCATATCTATAAACATTTGTTAATATTTCAGTAAAAGACATTTTATCTCTTTCAATTCATTAATTTTTCCACTTTTTACCTAACTAGAATTAAATGGATAATGATTAATTAGATTGGATATAAATTAAATCTTTATTATAGATGATTCCAACATTAAATTTATGTCTTATACACAAATGTAGCTAAATTTGAGGATTTTATAGCTTAAATTAAGATAGAAAAAAAATTAAATATATAAAATAATTTAGCCATTGCTATTAAATTCGAATATCTGAAAGTGATAATAGTATAATAAAATAAAACTTATTACACTACTAGTCAATCCAATTAAAGAAATTAATATAAATGGAGTGTTCGTAATAATGCAAAAATTATACCCATCTCCATATTGCATAATTGGAGATAATCCCCAATATAGACATTGAAAAGGGAAAGAACATCCTATACCAAAAAATAATTTTATACCTTTTCTTTTTTTCCAAATAATTTTACATAAAATAAATGCTATGCTACATTCAAACAAACTTCCCCCAATACATCCTATTAATCTTGAAGTCTGATTTGGATAATAACCTTTTACATGCATAAAACCGAAATATTCATCATTTGCCCCTACTTTTAATGGAGTTCCGCCAGAAATAATACAAAACAAAATATGCCCAAATTCATGTATTAATCCCATAATAAAACATGCTACTACCGTAGCTATCAAAAAAACAATAATCTCTTTCCTTATCGCTCTTGATTTCATTTATTTAATTTTTCTGTTTTTCACTTTAGTAAAAATAAATGGATTGTTTTTTCGTGTGTTTAACTAGTTTGGATGTAAATTAAGTCTTAATTATTGTTAATTCAACTAGTAAATATATAACTCTAACATTTTTGTCGGAAAAAATGCATTTTCATACTACTATCTAATTTTTTCATACTGGATTTGTATTGAAATTTATAACCGATAGTTTGTTTAGTCATATTTTTTTCATCAATTCGTCATATTTGTTCGGAATTTTTTCATATTATTCTTTATTACCAAGAGATTTAAATATTGGTAGGAAATAATATTCTTAACTAATCAAAAAAATTGATTATTATGAAAATCGAAAAGAAAGAAAAAATTACGAGTGCCGGCTGCAAATGCGGTGGCGACTGCATCTCTACTAGTTGCAAATGTGGCGGAGATTGTATTTCCGTTGCTTGCAAATGTGGTGGCGATTGCTAAATTTATTTAACATCTTTCCTTTTTTTTTTTATTGTTTTATCTTTTATAATATCATAGTTTTAATAATTTCAATACTTAAATTTATCAATGAATCTTAAAGATATTCCTTCAGTACCCCACCACATTGTCTTGAGAAGATA